>Ga0181612_179460_pt1 | contig 30724 bp, 31 predicted proteins | sample HoacroProtozoa21_FD_119630 | JGI IMG/M metagenome (GOLD analysis project Ga0181612, IMG submission 119630) | Hoatzin crop microbial communities from Cojedes, Venezuel. Combined Assembly of Gp0051906, Gp0051904, Gp0051908 | reverse complement strand
TATCTTATTATAAAAGTACTAATGATATTTTAGTATTAAAATATGAAACAGAAGATAATAATCGTCTTCTAAGTGATGCTATTAATAATATAACAGAATTAGATAATAGTAATTATCGAATAGCAATTGATTATGAAACATCTATCTATCCTAATAAAATATTTGAAAATATAAATTATAATAATACAACTATTTATTCATCTATATCTAATTTAAATTATAATAATTTATATTATGATATTTTAAATAATAATATGGAACAAAGAAATAAAGCTTTAACTACTACAACAGACAATTTATTTTCTCACTATTTACAAAGTAATAAATATATTATAACTACTAATCAAGAATTAGAAGGCTATGAATTAATAAGTAGTAATGAAGGTATTAATATTTATAAAAATGAAAATGTCTTACCAATCGGATTTGCATCTTCTAGTATTATGAATTATGAAGATTTTGAAAAATTAAATAATTTTACAAAAAAAGAAGCATTATTAAATGTTATTGTAACTGATAATAAATCTAATAATAATTATATATCTAGTACTAAAGAAGCAGATATAGATTTAGAATCAATTCTTCTAGAATATGGTACTTTAAATGAAGATGGTACTATTACTTTAAATATTAAAGAACCAACAAAAATTAATTCTAAATTAGATAAAAAATACTATAATAAAATATTATTAATTAGTTTTGATATTGAACCAGTAAATAGAGATTTAACTATTTATATAAATGGTGTTAAAAATAAACTAACTAATAAAACATGGAAATATTATAATAACAATACTAACTTTGATTTTGTTTTAGGATATAAAAATCAAAAAGAACTAAATATCATTTTTGATAAAGGAACATATACTTTAAGTAATTTTAAAACCTACTATCTAGAGCCATCTTCTTTAAATAAAATATCTAGTAATATAGATAAACTAAATATTACTAAACAAGAAGGAGACTATATAGAAGGAGATATAAATGTTACTAAAGATGGTTACTTTATGTTAAATATTCCATATGATAATGGTTTTATTATTAAAGTAGATAATAATATAATTAACTATGAAAAAGTAGATTATGGTTATATAGGTTTTCCTATTAAAGAAGGAAATCATAATATAAAAATAGAATATAAAGCTCCTGGTAAATTAATAGGTCTAGTACTTAGCACAATCGGTTTTATATCATTAATATTAATTATTATCTTAGAAAATAAAAGAAAAATTAAATTGTAAATTTTTGTAAAAGCAGCGTAATTATTATACGTTGTTTTTACATTGTATGGCATAATATTAATATGGAAGAAATGATTATATATGAAATATAAAATTGTATTTATTGATATAGATGATACCTTAAATATTTCTAATTCTAAAGTAACAGAATATACAAAAACTATCATGAAAAGATTAAAAGAAAAAGGTATTATAGTAGTTCCTAATACTGGAAGAAGTGCAAGTTATGCTATTTATAAAGCTAAAGAAGCAGAACTTAGTAACTATATAATAAGTTCTAATGGTGCTGAAGTATATGACTATCTAAATAAAAAAATAATTTCTAATAGAAAAATACCTAATAAAGATATTAAAGAAATATATGAATATGCAAATACTCATAATATAACTATGATTCTAAATTCTCTAAATGAAAGATTTATTAATAATAAAAATTATAATTATAATAATGAACCAGCTACTTATTTTAATAATATTGATGAAGTACTTAATAATAATGAAATAAATCAAATAGTTATATTAAGTGATAACTTTGATCGTATGTTAGTAATCCCAAATCTCTTTAGTGATAAATTCCCTAATCTAAAAATAGTTCATTCATCTCTTAATTTAATTGAAAATAAAAGAGTCAAAAATAAAGAATATTATCACGATATAGTAGTAAATAATACAGCTAAAAGTACTGGTATTATCGAATTATTAGATTATTTAAATTTAACTACTGATGATGCTATTGTAGTAGGTAATGGTTATGATGATATATGTATGGCAGATATCGTAAAAGAATCTATTGCTGTAGGTAATGCTAATAATACTTTAAAAGAAGTATCTAAATATGTAGCAGATAATGTTGAAAATGATGGCGCAGCCAAATTATTAGAACATCTATTACTTGCTGATAAAAGCTAAAAGTAATAAAATATAGATAGGTGATTACTTATGAAAGAAAAACAAAAAGTAGATATTATAATAGCATCTATATTAATATTAATAGGTATAATAACTTTATTACTACCAACATTTAATATTACTAATTTAAAATATATTAATTATGTCTTATTCTCTTTATATGCTATTCTAGGTTTAATAAGATATCTCTTAACAAAAGATTCTAAAGACTATCTAGGTTTACATTATTTCTTAATATCTTTAGTAGTATTAATAGTAAGCTTCTTTGTAAATATTAAAATACCAAAACATCTTGCTTTTCTTTTCTTCTTTTGGATAGCTCTTATGAGTATTGCTAAATTAAAAAAATCTGACTATTATCATGATAGAAGAGATAGAATGTGGAAAGTAAACTTACTTAATTTAAGTTTATTCTTAGTAATAGGAATTATTGCTTGCATTAACTTAGCACATACAAGTAATATCCAAATCTTAGTAATCGGTTTCTTCTTATTAATTCATGGAATCTTAGAATTATATGATCCTATTATAAAAGCATTATTAACAAGAAAATAATGCTTTTTTTATGTTATAATTATCTTTAAATCAATTCATTTTCATAATTGAAAGGAGACATGGAATGAAACAAATTACAAAATATAACTATAAATCATTTGATGATATCAAACATATTGATGAAGAAGGAAATGAATTTTGGTATGCTCGAGAACTACAACATGTTTTAGAATATAAAGAATGGAGAAATTTTTCAAAAGTTATAAATAAAGCAAAAGAAGCTTGTCTAAATAGCAATTTAAATATATTGGACCATTTTGTTGAAGCCAACAAAATGGTAGATATTGGTTCAAAAACTAAAAGGGAAATAGAAGATTATAAATTATCAAGATATATTTGTTATCTCATAGTTCAAAATGCTAATCCTAGTAGAGAAGTTGTTGCACTTGGTCAAACATATTTTGCTATTCAAACAAGAAAACAAGAGCTTACTGAAGAAGAATATGATAAATTGTCTGATGAAGAAAAAAGATTTTATCAAAGAAAATTAACTAAAAAAGGTAACTATTCGTTAAATAGAGTTGCACTTAATGCTGGAGTTAAAAATTTAGATAAATTTCACAATGCAGGTTATAAAGGTTTATATAATGGTGAAACAGCAGATGATATTGCGAAAAGAAAAAACTAAGATATAGAGAAGATATATTAGATAATATGGGAGAAGATGAATTAGTAGCTAATTTATTTAGAATAAACCAAACTAAACAAAAAATATTAAGAGAAAATATAAAAGGTGATGAAGAAGCAAAAGATGCTCACTACGAAATAGGTAAAAAAGTAAGAAAAGCAATTGCTGACATGGGTGGAACTATGCCAGAAAAAATGCCTACACCAAAGAAAAGTTTAAAAGAAATAGAAAGAGAAAATAAAAAAAGAAAACAGAATAGACTATTAAATAATAATTAATTTCAAAACTTTATGTTCATTATTATACGTGATATAATGTATCCAGGTGATTACTTATGAAAACAGTTAATGACTTTGATGACTATCAAATACTTGATATGGCTGATGGTATGAAATTAGAATCTTGGAACGGTAAAGAATTATTAAGACCAGACCCTCAAATAATTTGGGATACCAAAGAACATCCTGAATACTGGAATAAAGTAGATGCTAAATATAATCGTAGTAATAAAGGCGGCGGCAACTGGGAAATAATAAATAATAAGTTACCGCAATCATGGCAAGTAAAATACCAAGACTTAACTTTTAATATTAAATTAATGGGATTTAAACATACCGGCTTATTTCCAGAACAAGCTTATAACTGGAATTTAATTAGAGAAAAAATAAAATCTTCTAATAGAGAAATTAAAGTCCTTAATTTATTTGCTTATACAGGTGGTGCAACAGTAGCATCAGCAAGTGCCGGTGCTAAAGTGGTCCATGTTGACTCTAGTAGAGGTATGGTCGATTGGGCCAAAGAAAATTTAAAAGCATCTAATTTAGAAGATAAACCAGTTAGATTTATTGTTGATGATGTAATTAAATTTGTTAAAAGAGAAATAAGAAGAGGTAATAAATATGATATTATCTTAATGGATCCCCCATCATTTGGTCGTGGAAGTAGTGGCGAAGTTTGGGATATTGAAAAAGATTTATTTAATTTAGTAAATCTATGTACAGAACTCCTTTCTGATGAACCATTACTATTTTTAATAAATTCTTATACAACAGGTTTATCGAAAACAGTCCTAGAAAACGTCCTATATTTAACAGTTAATAAAAAATATAAAGGAATAGTTAGTAGTGATGAATTAGGTATTAAAATGAAAGATAGTAATCTAATATTACCTTGTGGTATCTATGCTCGTTGGGAAAAAGACAACTAAAACTGTTAACTAATGAAGATATTTAATTAATATCTTCATTTTTTATGTTAAAATTATAATAGGTGAAAGTATATGGAAAAAATAGAAGATATTAGAATAGCTATTACAGAAACTTTAAAAAGTCATCCAGATTGGGCATCTGTAATTCATGGTGTAATTTTAACAAATATTAGTATGGGTATTAATGAAAGAGAATTTACTAGAACAAATGGTGCTCGAGATAGAATAAAAGATAAAAATCCATCTGATTTTATTGAATACTTACTTAGTGAAGGAACTAAAATATATGGAGCTATTAGTTCATTAAATAATAATATTAATACACAAGATTTCCCATTAATATCACCAATTATTAATATGTCTAATATAATAAATGATGATAAAATAAATTCTATTGAATATTATATGGCAAATCCTAGTTTATTAAGTGAATTATGTATTGCAGTATGTCAAACATTTTATAAAAATAATTGGTACTTAGATAGAAATATAAGAGGTCAAAGTACTTTCTATAACGAAGTATCAAGATTAGCTTCATTAACTAAAGAATATGATGAATTAAAATCTAAATTAGAAAAAGATATCAAAGAACATGATGGTATTAAAGATGTTACAATGAATCTTGAAGCCATCACTGAATGCCGTAAAGAAATAATGAGTGGTGCTCAATTAAAGTATCAACATCGTGATTATCACTTAGGAGATGATCTGCATGCTTCTATAGATATTGGAAACATAAGAAAAAACCAAGAGGATTCTGTTCTTATAGATAAACATCATACTAATCCAGAAATAAAAATAGCAGCCATAGCTGATGGGATGGGTGGTCATGATTTTGGTGAAGTTGCAAGTACATATACTACTGAAGAACTTGGATCTTGGTTCCAAAAATTACCAGATAAAATATTATCGTCACCAACACTTCTTCAAGAAGAATTAAATAAAAAAATTAAAGAAATAAGTGATGAAATTTATGATAACCTTTTAAAAAATGGCGAAGTTGCTGGTTGTACTTTAGTAGTAGCAGTAACTTTAAAAGATAATACTATTATTTCATCAGTTGGTGATTCAAGAGGATATATTATAGATAAAAATGGCAAAATTGATAATGTAACAGAAGATGAATCTAAAGCTTGGGATATGTTAGAAATGTATAAACGTGGTAAGTTAAAAGTAGAAGATCTTGATACTTTAAGATACTTTGCTAGAAATAATGTAATTAAAAAATGCTTAGGTGAAAGAGATATATCTGTTACTAATTCTTACATAATACCTAATGATTATCAAAAACTTTTATTATTTAGTGATGGTGTAACTGATTTATTAGATAGTAAAACTATTAGAGTAATAGCAAATTCTAAAGCACCTAGTGAAATAGCACCTGCTTTAATAGATAAAGCAATGAATACTTCAGTAAAAGGATATGACCCAATTACAGGCGAACCTGTTAATCATGCTGCTGGTAAAGATAATGCATCGGTAGCAGTAATAAGTAGAGGTAGATAATATGAAAGATAAATTAATTGTTAAAGATGAAAATGGTAAAGAAAAAGAATATACTATATTAGTAAAATTTACATCTGCTACTAATAATAAAGACTATATAATATATACAGATTTCTTAAAAGAAAATAATATAATAAACTGTTATGCTAATATCTATAACAATGATAAATTAGAAGAAATAACTACTAAAGAAGAAATAGATATGATAGAAAAAATGATTAATACTATAAGTAGTACTGGTAAATATAAATATACTCAAAAAGAATTAAATAGTTAATTCTTTTTTTGTTTAATATGTTATAATATATTCTTAAGTTAATACTTAAGTAAAAGGAGATTATATATGAAAATAAAAGATGTTATTGGCCGTGAAATATTAGATTCACGTGGCAATCCTACTGTTGAAGTAGATGTAATTTTAGAAAATGGAATTATGGGAAGAGCAGCTGTTCCTAGTGGAGCATCTACTGGAGAAAGAGAAGCTCTAGAACTAAGAGATGGTGATAAATCAAGATATTTAGGTAAAGGTGTCTTAAAAGCTGTTTCTAATGTAAATGGTCCATTAAGAGACTTAGTAATTGGAATGGATGCTAGTAATCAAGAAGAACTAGATAGAAAAATGATTGAATTAGATGGTACTGAAACTAAATCTAAGTTTGGTGCTAATGCTATTCTAGGTATCTCTATGGCTGCTTTAAAAGCAAGTGCTTTAGCTGCTGGTAAACCTTTATATGCTTATATCGGCAATGGTAAAACATTACCTCGTCCAATGATGAATATTATAAATGGTGGTGCTCATGCTGATAATAAATTAGATTTCCAAGAATTTATGATTATCCCAGAAAGAGATACTATTAAAGAAAGAGTTAGAGTAGGAGCTGAAGTCTTCCATAACTTAAAAAAAGTATTAAATGAAAGAAATCTAGCTACTGGCGTAGGCGATGAAGGTGGTTTTGCACCAGATTTAAATTCTAATACAGAAGGATTTGAACTTATAATGGAAGCTATTAAAAGAGCAGGATATACTCCAGGTAAAGATGTTAATTTAGGAATAGATGTTGCAGCATCAGAATTTTATAAAGATGGTAAATATGAATTAGTAGGAGAAGGAAGAAGTTTAACTACTGATGAACTTATTGATTTCTATGAAGAACTAGTTAATAAATATCCTATTATATCTATTGAAGACCCAGTAGATGAAAATGATTGGGAAGGATTTACTAAAATAACAGAAAGACTAGGAGATAAAATTCAACTAGTAGGTGATGACTTATTTGTTACTAATAAAAAATGTTTACAAATGGGTATTGATAAACATGCTGGTAATGCTATCTTACTTAAAGTAAACCAAATAGGTACAATTACTGAAACATTAGAAACAATCAAACTTGCTCGCGATAATGGCTATAATACAGTTATATCTCATCGTAGTGGTGAAACAGAAGACACAACAATTGCTGACTTAGCAGTAGGACTTGATTTGGGTCAAATTAAAACTGGTTCAATGTCTCGTACAGATCGTATCTGTAAATATAATCAACTTATGCGTATCGAAGAAGAACTATCTAAATAGTTCTTTTTGTGTATGAAAAAATATTATATAGCATATGGTAGTAATTTAAATATTGATGATATGTCTAAAAGATGTCCTAGTTCTAAAATTATCGATATAATAACATTATTTGATTATAAATTAGTATTTAAAGGTTTTAATAAAGGATATTTAACTATTGAAGAAAGTCAAGACTCTTATCTTCCAGCAGTTTTATATTCCTTAGATGAAGAAGATATAAAATATTTAGATTACTATGAAGGATATCCGAACTTATATTATAAAAAAGATATAATAGTTGAAATAAATAACCAAGAAATAATATCATTTATTTATATTATGAATGAAGAATATGACTATCAAATACCATCTAACTACTATTTAAATAAAGTACTAAAAGGATATGAATACTTTAACTTTGACCCTTTATATTTAGATTCCGCTTTAGAATATTCAAATAAAATTAAAATACTAACAAAAAAATTAGAATATGATATAATAGAGTAGAATATAAAGGGTGATTCAAATGAATAATGATTTAATAATAAAATTAAGTGAATTAAAATCTATTTTATATCCTAAAAATATTGAAGATAATAATATAAATAAAAATAGATTAAAACTTATCTTAATAGAAACACTTAAAGAATGTATTAAAAATAAACTATATAAATTTTATATAGGTAATTATTACTTTGATATAACACCAGATAATCTTAGTATTATTTATAAAACTAATACTTCTAATATCGAATTATCTAATAATGATATTCATTTTGAAACAGAAAGAGATTTAGAAAATAACTATTTTATAATAAGTGATACTATCAAAGACGAATATAGTCTTAATGAAAAAACAATTCTAGTATCAGGTATTATTTTAAATTATGATAATAATTATATAGAAGAATATATCTTTAACTTAAATTCTAATAAAGAAGATAATATAAGAAACTATTTAAAATTAATTGAAAATAGTTCTTTCTTAGATATAGATGAATCTAATAAAGAAGAAACATGTATTATAAAAGAAATAACTAAAGATAGTAAAAGAACTAATATTATCGATTTCTTTAATACTAATGTTATCCCAGTAACGTATGATAAATATCAAAAAAAATATCTAAAATGTAATAAAGAATATCAAAATGATTATTCTTCATATTTGCCTAATATGGAAAAAGAAAAAGACAATATATCATTTATCTATAATACAATTTTAGATTTCTATAAAGAATATCTTGATAAAAAAGTGTAATAACACTTTTTTTAAATTATAAAAAATAATATAATAATAAAAGGAGATGTGATAATATGAATTTTATTGAAAATTTATGTATACGCGCTAAAAGAAATAAGAAAAAAATTATTCTACCTGAAAGTGAAGATAGGAGAGTCTTAGAAGCAGCAAGTAAAGTCTTAAAAGAAGAAATAGCAGATATTATCTTAATAGGTAATGAATCTACTATAAATAAAAATAGTAATAATTTAGACTTAAGTAAAGCTACTATAATAGACCCTATGACATCTAAATTAACAGAAGAATTTACAAATAAATTATATGAATTACGTAAAAATAAAGGCTTAACTATTGAAGAAGCTAATAACTTATTACTAACAGATAATATGTATTTCGCTTGTATGATGGTTAAAGAAAATATGGCAGATGGTATTGTATCAGGAGCTTGTCATTCTACATCAAATACTCTAAGACCAGCATTACAAATTATTAAAACCAAACCTGGTACTGAATTAGTTTCTGCTTTCTTCTTAATGAATGTTCCAGACTGTAAATATGGTCATAATGGTTTATTTATCTTTGCTGATTCTGGTTTGGTTCAAAAACCTAATCCAACAGAATTAGCATCAATTGCAGAAAGTTCAGCTAAATCATTTAAATTATTAGTAGAAGAAGAACCAGTTATAGCTATGTTATCTCATTCTACTTTAGGTAGTGCTAAACATGATGATGTAACTAAAGTAGTAGAAGCTACTAAAATAGCTAAAGAAAAATATCCAGAACTAAAATTAGATGGTGAATTACAACTAGATAGTGCTATAGTACCAGAAGTAGCTAAATTAAAAGCTCCTAATTCTAAAGTAGCAGGGCATGCTAATACTTTAATATTTCCTGACTTAGATGCTGGTAATATTGGTTATAAACTAGTCCAAAGGCTAGCTAAAGCAGATGCATATGGTCCAATTACTCAAGGAATAAATAAACCTGTAAATGATTTATCTCGTGGTTGTTCAAGTGATGATATAGTAGGAGTAATTGCTATAACAGCTATTCAAGCTACCAAATAAAAAGTTGCTATAAGCAACTTTATTTTATTATAAAGAATGTAATTACAGTAAGTGCAACAGCTATAGCAGTAATAATAGCTATAATATAACTTGTTTCTGTAAAACCATCTTCTGTTAACTTTATTCCTTTACTATGTCCAGTAGGAGTAAGAGCTAATACTTTACCAGTACTTTTACTTTGACTTTCTCCCATACTATTAGTGTTATCACTATAACTTCTATTATCTAAATTATTTTTTTCTTCTTCAAATAAGATATTATTTTTTAAAGATTCTCTTTGTTTACTAGATACTTCCATACCATTATCTATTTTACTTTGAATATCTAATGTATAACTACGGAAACGATTAACTTTATCTAATAATTCTGGCATTAAATATTCTTCATATATAATAGCATCTTCTAAAAAAGGAATATAATATTTATTTAATTCATCTTTCTCTTTATCAGTAAGTTCATCTTCTTTATTTAAATATCTATAAAAAACATCATCAGGTATTAATAATTTATCATGTTTCTTTCTTTCACTATTATGATAATTTTCTATTTCTGATTTATGTAATTCAAATCTATTTAATTTATGTTCCATCTCACTAATAATATCTTCTGGTGTAATTCTTTTTTCCTGTTTTCTTTGTTTAACTGTATTATAAATAGAATATAAAGTAATATCATTAGAACCAATAAAAGAATGTGAAGCATTATTACTATCAGTAATATTTAATATTTCATCATATCCATAAACATTTTTTAAAAGACTAACTTGAAGGCTAGGATTTTCTTTTTTTATTTTCTTTACAGCTTTTTCATCTAATAATTCATCATCAAGATTATTATCTAGTCCTAAAATATGTAATCTAATTATTTTAAAAATATCTTTACTAGATAAAGAATCCATATTAGCAATAAAATTAGTATTTTCTGATATTAAATCATTAATATTAAAATAACTAATATCAATTTTATCATCACCATATACTAAATATTTATCTTGTATTTTTAAATCTTTAAAACTATCTTGATATCTTTCATATAGTATAGCTAAAGCATTTCTATTTATATTTAATATGCTCTCCATCTACTATCACCTATTATAATGATAACATATTTTCAAAAAAAAGTTAATGTTGTATAATAACTCTGTGATGTTTTATGAAAAAAGTGTTAAATGAACAATTTATTATTGATTTATCTCATAAAAAAAATGAACCATCTTGGATGACTGAATTTAGACTTAAAAGTTATCAAAAATTTAAAGAATTAGATAATCCATCTTTTGGCCCTAAAATAGATATTGATTTTAATAATTTAGAATATTATAAATCTACTGAAGAAAAATTAACTAATGATTGGAATCGTGTTAATTGTCGTATTAGAAGTAGTTTTCAAGAATTAGGTGTTATTGATGCTGAAAAAAAATATCTTGGTGGTGTAACTAATCAATATGAGTCAGAAGTAGTTTATCATAATCAATCTTTAGAAGAAAAAGGAATTATTTTTACATCCACAGATGATGCTTTACAAAAATATCCTGATTTATTTAAAAAATATTTTAATAGTTTAGTAAAATATACTGAAAATAAATATACTGCCCTAAATGGTGCTTTATGGTCTGGTGGATCATTTATTTATATTCCTGCCGGTGTAAAAGTCGAAAAACCATTACAAAGCTATTTCCGTATTGAAACAGAATCTCTTGGTCAATTTGAAAGAACAATTATTATTGTTGATGAAGGAGCAGACCTAAGTTATATCGAAGGCTGTACAGCTAAAGAATATTCTGTTACATCACTTCATGCTGGAGTTGTTGAAATATTTATTAAAGAAAATGCTCATTGTCGTTATTCTACTATTCAAAACTGGTCACATGACGTTTATAATTTAGTTACTAAAAGAGCTATTGTTGATAAAAACGGCCTAATGGAATGGGTAGATGGTAATGTAGGTAGTGGTGTTACTATGAAATATCCATCTTGTATACTAAGTGGTGAAGGAGCAACAGGTAACTCAATTTCCATTGCATATGCTAAAAAAGGTCAAGTATTAGATGCTGGTGCTAAAATGATTCATCTAGCTCCTAATACTAAAAGTAATATTGTTAGTAAATCAATAGCAGAAGGTGGTGGAATAGCTAACTATCGTGGTCTAACTAAAATAAGTAAAAATGCTAAAAATTCCAAAGCATCTATTAAATGCGATACTATTTTACTAGATAATCTTAGTAAAAGTGATACATATCCTACTAATATAGTAGGTAATAAAAGTAGTATCTTAGAACATGAAGCTACGATATCTAAAGTATCCCAAGAAAAAATGTTTTATTTACAAAGTAAAGGTTTATCAGAAGATACAGCAAAAGAACTTCTTATAATGGGATTTATTAGTGATTTTAAAAAAGAACTACCTATGGAATATGCTGTTGAATTAAATAGATTACTAAAAGAATAAAAATATCCTAAAAAAATTTAAAAAGCCTCTAAACTAAAAATTTAGAGGTCTTTTTCTATCTAAAAAAATAATATCTCTTAGTAAAAAAGAAAATTTAAAAAAAATAATAAACTAAATTCTAAAAATACTCATTTGCTTAAATTTTTCTAACTTGATAAGATGCATTCGAAAGGAGGAATTCAATGCTTAACCAAGTAGTTTTAGTAGGTCGACTTACTGACGATGTTAAAATAACTGAGACTGATAATGGTAAAAAAGTAGCTAACTTAATATTAGCAGTTCAAAGAACATTTAAAAATGTAGATGGTATCTATGAAACTGATTTTATTAAATGTACTTTATGGAATGCTGTTGCTCAGTCTACTGGAGAATATTGTCATAAAGGTGATATTGTAGGTATTAAAGGTAGAATTCAAGTATCACCTTATGAAGACGATTCCGGTAATAAACAATATTCAACAGAAGTTATTGCTGAAAAAGTAACATTCTTATCAAGTAAACAAGAAGAAAAGAATAAAAAAGGGAATTAACTATTAAATTTAAAAAAACTATACATCATCCTTAGAAAGTTAATTCATCTAAATAATAAGTTGGATTAACTTTTTTTAATACTTTAATTTGCCCTTTAGAAATAGTATTTAATCTATTATCTCTTTTTCTATTATTATCTTCTTGTAATAATATAAAATTTTCTAATATTCTATTTCTTAAATCTTTATTTTCAGGAATAATTGTTCCATAAAATAAAACAACTAATACAGGAAATATAGTAGCAAATCTTTCTTCATAAGAATCACTTTCTATTATTGGATTATTTAAACCTTCTTCATATAAATCGCTATAAATTAATCTTAAAGTATATTTTTTTAACATTAATTCTTCTAATCTAGAAAATCCCATCTTACTTAATTCAGATAATGGATCAAACCCTTGTGTCCAGTAAGCCCACACCATATCTAAAGCATCACTATTACTATAACCAGATGCTCTATAATGATTATATAAGTTAACAATCGTATCTCTTAATTTACCATTTATTGTTTCTATTTTAATATTCATAAAACCACCAGCGTAAAATTTATTATATTAAAATAGTATTTAAAAATAAAGTAGAGATTGAAAAAAAACTAACTATTTGTTATAATTTATATCGCAAGCAAGCCTTTAAAAAAATAAATAGAAAAGAGTGTTTTTATGTGTGATATAAAAATTTTTAGTCTTGGTGGACTAGATGAACTAGGCAAAAACTGCTATTGTGTAGATATTGATAATGATCTATATGTTTTTGATTGTGGTTTAAAATATGCTAATGAAAATTTATATGGAATTGATTATATAATACCTGATTTTGAATATTTAAGAAAAAATACTAAAAGAATAAAAGGTGTTTTCTTAACTCATGGTCACTATGAAAATATGGGAGCTACTGAAGACTTATTAAAAGAAATGCCAAATGTTCCAGTATATGCAACTAAATTTACTAAATTTATTCTTACTAATGATGGTATTGATCCTAAAAAAATAAAAGAAATAACACCATATAAGAAAATTAATTTTGGTGAAGTAAGTATCTTCCCAATAAGTGTAAACCATACATCTCCAGATTCTGTTATGTTTGTAATGAATACTAAAGATGGTGCTATTGTTTATACAGGAGACTTTATAATAGATCCTAAAATGATGGGTAAATATGAAATGGACTTAGGTAAAATAGCTTATATTGGTAAACAAAAAGTCCTAGCTTTATTATGTGAATCAGTATTCTCAGAACATACTGGTCATACATCACCTAATCATCGTCTAACATCAGTATTTAAAGAAGCTATTAAAAATACTGAGTATCGTTTAATATTCTCTGTTTTACCAACTCACATTTATACTATTCAAGAAATCTTTGATGCAGCTAAAAATACTCATCGTAAAATAGTTATAATGGGTAAAAACTTACAAAATATAATTAATTTTAGTAAAAAAGAAGGATACTTAATTTTCCAAGATAATATTTTAGGAGATTTATCTAATATCGATGATAAAGATTCTATTCTATTAATTCAAGATACTAAAGAAACACCATATGCATCTATTAGTAAAATAGTAAATGGTTATGATAAATTTATTCATCTAAAAGAAACAGATACTTTCGTTTTTGCTGAGCCAAAATATGATGCTTCTGAAAAAACTCTTGTTCATCTTCAAAATGAACTTGCAACAGAAGGATGCGATATCGTAACTATTCCTAAAGAAAAAACAATCCTTCAACATGCATCATCAGAAGACTTAATGATTATGATAAATTTACTTAAACCAAAATATTATATTCCTGTTAAAGGAGAATATCGTCATATGGTAAATAATGCCAATGTAGCAACTGAACTTGGTATAAAACCAGAAAATATTATTTTAAAACAAAATGGTGATGTTATTGAAATAAAAAATGGCGAACTAAATTTAGAATGTTTTGATCATATAAATGTTAATGATATTTTAATAGATGGTAATAGTACAGAAGATGTTGGTGAACTAGTTATTAAAGACCGTGAAATGCTATCTCAAAATGGTATCGTCTTAATTAGTGCAACTATTAGTAAAAAAGATAAAGTCTTATTAGTAGGTCCTGAAGTAACAACAAGAGGATTTATCTATATTAAAGATTCTATTGAAATGATAAAAGAAATAAAAAAGATATCATTAAATGTTGTTGAAAGAAATATAACTGATAATTATATTGAATATAATAAAATTAAAAATGAAATAAGAGAAGAACTAGGTAAATACTTATATCATGAAACTGGTTGTAAACCAATGATTATTGCTGTAGTTCAAGAAGTTTAAAATTAGTTTTCAAAACTAATTTTTTTATTTAATAAAAATTTGTTATACTATAGATGGTGATAGAATATGGATTTATCAATAATCATTTTAGGAAATAAATATAATATAAAACCAAGTAAAAATATTGAAGTCTTATATGCTAATAATGATAATCTAAAAGAATGTATCTTAAATTCTCAAGGTAAGTACTTAGCTTTTATTAAAGAAGATGATAAAATTACTGAAGATTATTTAAAAAAAATAAAAACTAAAATAAAAAAAGACTTTGATCTATGTTTTATAAATTATATTGTTGACTACCAAAATAAAGATCTAAAAGTAAATAAAAATATCAAAGAATTATCTAAGTATCGTTGTTATTTTTATGAATATATCTGGTCATTTATATATAAAAAAGAATTATTTTTAAAAATGTTTACTTTTGAACATTCTGAATTTAATAATAAAGTATATGAAACATTTAAAAATATTGAAGTAATAAGTGATGTTATATACATTCATAATCCTCAAGGTAAAAGAATACTTTATAACTTCTTCTTAAAAGATATTAAAACAGAAATGTACTATAAAAATATAATATATATGGATAATGGTATTAATGCAACTTTTAATGGTTATGTATCTTGGTTACTTAACTTAGGTAGAAACTTTTCCAAAAAAGATATAACCATTATTTATAAAGAAAGTAAAGAAATAACTATAAAAAGACTTTCTAAATACTTTAATTGTATTAAATATGATTATTCTAAAAATTATGTTTGTGATAGATTAATAACAGTATATACCTGTTATCACTATCCTAAAAATATTACTTATAAAGAGGAAAGTTATATTTTTATTCATGGTGTTACATCAGACTTTAAAAATGCTGTTCATTTTAAAGATGATTTTTATACTAAATATATTGCTGTAAGTAAAGAAGCTGCTAAAGGAGCTATTGGTTACTATCCAACAAAAAAAATTGATTATATTTTAAATCCCATTGCTATTGATAAAGAAGATCTTAAACCTCATCTTCACTTAGTATCTGCTCAACGTAGTGAAAAATGTAAAGGATTTGCAAGAATCCCAATTCTTGCTAAAATCCTTGATGAAGAAAATATTCCCTATACTTGGGAAGTATTTACTGACCGTAATGAAGGAACTAACGAAGGTGGTTTAATTTATCGTCATCGAGTACCTAATGTCCTTCCTTACATAAATGATGCTGATTACTTTGTTTTATTAAGTGATACTGAATCATTTTCATATGTTGTAATAGAATCAGTTATGTTAAATACTAAACTTTTATTAACACCAATTCCTGTTTATAAAGAACTAGGTATTGATAAAAATGACAATGTAACATTTATTCCTTTTTCATACTTCGAAGAAAAAAACAAAGATAAACTAAGAAAATTAGTTCATAAAATATATGAAGAAAAATCTAAAAAAGCCAAATACGATATTAAATATGACTTTTCTAAGTACAAAGAACTATTCAAATAGTTCTTTTAATTTTTATTTAATTTTTAATATATATAATCATTTTGTAATCAATTTCACTATTTATTTGAAATTATTACATAATTTTTTCACAAACATCATTTAATTTAAATAAAAAGGAGGCAAAACTTGGCAATAACAATTATTGATAGAATAGAACAAAAATACTTTCTATCAAAAAAACAATATGAAAACTTAATAAAAGATATCGACTTCTATTTAGTTAAAGATGAATATTTTAGAGAAACTATCTGTAATGTTTTTTTTGATAATGATAATTATGAATTAATTTCTAATTCTATAATGAAACCTGCTTATAAAGAAAAAGTAAGATTACGTAGTTATAATACACCTCATAATAAAGATATTGTCTTCTTAGAAATAAAAAAGAAATACTTAGGTAAAGTTAATAAAAGAAGAATCGAAATAACTTATGAAGAAGCTAAAGATTATATATATAATCATAAACTACCCAATGCTAATAAACAAATTTTATCAGAAATAGACTATGCTTTTAATAAATATAAATTAAAACCTAAAATAACATTATCTTATGATAGAACATCTTATACTACTAAAGAAGATAAAAATTTTAGAATAACTTTTGATAATAATATTAGATATCGTAATCAAGATATTTATTTAGAAGAAATAAAAAATGGCAATAACTTAATAAATGATAATTATATAATGGAAATTAAAACAAACAAAGCAATACCTAGATGGTTATTAGATGCTTTAGAAAAAAATAATATCTATCCAACATCTTTTTCTAAAATAGGTAATGCTTATATTAAAATAAGGGAGAGTGAATAAAATGTTTGAAAGTATAATATCCGAAACTTTAACATTATCAAGTATTAGTATTTGTATTTTAGTAGATATAATCTTAGGATTATTTGTATCTCTAATATATATGAATACTACTAAATATAGTAAAAACTTTGTAATTACCTTAACTTTATTACCTTTACTAGTTAGTGTAGTAATGATTATGGTAAATGGTTCTTTAGGAACTAGTATAGCTATCTTAGGAGCTTTTGGCCTAATTAGATTTAGAACAATACCAGGAACATCTCAAGAAATTGCTTGTGTCTTCTGGGCTATGGCTCTAGGATTATCTGTTGGTATGGGTCAAATCTGGTTCGCAGTTATAGTAGCAGTCATAACTGGTTTACTATTATTAATCTTATCTAAAACTAAATTTGGTGAACATGGATATGACTATAAAACAATGAAAATAACTATACCAGAAAATTTAAATTATGAAGATGTTTTTAAAGAAGAATTTGATAAATACTTAACTAGATATGAATTAACAAAAATGAAAACAACTAACTTAGGTAGTTTATATGAATTAACATATAATATAACATTTAAAAAGGATGTTAAAGAAAAAGAATTTATTGATGAACTAAGAGTAAAAAATGGTAATTTAAAAATAGTAGTATATAGAATAGAAACTAACGAGATGCTATAATGAAAAAATCTAATATCATAATAATCTTAGTAATAATCTTATTAATATTATATGGTTTAATATTCTATTTCTTTTTCTATAATAAAAATGAAACTAAACTAAGTAATATAAGTAATGAAGCAGTAGAACTATCATATGAAGAAGATGATACTGACTTTAGTTCCTATACAGAAAAAACTATTGATTTAGATGACGAAGATAATAAAGTAAGTATAACTAGTGGAGGTATCTACCATTTAACGGGTACCCTAGACGGTTATATTTATATAAAGACATCAAGTAATATAAAAATAATATTAGATAATGTTACTATAAATAGTTCTAATAATCCATGTATATATATAGAAGATGCTGATAATGTCTATATTGAATTAGTAGGAGAAAATAATTTAGAAGATGGAGCTACTTATAAATTAACTGATATAAATGGAGCTATCTATAGTGAAAGTAATTTATATTTAACAGGTACAGGTACTTTAAATATTACAAGTAATTATGAAGATGCTATTGTATCTAAAAAAGACTTAGTAATATTAAACGGTACTTATAATATAGAATCTAATGATGATGGTATAAGAGGTAAAGACTCTGTTACTATTGTAGATGGTACCATAAATATTAAAGCTAACGGAGATGGTATTAAATCTACTGAAGAAGATAATGAAGATAAAGGATATATCTATATAATAGATGGTACTCTTAACTTAGAAGTAGGAGATGATGGCTTAGATGCCGCATCTAATATTGAAATAGATAATGGTACTATCGAAATAAAAACCGGTAGTGGAGCATCTTTAAAAGAATCATCTGAAAGAGACTTTAGAGGTAATAATAACGAAGTAGAAGATGATACTGAAACTAAAGCAAAAGGTATCTCATCAAATGGTAGTATTTTAATTAATGGTGGTACTATAAATATTAATTCTGAAGATGATTCTCTAAACTCAAATACTGTAATCGTTATAAATGATGGTAACTTAAATTTATCATCAGGAGATGATGGTATTCATGCAGACTACTATCTAACAATAAATAATGGTACTATAAATATTAATATGAGTTATGAAGGCTTAGAAGCTAATAACATAACAATAAATGATGGTACAATAAATATTACAGCATCTGATGATGGGATAAATGCTAATGGTGGCGATGAATTTGCTGAATTCTCCGGTACAACAGAAACTCAATATAGCGATGACGGTATTGAAATAACTCTAGTAATTAATGGTGGTACTCTAGTAGTAGATGCTAGTGGTGACGGCCTAGACTCTAATGGTAGTATGGTAGTTAATGGTGGTAATATAAAAGTCCAAGGTCCAACTAACTCTGGTAACGGTCCAATTGACTATGCAACAACATTTGAAATAACAGGTGGTACTTTTATAGCAGCTGGTTCATCTGGTATGATGCAACATGCAACTGAATCAAATCAAGGAACAGTCCTAGTATACTTTGATAGTACATCAGAATCTGGTACCGAAATAAAAATAGGTGATATAACATATACTATTACTAAAGAATCTAGTTGTATCCTAGTATCATCTAATACTTTAGAACTAGGAGAAAACTATACTGTCTATATTAATGATACTGAATATGAAGAATTTACTTTAGATGATTATATAGTAACAGTAGGTAGTCAAAGTAATTCAAGTATGCCAAATAACCAAGAACATGGAAGTAGAAGAAAGTAGTATTTACTTTCTTTCTTTTTATAATATAATAAAAGAGAAAAGAGGTTATAAAATGAATGCTATATTTAAAAGAGTTAGTGTAAGAAAATTTACTGAAGAAAAACCAAGTAAAGAAAATATATCTTTATTACTTAAAGCAGCTATGCAATCTCCTAGTGCCGGAAATCAACAAGCTTGGCATTTTACAGTAATTGAAAATAAAGAAAAATTAATAGAACTATCTACTATAAGCCCATATTCTATGTGTATAAAAAATGCCCCCTTAGCAATCTTAGTTTCCTATAAAGAAGATGGTATCTTTAATGATTTAATACCAATAGATTGCGCTATTGCTTGTGAAAATATATTATTAGAAGCAGTAGAACTTAATATGAGTGGAACCTTTATCGCAATCTATCCTGATAAAAAAAGAATAGCTAATCTAAATAAATATTTAAATCTAGATACTAAACCATTTGCTATTATACCTCTAGGATATCCATTAAAAGAAAAAACTCAAGAAGATCGATATGATATAAATAAAATAGATTACATAAAATAAGAAAGGTATTTTATATGAAAAAAAGAACTATCTTAACTTTAATAATTATTTTAATTATTATAATTATTTCTATAGTTATTTATAAACCAAGTAGAATATTTGAAAAAACTTATACTAATAAAGACTTTAATATAAAAAACTATACTAGTTTAATAGATAAAGATAACGATGGTATTGATGACCAAACAGATATCTTAGAAAATGCTAAAAATTATATAGCTAAAAAACCTAAATATAAAAGTAAATATTATAGTACAGGCTATCCTAATGATAACTATGGTGTCTGTACAGATGTTGTCGCCTTTTCTCTAAAAGATGCCGGCTATGACCTAATGGAATTAGTAAATGAAGATATTCTAAATAATCCAGATGATTATAATATTTCAAATGTTGATAAAAATATTGACTTTCGTCGTGTTGTAAATTTAAAAGTTTATTTTGATCATACTGCTATTTCGCTAACTACTGATATAAATGATATATCTGAGTGGCAAGGAGGAGATATTGTTGTCTTTAAAAAACATATTGGTATTGTATCCGATAAAAGAAATAAAAAAGGGATTAATTATTTAATACATCATGCTAATATCTATCAAAAATATTATGAAGAAGATGTTCTAGAATCATATGATGATATAATAGGACATTATCGTATAAGTTAAAGGAAATAAATATTCCTTTTTTTCTTACTTTGTAGTAGAATGAATTAAATGGATGTGGTATTATGAAAAGACTTTTATCTGGTGTTAAACCAACTGGTGATTTAACTATAGGTAATTATATAGGTGCTTTAAAACATTTTAAAGAAATGCAAAAAGACTATGAAACATTTATCTTTGTTGCTGACTTACATGCCTTAACAATCTATAATGATCCAGAAGAATTAAGAAAAAAAATAAAAGATATTATAGCTATCTATTTAGCTTGTGGACTAGATCCTAAATATACAACACTATTTATTCAATCAGAAAATATTTATCATGCTAATTTAAGTTGGGTATTTGAATGTAATACCTATATGGGTGAAGCATCTAGAATGACTCAATTTAAAGAAAAATCTAAAAATAATGAAAATGTTACTGTTGGTTTATTTACTTATCCTATGTTAATGGCTAGTGATATCTTAATTTATGATGCTGATGTAGTACCTGTTGGTATTGACCAAAAACAACATGTTGAACTTGCTCGTAATATCGCTGAAAGATTTAATAAAAGATATGGTGAAACATTTAAAATACCAGAACCAGTAATCGCAGCATCTGGAGCTAAGATATATGATTTACAAGATCCAAGTAAAAAAATGAGTAAATCAGATGATAATGATAAAGGTGTCATTATTTTATTAGAAGATCCAACTAAAGCTCGTAAAAAAATAATGAGTGCTGTAACAGATTCTGATATGCAAGTTAAATATGACCCTGAAAATAAACCAGGTATTTCTAACTTACTGACTATCTATTCCGAATTAAAAGAAATATCTATTACTGAAGCCGAAAAAGAATTTGAAAATAAAAACTATGGTGAATTTAAAAAACAAGTTGCTGATACAGTAGTTGATTTCTTAACAGATTTACAAAATAAATATAACGAAATAATTAAATCAAATAAAATAGATGAAATCTTAAATGAATCTAATAAAAAAGTAAATGAAATAGCAGCAGCTAAATTAAAAGAAGTATTTAATAAAGTAGGTGTTGGAAGATAAATAGTATTATTTATCTTTTTTTGTTATAATTTTTATAAGGAATGATACTATGAAAAAAAGTTTATTATTTGATTTAGATGGAACATTATGGGATGTAACAGAAGTAACTTTAGAATCTACTAATTTGATAGCTAAAAAATATAATCAACCAGAAATATCTAAAAATACAGTTATTAAATCATTTGGTAAACAAATAGAAGAATGTGCTAAAAACTATTTCCCTTCATTAAATATAAATGAAAGTCTTAAATTAATGGAAGAACTAGATATTCTTAAATTAAAACTTCTAAATAAAGAAAATGTTTATATCTATAAAGATGTCATTGATACTATAAAATTACTAAGTAAAACATATGATTTATATATAGTAAGTAATACTTTATCAAATGAATATATTGAATCATTCTTAAATATAACTAAATTAAATAACTATTTTAAATCTTATATAGCAGCAGGTACTCTTAATCTAACTAAAGGAGAAACAATTAACTATTTAAAAGAAAAAGATAATCTAGAAAAAGTAATATATATAGGAGATACAGAAAAAGACTTAGAAGCATCTAAATATAGTAATTCATCTTTTATCTTTGTAAAATATGGTTTTGGTAAAGATATTAATACTAAATATAGTATAAAAGAAATAAAAGAGTTACCTAATTTAATAAATTTGATATAATAAGTTTTGAGGTGTAACTGATGAAATATAACAAAGTAAAAGGAGCTACTAAAATAATTAGTAATAGCTCATATATAATAAGTAATCCTTCTAAATATAAAAATAAATGGCATGACTTATTTGGTAATAAAAATCCTATTAATTTAGAATTAGGAATGGGTAGAGGAGACTTCATTATTAATATGGCTCTTAAATATCCAAATATTAATTTTATAGGTATTGAATTAGATGAAAATCAAATAGCTACAGCAAGTAATCGTCTAAGTAATAAAAAATTAAATAACGTTAAACTAATTCATATGGATGCCTCTTTAATAAAAGATATCTTTGGTCGTGAAATAAATACTATATATTTAACATTCTCAGAACCATGGCCTAAAAAAATAGATGCTAAAAAAAGATTTACAGATATAAGTTATCTTAAAATATATGATTGTATTTTTATTCCTAGACATAAACATATTATCTTAAAAACAGATAATAAAATCTTATTTGCATCATCTTTAGAAAGCCTATCTAAGTATTGGTATACATTTAAAACAGTTAGTTTAGATTTACATAATGATGAAAGAAATATTGAAAATATTATGACTGACTTTGAAAAAAAATATTATGAAGAAAAAAGACCTATCTACTATTTAGATGCTCATTTTGATGACTAAAAAACTTTCTTTTAAAAAGAATGTTTTTTATCTAAAATAAAAAAATTAAAATATTCAAAAAATAAAAACTGAAATTTATGTGAAATTTATGTAAAATAGCACAATTCTATAAAATTTTATGGTATTATAATATGATGTTAGGAGTGAAAATTATGGCTAAAATATTTAAGAATAAATATTTTTATGATTACATAACTTTATTAATACCATTAATGTTAATTGAAGTTTTATTCAGAATAGTAAGTGGCTATTCCTTACTAGATTTATCTTTAATAAGAATCTTTATTGGTTTAAATTTCCTAGTAGCTATAATTACATTCTTCTTAAATTTTTGTAATAATCTTCTAACTAAAATAATTAAATTTATTATAATATCAGTAGCATCTATTTATGCTAGTGTCCAAATGGGTTTCCTAAATTTCTTAGGAGTCTATGTATCTTTTCAAGAATCAAGTCAAATGGGGGCCGTTACTGATTACATAAAAGACTTCCTAAAAAGTTTTAAACCTCAATACTTTATTCCTTTAATAACAATTTTATTATTTATAACATTTACAATTTTCTTTTCTAAGAAATTTAAATATCTATCCAAAATAAAATTATCAAGAAATATAATAAGTACTATAACTATCTTAGTATTAACATCATTTCTTTATGTAGGTACTCTTACTTTAAATATCTTTAATAGTAAATATCAAACTATTTCTAATACTGATTTATTCTTAACGGTTTCTAATACAACTAATAGTATAACTAAATTTGGTACAACAATATTTAGTTTATTAGATATAAGACAAAAATTATTTCCTATTAAATCAGGAAGTTCTTATGTCGTAAATGGTGCTTATTATGAAAGCAATGAAAACTTAGTACGTGGTATAACTGATGAAGAATGGGAACAAATAATAGAAGCAACTGATAATGAAGACTATGAAGCATTAAATAAATATTTTAGTCAAATGTATGGTACTGGTGGTAATGAATATACAAGTATGTTTGCTGATAAAAATGTTATCTTTATTTTAATGGAATCAGTAAATGATATCTTCTTACAATATCCAGAATACTATCCTAATATTAATAAACTAGCTACAGAGGGATGGAATTTCAGTAATAATTATTCACCACGTAATTCATGTGCTACATTAAATAATGAATTTAGTGGTATGACATCTATGTATTCAATAGCTAATATATGTACAGAAAAAGAATATATTGATAATACTTATTTCCAAAGTGTCTTTAATTTATTTAATGATGATGGTTATGTGACATTCTCTGCTCATGACTATACAGAAGCTTACTACCCAAGAAGTAAAATTCATCCAACTTTAGGTAGTGGAGAATACTTTGGTGTTCAAAATCTTGGAATTGACTATTCAACTACTTATCGAAACTGGGCTAATGATGATGAATTCTTCTCTAAAATAGTTGAAATAATTAGTGAAAAAAGAGGAACAGATAATAAGAAATTTATGACATGGCTTACAACCGTTTCATCACATCAACCATATGGCTATGATTCCATTCAAGGTACAGCTTACTTTAGTATGACTAAGGATACAGGACTTCCATATGATGTTAGAAGATATATGTCTAAACTTAAAATATTAGATAATGCTATTGGTGTTTTATTAGAAGGATTAGAAAATCAAGGTATTTTAGATGATACAGTAATTGTTTTATATGGTGACCATTATCCATACGGAATATCAACAAGTCATTTAAATCAAGTATTAGATTATGATACATCAGAAGATATGAATGCTGAAAAAGTACCTTTAATAATTTATAATTCAGAAATGACACCAACTACCTATAGTGACTATACAACATATGTTAATATTTTACCGACAATAGCTAATTTATTTGGTTTAGATTATGATCCTAGTTTAATGATGGGGTCAGATATGTTATCAGAAAGCTATGAATCATTAGTAGTATTTGCAGATGGTTCATGGAAAAATGAACATGCTTACTATGATGCATCAACTAGTGAAGTAAAATATTATGATCAAGAATATACCGAAGAAGATATCGCAAGAATTACATCTAATGTAGCAACTAAATTACAAGTATCAGAACAAATTATTAAAACAAATTATATGGCTTACTTAAAAACTAAATTAGATGAAATAAGAGATAATGAAACTAATTTATGTGAAGTAATCTTAAATAATAATGATACTAAAGCATGCCAAGTATATTTAAAGACTGAAGAGGGTTCTTAAGATAGATTTTTATCTATCTTTTTTTCTTGATATGATATATAATGTTATTAAAGATAGGAGAGATAAAATGAAAAAAACTAATACTTTGATTGCATTTGTTATTACATTATCTTTACTATTTAGTAATATTGTAATAGCAGCTCCACCAGGAGGCGGCGATAAACCAGGTGGAGGAGGAAGTAGTAGTAATACTTCTGTATCATGGAGTGGTAATACTAAAATAACAACAAGTGGAAACATAACTGATAAAACATATTCATCAACTACAGCAAATGAAAATGCACTATTATTAACAGGAGATATTACTGTTACATTTTCTAAAATTACTGTTAATAAAACAGGGGACTCAGATGGTGGCGACTCAACTAGTTTCTATGGAATGAACTCTGGTATCCTTGCTAAAGATGGCGCTAATGTTACAATAAGTAATTCTACTATAACAACAGACGCTAATGGTGCTAATGGTGTATTTAGTTATGGTGGTAGTGCAACTACTAATAATACATCTAGTGATGGTACAACAATTACAATCAGTGATTCTAAAATAAAAACATCATCTGATCAATCAGGTGGCATCATGGTAACTGGTGGTGGTAAACTAGTAGCTTCTAACTTAGAAGTAGAAACAGCAGGTACATCAAGTGCAGCTATCCGTTCAGATAGAGGCGGCGGAACACTTACAGTAAATGGTGGTACTTATAAAACTACTGGTACAGGTTCTCCAGCTATCTATTCAACAGCAACTATTGATGTTAAAAATGCTACTTTAGAAGCAACTACATCAGAAGGTATAATAGTAGAAGGAGCTAACTCCGTAACTATCGATAACGTTACATTAACAGATACTAATAATAAACTAAATGGTCAATCTACTACTTATAAAAATATTTTCTTATATCAATCAGTAAGTGGTGATGCATCAAGTGGCGGCGACTCATTTACAGCTAAAAATTCTACTATAACAACTAATAAAGGTGATACTATTTATGTAACTAATCAAACATCAGAAATTAACTTAGAAAATAATACCTTTGTTAATAATGATTCTGAAGGTTACTTCTTAAGAGCTAAATCAGACTCTTGGGGTCAATCAGGTTCTAATGGTGGTTATGTAACACTTAATGCTACTAATCAAGAAATAAAAGGTAATATCTATATTGATAATATTTCAACATTAGATATGAATCTAGAAGATAACTCTTACTTTGAAGGAGCTATCGATGTAAATAATGTAGCTAAAGAAATAAATCTAACATTAAGTAGTGACTCTAAAATAATTTTAACTGGTGATAGTTACTTAGACTCTTTAGATAATGAAGATACAACTAATTCAAATATTTACTTAAATAATCATAAATTATATGTAGATGGTAAAGAAGTATCAGGAAATACTGATGAAGTTGAAACAACAGTAGAAGAAACAGTTAAAACAGAAGAATCTAGTACTGATGATACATCTCTATTCAAAACTATCTTCAGTAATCCAATTTATCTAACATTATTTATAATAGCAATCTTAGTAATAATTCTTCTTATAGTTCTAATAGTAAGAAAAATAAAAAAGAACAAATAGAGAAGTCCAAAAGACTTCTTTTTATTTTATATATTAAATTAAAAATATGATATAATTAATATGGAGATGAAAAAATGAAAATAGATAACGAAAAAAAGATAGCTTTAATAGTAGCAGTTATTATGATAACAGCTTGTCTACTAGCTTTTATATTTACAAGAGAAGAAGAACCAGAAGTAACATTAGATATCAAAGTATATAAACATGTTAAATCTGATAATGAAGATGAATCAGGAAAATACGTTGAATGCCAAATAGATACTAGTAATCTATCATCTATCAATGCTGAATTTAAAAAGATAATGAAATTAAATGATAATTACCGTGTTAGTAATACCCAAATAAATGGTGATTATAAAATAATATCAGGTACAGATTATATAGCTTTTGACGATGACGATAAACCATATGTATACCGTGGAGATACAACTGCTATATATTCATATAGTTCTAATATTTATGATAATATTGTTTATTATTGTGATGGTGCAGAAAATGCTAGTGCCATAACAACTACTACTGAAGATAGCGAGTAAAATATGATTTAATCATATTTTTTTGATAGAAGGGATAAAATGGCTATAAATAGATACAAATTTATAACAGATATGTTTAAAGATGAAGACTTCCTAGTATCTTTATGTAATTATTCTAATAATGATATAAATACTGTTATAAAAAATATAAGTAAAATAATAACTTATTATTTAAAAAGTGAAATATTTATAATAACTAAAGATATGCAAGATTTATTTAATAAAATAGATAGTCTTCCTCTAAATGATGATGATTATATTATCTTTCCTATAAATTCTTTCTATGAAAATAATATCAAATTTTTTGGTTTAAATCCAGATAACAATATCAGTAATTTAAAAGATTTAAGAAAAATAAGCAGCTATGTATCCTTATTTCCCTCTACTGAAACTAGTACAACAATATCTCGTAGTATTGAAGATGCTCTTGAAAAAGGTTTTAACTCACCTAATATTGTCTATAAAAGTATCTTAAAACAACCAAATACTAAAGAAATGCCTATTACTTTAGGTGAAGATGAAAAAACTTACTATCGTAAAATATCTGCTGAAAGAAATAGAAATATACCTAAAATATATACTAAAACAGGAACAACTATTTCAAATAGTATAGTAAAAAATATAATAGGTAAAGATATCTTATTAGTATTCTTACCAGCTAATACCGAACTATATAAAGATGAAATGGTATCTAAAATAAAACCAAATCGTTTAAATTACATAAAACTACCTGATAGATACAAACTAATTGAAATATGTTCTTTAAATAAAGGTTACAAAAAAGGAACTAAAATAAATTATAAAACAGGTGAATTATATGAAGAAAAATTTACTGAAAATAAAAAATATAGTTCTTTATCCTACGCTCGCCCAGAAGTCTTAACTATAGATAGTTCTTTTATTTATGAAGACCAAGACTTAACAGGAGACTCAATATATGATGTCGATATCTTATATAATGAAAAGAATTCTAAAGATGGTACTAGTTTACCAACACCTAATTTAAGTGCTAACTTACAAAAAATAAGAACAAGTATGGACTTCTCTTTAAAATTTAGAAATGGTATTTACAGATTCCAAAATGGTCGCCACAGGATAGTTTATTTAAAAAATTATTATGAAAGAAATAAAGACTTTTATGATAGTGAAGAATATCTAAAAAACGATTTAAAAATATTTGCACTTGTTTATCGTACAATAGAAGACCCAGTTATAAATGAAAAACTTTTATTAATTCAAAATCTTCCTGGTAAAAAAATATTTTTAAAAATAGATGTCTTAGATGATGAACCTAAAATAATAACTATTTATAATTACTATGTATATAAAACTAATAATGAAGAAGACCTATATAACCTATATAAGTATCTAAAAAATAACCAAGAAAAAAATAAATATCTTATAGGTTTAAATATTAATGATAAAAAAATAGATTATAAAACATTATTTAATAAAATAGTTATTGATAATGAAAGAATAATCTTTAATATGAATTTCTCTGATATCTTAGATTATCTAAAAAATAATGAAATAATTATTAATGGTATTAAAATAACTCTAACACATATTGATTATACAGTATTATATAGTTATTATGTTGCTATGATACGTAATATTCGTTTAGAAAACTATTTAGGTAGAACAAGTACAGTAGTTCCTTTAGCAAAAGAACAAATTAAAACAGAAGTAATAAAATATGTTGTAAATAATTATTTTATTGATAATAAAGATTTTCAAGACCCTTTAATTATCTTAGATAACTTACTTACTAATAATCCAAAATTAAATAACTATCCTAAAGAAGATATCTTAAAATATATTAATGATTACTTATATAATTTGGAAATGGAACAAGAAATGAAAAAATTAAGATAGCAACTATTGCTATCTTTTTAAAATTTAAAATAACTAATATTTCTAACTATTCCCCATAAAATAGTTAATGTTAATAAAATATACCATATATAATTTGGAATCTTTCTAATTATCTTATCTTCTTTATCTAAAATATATAAATAAACTTTATATATAATATATATTAAAATAAAAGGAAGTAAAATAAATAAAAATTGATTATATGAAAAAGCTGTTTTTATATCACCTTGTACTAAAGAAAATAACATTCTAGTTACACCACAACCTGGGCAATTAAAACCAGTTATTAAATGAAATAAACAAGGAATACCAAAATCATATACTTTATGAAAATAATAATAAGTAAAAAATATAATAATTAAAATAAATGTTGTAATAATAGTTTTAATTATTCTAGTTTTCATTATAACTAAATTCATTTAAATCATTTTGAATTAAAGCAATATTAACAATGGAAAAACTTGGTATAAAAATAGCAAGTAATAAATAAAGTAAACTATTATCATTAATAAATATATTATGCTTTAAACCAGCTTCAAATAATTTTTTACCCATTTTATAATACCAATAAATTGTATAAATACCACAAGTTAGAATACTAAAAAGAACTACTAAACCACCATTAGTATCATTAGTTTCTCCACTTACTATATTAGCATCATCATTAACTACAGCTATCCAATAAAGATAATAAATACCACAAGTTATAAATGATAAAAATATATTAAGTAAAATACTTCTATTAGTAACTAAAGCTACCTTTTTAGGAGTAGTATTACTAGTACTTTGGTAATCATCTTCCATATTATCTTTTATTATATCTTTTACTTTATCTTCTACTGTATCTTCGTACTTAACACCACAATTTCCACAAAAGACATCATCATCATTCATCTTAGCTCCACAACTTTTACAAACTTTTCCCATAAAATCATCCTCTTTCTTAATTATTATATAATAATAAATATTAAATTAAAATAAAAATATATTTAATTTAAAAATATGTTATACTATTAATATAAAGAATAAAAGGTGACTATTATGAGCTTTAAAAGAAATAAATTAATTTCCTTAACAT
>Ga0181612_130684_pt1 | contig 30736 bp, 17 predicted proteins | sample HoacroProtozoa21_FD_119630 | JGI IMG/M metagenome (GOLD analysis project Ga0181612, IMG submission 119630) | Hoatzin crop microbial communities from Cojedes, Venezuel. Combined Assembly of Gp0051906, Gp0051904, Gp0051908 | reverse complement strand
TCAATAAACGTTCCTCTGAGTCCAGGAGAAGGGCGGTGATGCCTGGTTTTACACAGCCTCTTTGCCTCTTTCTCTGTGTCTCTTGCAAAGAGTGTGTGGAAAATGGGCTCACCAGTGAAAGAAGGGCTGGGAGAGGGGACAGACAAGGGGAAAGAGTCCTGAAGGGGTGGCATTTTCATGCCCTTCTTCCACAGCCCTTCTCCCTTTCCTCCCCTACTCCTCAGCAACTCTTCCTTTGGGTTTTCTCCCACACAAAATCTTTCTGGTGTTCCTGGTGCCCTGTCATATTCTGATCTGCCAGATCCCTGGTTTCTCCTCTACCAAACCTTGTTTGCTTTTAACTTTCTCGTGTAAGAATTGGCTGCTGTTTCCTCAACAGCTACACCTCGTGTATAAAGCATAAAGAAGAAATATCCATTGCTTTTTCCTGTTTGTGAGAAATGCCATGGAGAATCACAGCACGTTTGACACCTGGAAAGGTTTTTGCTCAGAAATCCAGCCGACTGGCTTGGTTTAAGACAGTGGGAATGGAAATTCAACATTTGTCCGCCTGAGAGAGGCCAGAGATTTTAAGAGTTGATAGAAAGAGAAAACTTTATGTTCTGGAAATGTAACCTTTATCAAAGGCCTGAAAATGCTTTGTTAACACTGGCTTGCTATAGGGTCTCTGCTCCAAAAAAATTTGACTTTGCTGATGAAGGAGGGAGCGACTGTAAAAGACGTTGCCTTCCTGGGGAGGAGCAAGCAGCCCTTTCCCGTGTTTTAAAGAGACGATAAAACGAGTGGAAATCCTGCCTCAAAGGATTTTTGGTATGCAGAGCGTTGCTGTAAGCGTAGATTTTGTGTTGGCTCAGCGCACAGACTACAGGTCTCGTAGCCGTAAGTGTGAAAGGTCAGGATTGCATTTAGCCCATAACTATCGACTCTGTGATACACTTAGCCATAGAAACTGGAGAGATTTGTGAAGGTATTCGGAGTTTGTTTTTGATATATCGGGACAGCTTTTAAAGTTCCATCGCAGTTTAAAGTGATACTGCCAGTAGGAAAGTCAGTTGACTGAAATACAGTGTTTTTAAAAGATTTTACTTCTCTTATGCTTTTTGTGAATTTACAGTCGTTTTCTAATTTTGAGAGAAAAGTGTTATCTGAAAGTGTAAAAGCTGTCTGTCTAGAAGTAAATTTTGTGCGTGCAATACGATTAAAATACTTTCATGTAACTGAAGTTGCAGGAGTAGCACAAGATTGTTTTAACAGCAGTAAGTTAAAAAATTATTCAGATACAGGTAAATTTTTTTTTTCATGTTGCAGATATTCCTTTAAAATTCTTAATTACATTTTTCTTCCTACCTCAGCCCCCAATTTCTAATTAATCCCAATTAGGCAATTTTTGTTAATCAGTAGTGTGGTACTTGTCGTCCTTTCTAGCAGCTGTGTTTATCTAAATCAGTTATGTCAAACTAACATTTATAGGAAAGCTACAGAGCAAACCATAAACCACTTCTGCATACATCAGGTATTTTAGTCTTTCAGCATCAGGTTGTACATATTAATCTTGCCCTGTTTCTGTTTAAAGGTGGAGGTTTTTGTGAAGCAGCCACGTGACACGGTCTGTTCAGTCTTTTGTTCTGCTTATGGAAAAAAGAATAATTTTTTTCAGAAATCATAGAACAGGATATCAAACTGTATTGCTCATTTTTTCCCCAGTGGTAATAGATAGGATCACACTGATAACCATTCAGAAGTCTTGTTCTCTGCGGAGACTCTGGAGTAGGTTAGGGCGGAAGTGATGGGACGCTGCAATGTGGATGGGACAAGCAAACCAGATAATCACGCATGTTTATCCATCAGTCAACAAGAGCATACTGTGGCACATCAGGCAATTTTACTGTAATTAAATATTTTCAATTTAGATACGTTAAACAAGTGTCCAACATTTGTTCCTATTCTAGCTCGTTCTTGCTTACCATATCAGTGTGCTTCTGCTCTCAAAGGCGATTGCAAAAATGTCCTATTTTTGTGCTTATTCTGTAGTTATGTTGAGCACAGAAATTTAAATCATTAGCTCAAGAAGCTATTAATTTCTGAGAGATACCGGCTTATTCTTATTGTAAATTGGTTCTCATTCTTGTATACATGTGTCGTGCAGAAGGAAAATACATGTTTTCATCTGTATCCCATCAAGAAGTTTGTGTGTCACTGAAAAAAGCGACTCCCAAAAGCAGGAGTTTATTTTTCTAGCAAAGGAAGTCCTTTTGAGGTTAGAATCCCAGACTGGAGACTGGCATGTCAAATTTTTTATCACTTCTAAACTAAACATATATAATGTGAAAGCTATTTAGGCATGTCTGAATCTCCACGGAGCTATTTTGAATTATTTTTCAGAGCGCATATAGGAAAAACCTTGAAATTTTTTTTACATTCGGTGATTTTTTTTTTTTAAATCAGGCTTGGAAATAACTCGTTTAAATTTGTGAATACAAATCTTTTAAATAAGAGGGAATGCACATTCAGGAACAAGTTTTTTGGAATAATGCTAATTTCATCTGATTTTGTAGGGATTTTTGTCCTGTTCTATACGCTGATACTTTGTCAAATGTGACTAGTTAAGTACTACTGAATAATACCTGTCCTTTCAGTTACTATATACAGTTGATTTTTCCCCCTTGATTTAATGAAGTTTTTGTTCTCTCTGCCACTGTTCAATACCTTAGAATCCTACTATACCTGAAGGTTTGGAAAGTCAAATATTAATTATTTTCTAAAGCTTTCTGTTAAGTATCAAGGTTATTGGTAGAATTTTCTTTTAGTAAAAATTCTGAGTAAAAGGCATGGAAGAGTTTTTTTTCTTGTACAATTTTAAAAATCATCCTTCAATAATTCTTATGGTGAAAATGTCTTAATGCAACAATGTGATGTAGTCACAATGCAGAATTCCAAAACTATTACAACTTTGGAAGATGTCTTTAAAACTCGGTTTCTGATCTTGAATTTTAAAAAAAGTTATAGAAATTTATGTTGTTATATAGTCTTGAAAAAAATCCGTCAGTACTCAGTTTATAGAATCTATAATATACTATTATTAAATAAAAGCAAAGATTCTCCTTAAAAAAAAAAAAGATTTCTTATGCAAGACAGCCTTGCGAAGGAAGAAGTTTTGTTCTGCTGTTTTGCAAAGAAGTCTCAGCTAAAAAGCGCACCACCTTGTTACTAACCAAATTAAATATCTCAGAAACTGGCTTATTTAGTTTTGTTATGAAATTATAAAACTCTGTGATGGAGAAAGTGTGGGTCCAATGCCTGCCTATTCGTAACAGATTGAACAAATTGATGAGTAGTTGGTAACATCTAGTGGAGCCTGGCAGACAGTCTTCTTGTCAATGCATTTACTTGATTGTTAATCTGCAAACTATAACATAACGTTAACTTACAGACAGTCCTGGCCTTAAGTTCTGTTTCAAGCACCCGGTTCCCTTTGAAAAGATAAACTTTCCACAAGCCAGTGCTTATCTGCCTGGCTTCCCGGCTGACTGGGATTTAAGCTATACTGGCTCGGGCAATGCGTGCAATTGAACCTTGCTAACTTACGTGAGTGCTTAGCAAGAGCATGGGGAATTGCTAAATTTTTATCAGTAAGAGGAAAAGCTCAAAAGCAAAGATAATGAATCAGAAAAGGTAGCGTATTCATTTAATTTGATGATATTGATTTGTTATAATTACTTAAAGAACATTTAATAGTATTTCTTTCCTAGGTCCATTAAAGGAAGATGACATAGGGTGTCTTACTGCTGTGCGTGGCTATTCGATCTTTTGTTAGAAGCATTTGTGCCTCCAGTATCTAATATTATTGCATTGATTCGCAAAGACAGATAAATGTGTATGTCTATTGGTTTTAATTATTATTGTGAATGGGATGGTGGTGGCGTTTATAAAGACATCTATGGCTATTGGGAGCATAATGCACACACACAAGAGAAAGGAGTTCAAGGTAGGATTTATTTTTCTTAATTGTTTCTATTGCCCGTGACAAACATGCTTTTTCCCAACTGTGATTCAGAGCTGTTGTTCCCAAATGAGTTACAGCAGATACGGATGCCGTTATATGAAGTGCTTCATGTGGTTTGTGAAACAGCTAACAGTGAGATAACTGTGGAAATGTTCTCTGCTGCTTTCAGATGCAGACAGTCTATTTTTGACCTGGGCACAATATCAAGCCGTGGATTTTGTCAGGTCGGGGGGTGGGCACTGAAGACCTTATCTCTTTTTTTCCTTTTTTGACAACATACCCTTATCCTTCCTGGGTCCTGGGGTGACTGCTTGATAGTGCTGGTATTTAAAATACCTAGATAGGAGAAGTCACGAACTTTTTCTGTTTTTAAGGATGCTCATTAAAGTTGCTAGCGAGGCTCAGTGAGCTGCAGGCTCGTGGGGAGAACACTGCCAGTGAGGCCAGGAAGCCACAGAAAAGCAGGGATGTAGTAAAACCATAAATAAGTGTTGCATAAGCATAAACAAGTATTAAATGTTTTGTACACTTCTTCATGTATTTATTTATTGTTTTTATTTAATAGGTGTGCTTTCAGGAAAAACGTATTTTTCTGGTGCATTTGGGAATTTTTAAATTAGATAGTCAAATTTTTTTGTTTGTTTTTAAGGAAGACAATTGCAATTACATTGTGTTTTATTTAAGGAAAAGTTATGTGCATTTTTTTTTTTTAAGACTTACTGTCAGATAAGCAGTGAAAACTCAATTATAAGCCTTCATCAAGGTAAGAAATTGAAGGAAGCTTCAAAATAGCAAATAGAAGGAGCACATCAAATTCTGTGCAAGCCATCAGAACATGTAAAGGAGTGCTTGGTCCATGTTGGAATCTGGTAGTAACCAGATTCGTTCGCAGTATATTAAATGAATTTTTTTGTTTAACCATTTAGTGTCTTGGCTCGACGTTGCTCCTCTGCCCCAAACTCTAGGACTGCGCAGTGCTGAAAGAGCAAAGCAGTTTAACTGCAGAGTTACTACTCTGTTTGTGGGTTAACAGTAAAGAATTACATAACTAAGAAATAACGTGTTTTAATTGGCTTTATTTATATTGGGATTTAAAACTGGAAGAAAACAATGTAAACAAACTGTAACTGAACATTTAAGAAATCTGCAGCTATAAATAATGCACGGTTTTGCAGGAAAAACAACGAGTATCAAGTCCAAAGACAAAAAATCTCGTAAGAGGTTGTGCATGGCTTCTTATTGTTACAGTATTACTATGGATAGGTATTGGTGGTTTTGGCAAAATGGTAGTTTTTCCTCTGTCTTCAGTCTTTTTCATATCATAACAGCTCTTCCTTTATTGGAGGCAAGAGAGCACAGGGAAAGAGAAGAATCAATTTATTCAATATAGGCATTTAACTGGTAAATGGTTCCCTATCTGAAGACAGTTTGCAAAATTTAAGCAAGACTTCGAAGGAGGAAGTAAAAATGCCTGGTCTTATGTGCTAACAGAAAAATGAATGGTCTTCAGTGTATTCAGACTGTATAAAAACATAATTATTAATAATTGTTAAGTTGTCTCTGTCTCTTCAACTTAATCATACCATGAAAAATATGTTACAGGAATATTTTCCTCATGGAAAATGTGGAATTTTCTTTCTGTTCAGTGGTTACTGAGGGGGTTTTATGCCATTTGTTGGCATGCCTACTGACATGAACTTAATCATCAGTAGTGGATAATTATACCTGAAAAAAAAAATTAAGGTGACAAATAGTATGCGTTTGAACTTGCATTAGTGAAACCTGGGAGAAGCTAGTATTTAACACTTGCATCTATATAATCTTATTAGGGAATGGATACAAATCTCTGTGTGAGGAGGAAATACTACTTTGGACAAAGCAAAACTGAAATTATTTCATATTTGAATACAAATTTTTAATTGCAGAAAACATGGTCATCACAGTGGCAGTTCACACAGTCCAGTAGCTCATTTATGAAATCTTCCCTGGACACCTTCAATGAGTTAACTGCTGTATGTCTCAATTTTTGTCATCTGCAATAGTAGTCTCATGGGGTTTTGTGTGAACTGGTTTAAAAAGGTTGGAAAGAGTTTTATGAAATCTAATGATAATCTGATTCAGAATATTTCTGTAGCAAATGAAAACAAGTGCTACCTGGTGGTAATGAGTAAGATTAAAAAGTAGTTAGAAGAGCTGAACAGATATTCTGTGATGTCGTACTTCTTATTCATATCGGTGTAGATAATTATCTCAGTCTCGGGAATAGAAACAGGAACTAAGTTAAAACCACGGAATAAATCATAGCTTAATTATGCCCGTTTTTCCTGTACTGACAAAGATCTTCATATCCTTTAGGAAAATGTTGACAGTGTATCTTATTAATTAATATCATGATAAATTGTTTCTGTTGCAGTCAGCCCCATGAGTGCCAGTCCTGTGTTAACCACATACGGTCCTAGTTGTGTTAACTAAAAAATACAAATCACACAACTCAGTCACTCCTTGTCCTGGGAGTCTGTAATTCCAGCCACAGATTTCTTAAATGCTCTTATATGAAATACAAATTTAGCGGCATAGACTGCTCTGAAGCCCTCTCTAACTAAGCCTATGGATTTTAAGTGCAGATTAATCCCCAGTGCCTCCCAGGACCAGATGAGTAGATACGAAAAAGTTTACCTGTTAGAAAGCGTACAGTCTGTTTGTGAGGGGATTGTATTTGGTTTCTGGTTAGAGAACCGTAGAGTTGCCATATGGAAGTGTTTAACTTTTTTAGTGTCATTCACTTGTCCCGAAACTGTCACAAAAAAAAGAAAAAAGCTTAGAAGGAAAAAAAGAAGAAAAAAGAACTGTAGTAAAGAATGAGCTGCTTTGCTCCCAGCCAGATCGTCTCTACCTCTCCGGTTAGGGTTGGGATTTCCTCTTTAAGCCACCTATCTTCAGGGGTTTAAACAGCCAAAATATTCTATTTGGGTAGTAGAACGGGCTTAACATCCACAGTGTATTGGTATTTTCTATGTTGAAATTTGTCATGGTGACGTTTTAAATTTTTCAAACCCCAGCTTTCAGGCTCTCCGTGTATCAGGCAGGTAATACAGGTCAGCAGAGTGTTAGACTGTGCTGAACATGATAGATTCTTTCCGTGGCATTTTGCTGCCCTGTCACTCGGATTTGGTTTTGTAAAGCAATGACTCGTGTTTTTCTGCGTTTATTTTAGCTGAAGTGAAAGCTATAGAAGTTCCTTTTTAGCGGATTTTACCGCTGATCTTTGATATGGTTTGAGTATAATGTTTCCCAGTAAATGGAGTGGCAAAGAAAATGTAATAATCTCGTTGCTGATGCCGCGTTGTATGTCCGAAGACTGGAGTTGCTAAACTGTGAGCTGAACTTTTCAGCACTGGCAGCGACCTGATGCGTGCAGCAGTGTAAGCAAACCTGGGAAGGAGTTTAAGCTGCAAATTACTCATTTGCACAATATATGAAATATCACCTTGATGGGACATGAGATTTAGTTATATTTTAAAAATGCTCTGAAGCTATTGTTAAGGTACACTAATAAAATCAGGAAGGAATTATATTCCTTAGGAATCATGAGCTCTGGAACAGTTCTTCACATGTACCTTTTTTCTCAGTGCGTGTACATTGTAGGCATGTAACTAAGCAAATTGTGTAGTTTGAGAAATCATACTATACCTATAAATACATTCTGGCTTATTACCCCCAAAGAGCAGCAGGGAGCACAAACTCTTTCTATCCAGGAACATGTGAATACATTTGATATTCCTTTCTGTCTCCATCATATATCACAGTGAGCTTGTATCAAAAATTAATATTTTAGAGACTCGTCTTCAACACAGTTGCCAAAGACAGTTTGTTTCGGGTTTTCTGTTGTTATGCGTTATTCCTGCCAGAGCTGGAAAATTTCTTTTTTAGAATTAGCAGTTCTTTTTCTGAACCTTTGCTTGAGGAAACGTATCAGGGAATCTTCCACATGCTCTCTGGTACCTAAGCAAAACAGATGTTAATGTCCAGTATTAGGCTTTGTTAAACAGCTCACAGAATGAATAAACACTGGGTTTCTCAATCAAACGACTAAAGAAAGAATGGCAATCTTGACTTTGTTGAGCAGGAAAATAATCTCGTTGCGTTCAGGTAGTGATTTCAAATGCTTCTTGATGAATGGCTGGCGTGGGGCAATTTGAAGCCCAAGTCCAATTAATTCTCCTTTTTTGGATCTTAAATCTTAAAGCTGTTACATTTGGGGAAATTTGTTCTCTTATATTTTTGGGCTTGAGAGAAAAACAAAACAAAAATGACCTTAAAATAGACCAACCGATGAAGCTGTGGAGGTGTTGGTAGCCTTGGCCACTCGCATGGAAACGTGGCCCCTGAACAGCCCGTGGAATGAGCGAATTTTTTTTTTCCTTCGTAGCACAACTGGGACACAGAAACCCCGTTTTCCTGAACGAGAATGCTTGGACGCCCTCCAGTCGAGTGGGAACAAAGAGCTGTCTGTCAGGGTCCCGGGAGCCCCCACATCTGCTTTTTAAAACAGGATGTGGGGAAGGGTAAAAATCCTCTCCATCTGCGACGCTGATGCGGCTCGGAGAACACCTGGAATTGCGAGAGCCGGCACTCGGAGCTGATCGCCGGAGCTGGCTTCTGACAGACCAAGTGCCTGCAGAGGCCGAGCTGCCATGCCGTCTGCGAGCGCAGTGGTAGGGCAGATTTTCCACTGGGGGATCTGGACCCTAAAATCTGAACCCAGTCCTCCTTTGGGAAATTGTAAACTAATTTCAACAAAGAACTGCTGGAAGACTGTGTAGCCGTTTTTTAGCTTTTATAGAAAAAACCCCAAACAAAATAACAACAAAACAAATACTTTGAAGTAATTTTTAGCACATTTCACTATCCAGTCAGAATTTCGTAAGCAAATGCATCAAATTCATGCCTCTAATTTTGTTAACTGCTTTCTGTTTAAGCTGATTTCACTTGTGTGAATGTTTGACAAAGGAGAGAACACTAAGCGCGCAACCAGGTTGTTTGTGGGAGGTTTCTTCTGTGCTCTATAGGGAGTATTAAAAAATACCTGGGCCTTTTTGGTAGACCCTGAAAGTGTTTCCTCTGATCAAAGCGCAGTGAAGTGCGCCGTATTATCAGCCAGCTTTGAACAGAGTGTAACTCAGCAGTTACTGAGGTAATTGGCTGGCTCATAAAAAGCAGGAGGAATATTTTGGTGGACAGTTCGTGAAAGGAAAATCGTTTCTAGACTTCTTCATATTAATTACTCATCTGTCTCCATTTTCAACTAAAGATGCTGTTGATGAATTCTGTCAACAATTTCAAGTAAACAGTGATGATTAATTTTTTAAAGGTGTTTTAGGTCTCTGCACATCATGTCAAAAAGATTTGTTGGGTTTCTATTTTTTGTTTGTTTGTTTTATTTGCAATGGGGAAACAATAACAGGCTACCACGTCCTGGCTCTAACACTTCTAGATTTCAGGAATAGCAATAATAAAACTTGTCTGGGCAACTTATGAAAACTCTGCTTTCTATTTCAAAGATCATGCATTCTGATCAGTGACTTAATTAGCTGCATCTTAATAAATGTAGAATTTCTTAATATAAAAATAAAGAATCTGGTTCAGAATACATGTTGCAATATATTTTAGAAAGTCATAATAAAAAATGTGGTTACAGTCATCTATTTCTGGAATGTTAAAGTTTGCAGGAAAACTCTGAAATGGAAAGGTTGACAGCGATAACTGTAACTGTATGTTCTTGAAACTAGTCAGTGAGTGTGTTAGTGACTGCTTTTTGTATTCACTACTCGTCACTTAGGATAGCACGTAATCTTGAAAGTTCATCAACTTGTGTTTTCTGTTTTTAATATTGAAAGAACCCTGCCTATTAAGGAGGAGACGCAGTATGGATTGAGAGGCAGCCGAGTGTTAATTCTTGCTGTTTCGTTTGTATGGTAAATCTCAAATGTGAGGGATGCCATAGCTTTTTCAGTCAGCTGGGTTTCTGCTGGTTTTCTCGGGTACAAGTCTGAATCATGTGCTCAGAGTTTTAAAATTTCATTGTTTTGGAGGTCAGCTTCGGTTACTAAGAATGAATATTGTTTCGTCTCTTGTATAATTGTCTTAATGAAAATCTTTAAATTGCCACTAACTACAGGAGAGCTAATGTGTGAGCTGGGTTGGTAACATCCCTCTTAACAGAGAAGTCTGCAAAATACGGAAACTACAGCACTGGGCATATGTACTTCATAAGTTCAAATAAAGGTAACGATAAGATTGTTTGAAGGATTACTTTTAAATTTAAGAAACAGAATATTTTAAATGGAAAAGAACCTATGGAATTAGGTGGTGGGAGGAAAATCCTGGTGACAGAGCATTTGTGTTAATCGGGCTCACAGCTTGCCATCACTCTTTCTTCTGACAGTCTTAACGCTGCGTAATCCTCCATAATCTAAAACTGGACACGCACTGCTTTTTCTGTGAAATAAAATATCAGCTGGAGGGGGAAAAAAAAGAGTAACAGTGAAAAGCAAAAAAAACCCTGTATATAACAGAGGTTTTTCTAATTACGTGGGAGAAAGTATCAGAGTTGCTATAAATTTTAGAATAATTTTTCGTTACTGCTGGCAATGTATTCAACATTTGAGAAGTTTGTCTTTCTGCATTGCTGTTCAGAGAGGTTGGAGTTGCACATACAGCTAGAACCTGTTACGCTGCTGGCTTGTTGAAAAAAGGGACAAGGAAAATTTCCCTAGATGTTGGCTGTTATAGTACAAGCATCTTATTTAAAAGCCATTTCATTCTTTGTGAATGCTCTAAAAGTAAATAGTTTATGTTAGAATCTTATTTTTTAAAAATGGTAATGCCTAACTTGAATTGACACATTTCTATCCTTTTCAGTCAAATATTTTCAAAGTAATTTTTAAGTATATTTCTTCATATTTCTGGGAGGCACAGTATAACGAAAGTACAGCAAAGATGAAGGACCATTGAATGGTGGCAAGGAAAAACAATGAATCGCTTGAACATCAATATGTGAGAGTAGTTAAAATGTTACATAATTTCTGTTTCTTTGAAGTTAATATATTCATATTAATGCTGGCAATTAAGTAAATTTTCTGGACATCCTCACTGAGCTCAGTAAGTAGTGTTCTGTGCTGTCCAGAGGGTACAGGGAACGAATGCAAAAGCATTTTGATGTTATAATTAAATGTCAGTTATAATTAAATGTTCGGCAATGGCTGAACAATATGAAGTTTTCATGTCAGTCAGGCAATTCTTTGATGTGTTTGGCGTTAGACTTTTGGGGGAATATATAAAAGGTATAGTATATAAATATTCTTAATTATGATTAATCCACATATTATAATACAGAAGTCAACTAATGATTAAGTTTAACTGTTACAGTGTTTTTAATGTTGCATTTTAAAATTGTAAAGGATAGAAACTTGGTTTTTCTTTGCGTGCATTTAAATATCATGAAAGGAATTTAGTTTTCTTTCAATGGTATACCGGTACTTTTCCTTTATGGAACTAGTTTTGTTCTTCTAGCTTAGGGGGGAGTGTTTGCTGTACAAAAATACCGCAGTGCGTTACCCATACCCTTTAAAACGAAATCAAAATCCAGAGTCATCGCATATGTCAGGAGTTCCCTGTCTAGACACACACACATATCGTGCAATCTGTTCATTCTTCCATACGTAGTGATTAATTTTTTGAGATGATTTTAGGAGGCTTGAACCTAGCTGGCTTTTTTGAAAAATAGAGTTTGTATTAGATTCCTATCCAAACTGATTATCAATACTCTCTTTTCAAGTACTTTTAAGTGATATGCAAAACAAAAATACCTGGGAAATACCTGGTAACTCCTGTGAGATCTGTGAGGAGTAATGACTGGAACCTAGAGAGGGTGGAATTATAGACAATGCAATAATCTACCATTATACTGCAATAACTGATTAAAAATGTAATGACTAAGTAAAAGCGTGAGGACACTATCTTCCCTGCGATATCTCCGTCAGGAGCAGTCTGTCGGTGCTAGCTGAAGAGCGGGCGGTGGCAGTAACCCTACTGTGTCACCCACCCGGCCGTGGGCACATGTGGGGCGATCCCCAGGCACGGGGGCTGCTCGCCCCGCAGTGCTGTTGCCTGTGGGGCTGCCGGCAGGGTGGGCAGGCGTCCCACGGCGTGGGGTTGCGCGGACATCCTCGTTGCCACCGCTCTCGCCCTTGGCGTTGCTACGGCTTGGGTCGCCGGGGGGCTGACAGGTCTCCGTGCCGTGCCCTAACCGGAGTGGTTGCCTCTACCTCAAAGGCTTTGTTAGGGATTAGAGGGCTTTAGCAAGGATTGTGTGGTTTCGTTGATCCGAGCGCTGGAAAATGCAGTTGAGGCATACACGGGTAGCCGTTGCAGTCCGGTTTGAAAGTTGAGCTACAAGAGGTTCAGACAATACCATGAATTAAATAATGCAAGTCAAAGCACAACAGAGGAGCTAATAAACATGGAGAGAGCAAAGGAGAGGAATCACACCGACAAGTGAACTGGGCACACGGGCTACTTCTGGGAATACTTGGATTGCCTTGAGACAATAGTAAACAATTTAATAATAATTTGCCAATATATATTTGGCTACTGGTAAGATGCTACAACATCTTGCATCCTTTCTCCTATACACATTGATTAAAAATAAAGCATATTACTCTCTCTCATGTGAATGAACTGGGATACTCCCTGAGTGCAGTTTAAAAGATCAGTATTATAATTTAAACCATAGAAAACACAGGTGCAGAGAACATAAATAAGATTGCACATGCTTTAGCCATTCCATATCATGAACTGCTTAATTATCCTTCTTTGCTTGTAATTGAATACAGCCAAACCAGGCTTGCGTTTGTGAGCAGCAATGGGTGATATTTCTTATGAGATTCCTTCCTGAGATTGCCGTATCATCTGACACTGTTGACCAAAAGTCATTTTCTTACCTCCTAGCCTGTCAAGATCAGTGGATTGTTTTTTTCATAGCTCGATGACAGATGAGGCTAGTGTGCTGCACACGGGAATCTTCTGCATGCAAAGATGTAAATGAATGAGTTTTGTGGCAGAGAGTTAAGAAGGCTTGTGCCTTTTTTTTTTTTAATGATCATGACATGCCTTGACATGGGTCATTAATGGTAATAGCCAACTCTAAGGAAAAGGCACCCGCCTGGATGCTTGCTGGGGATAGGAAAGGCTGGCTGTTCAGGCCATGGTTTTGAGTGTAAAGCCTGGTTGGAAGTATCTGAGGTTGAGTGTTTTTGGTGACTCCTGCACAGCAAACTGGTAGGTCTGCTATGGATTCCCAGGGAATAAGCATCTGTATCACAAGGCCTGGTTATTGGTCTCGGCAAAGGGTAACTGCATTACTTTAACCTCTGGAAAGAATCAACATTCTCCACTGGGTGGGAGCTACTCAGTTTTACTTCATCAATTCCTGGCTGTATTGCTGCTGTTTGGTGCATCAGTAGGATCCTGGTGGCCGGGCTGGCTGTGTTTCCCAGCAGACTGAGGACCTCTCTGTTGCAGCTTTCTGGACAACTAAGATTTACGTGTGGGTTTCAGTGGCCTTCTCAAGATGCTAAAATGGCCACGTTTTGTTCTGAGGTTGCCCATCTCAGCCAGTTGCAATTGGGAGTTCTCCATAACTCATGTGGAAAGTGTTAGAGAGAAAGAAAATATGAGAGAGGGATGAAACCCCTGTTGAAAGTAGTGGATGTCTGAAGTCAGTGTCAGAATTGCGGTCAATTTGCTTATTAGTAATTAAGAGTGACATTTGAGAAATTAGCTCCCCAAACCAGACCTGCCATCCCAAACAAGAAGAGAAACATCACCTTTTCTGGAAGTTCACCATGTGGAAGCAACTTACAGGCCTCTACATACTTTTTTTTCAGTTTGTGGAGGAGCTAGGTTCATTCAGACCAGTGTTAGGCTGGAGAGAGGTTTGCAAAGAGGTCACCAAGCTGTTGGGAGAATGACTGTCACATTGGTGCCGTTGGTGGGTTTGTCACTGTGGGACACTGGAGTGACAATGTGGCTGGTTGATCTCTTCCAGAAACCTCTGGACTCCAAGAATAAGTGTAAAGGTGATTGTAGTATGCCATATCATTTACATAACTTACCTATCAGTAACACTTCCCATGTTGTCAAAGGTGTGTGTGTTTATATATATGCCTGCTGAAAGGATCGGGTTCGAAGGATAAGCTCTGACAGCGATATGGACTCAGTTTGACCTTGTAAAAAGGTAAGCACCTCCTGCATGGTTGTGCTGCTTTTCATAAAAAACAAAAAAGGCAAATGCTTACGTTAGCCAGTTCTTCTTGCACTACACAGGCTGTGCAGGACTTTTTGTAAGAAAAAGGAGCAAATCTGATTATAGCCCTTGACTTAAGCTCTTGACAATAATTCGTTCTGGTTTTTGTTCGTAAGCATTTTCTGTTTTTAAAGACTTGACTCACGATTAGGATAAATGGGTGGAATAATGAGGATTTGGGTCACTGCTAATAGTCAGCAACGTCCGTAAGTGTGGCTTTCCAACAGGCTTCATGCCATATGAATCACAAAGTTTGAGAGCAGTGATGGGCACTGTCTCCTCGCTGTCCGTCCCTGCCGCCCGTGCCCTGGGTGCGTCAGCACAATGCCCCTGGCAGACGGAAGAGCTGCAGTACATGTGCACAGCTATGGTTTGAGTGAAGAACCTGTGGGAAAGGAAATACATTAATCCATTGTGGCTGTTTTTTCTGTTCAGTAAGCCTCTGTAAGAAATTGCAAGTTTTTCCTGGACTTACCCTTTATATTTCTAGATTCCTTTCTTGCATGGGGAAAGGAGTGGAATAGAAATTGAACTGAAGCATAAAAAAATATTAAAATACAGAAGCAACTGAAAATTAAATGAAGTGATGCATGTGGAAGGAAATCCTCTTCCATATGGTCTCTTTTGTGAACACGCTTCAGGAAATCCCGGTCTAGCAGATCATAACATATGCACTGTGCGTACGAGTGCATCGTGTGTTTAGGTGGTGGTGTGCAGACGATGTTTAGGAAGTGCTTTAAAGCCAGAAAAAAAAGGATCCCTGAATCTGGGAAGAGCTAAACGTGGTGAACGATTGAGTACGGGCTTGCTCTTTGAAAGTATACTAAACATTTAGTCTTTTAACTCTTTGGGTTTTAGATACTTTTTTCCTGCATAATCAGGGATTTAATGTCTGATCCTCTTTCTTTGATTTTTGCAGTTTTAAGAACATTTAGCTTATATTTACTCTGGTCAGAAAGTAGAGGATGTTGAATATTATACAAAACATTTTCTAGAATTCAAAGCTATTAGTGTAATTTTGAAAATCCTTTTGTTTCTCAGATGCCTAATTTTCATTTTGATTCTTATGTCATCATTTTGCTATTCTTCCAGTTGTTACAATTTTTGTATCCTAGAAGGACCAGATATCTTAAGAAGGCAATTTCCTGTGCCACACAGATGTGGAGAAAAATCATGTATTTTTCTCTGCCATTTCCCCTTCTCCCTTAGTTGTAAATCACCTTTGAGGTGCATGAAAACTTTATTCCTTACTTTTAAAAACCCTGTGCCCCCTGCCCAGCGTGGCAGCGCTGCAGGATGCCCGTGCAGTGTCTCCGTGCAGCTCTGCAGAGTCTCCATGGGGTTCCGAGGAGGGCCTTGGGCTTGGGCTCTCTGCGGATGCCACAGCAGCTGTTGCGGTGTGCGGCACGCTTTGCCCATTTGATGGAGCTGTGGGTGGTGCTGCAAGGGCTGGTGACAAGTGGCTGTGCGCTGAGGACACGGGTAGCAGGAGTCTAAACTTTCTCTGCAGAAGTGCTGTTAAAATGGAGTGAAATGCCTGCTCGAAGGTGGGGTGGGAGCGACAGAGCCCGCACACAAATCTGAGCTCAGAGGTGGGCGCTGGTCCAAGCCTAACGTATCTACAAGCTGTGCCAGTTGCTTTTGGTCCTTCTTGGGATAGATGGAGCCATGGTAGAGCTCTGTGTTGTTACATCTAGGCCCATTTCTTGTGCTCAAGCCAGTTTATTTTAAGCTGGCTTGAAAGATCTCTGCGCTGCACCGTAGCGGGCAATGTACGCAAAGTCATGTGTTTCAGTGGTGTCGGTTGCAAATTACTCTTCTGTCACATGGACACCTTGCAGGGGGGGGAAAAAGATAAGTAGAAGTAAATAGTGTAAAACTCTAGCTAAACTGTTGCTGACTCTTAAATATTGGTCTCTTGCTTTCCAGAAGTTTTGTGGAAGCTGGAAATACTCTAGGAAAAGGTGGCCAGCTAAGGACACTTGGCTGCAATAAGTCATGGCTTGTGTGGGTTCTGTTATGTTGGTAATTTCATATCCTCCAAAGAGCTTGTTGATCTTCTTACAAGGGTTTGAAGTGAACAAAGTCGGGGTAGAAGCTGATGCAAAATATGTATTACGCAGCCAAGTCATGCACAGCGAAATGGCTAAACCCACTTGCATTTGTCCTGCAGGCGCCTGCGTCCTGCTCATTGGGTAAATGCTATTTTTGTCAAACTTGTGTATGCGTGGTCGGTTTTGTTCACCTTCTGGTGGCTCTTCACCATTGAAAATACATTGAAAAAGTGCAGATATTGCCTTAGTAAGTTAACACTCAGAAAAACTGTAGTGGAGCTGATTTTTTCCTCTTCTTTTTTTCTTTTTTCTTTTTTCTTTTTCCTTTTTTCTTATTTTTAATTTTTTTATTTTAATATCACTGAAGTACATTGTGAGCAGAATAGCTTCAAGTTCAACTCTCAAAGCAGCTTTTGTCCTCAGAGAAAAATGCCCTCCAGAGGAAAACCGTGCGCTGGCTAGTGCTAGCTCTGATGTGGATGGGGCACCGAATTCCCTAGTGAAGCAGAAACTGTAGCTGTGTAAACAGAAGGAAATACAGATGTTTTCCTTGTTCGGATCTGCTCCTCAGATAATGCTGTACAGTGCAGCATGTGTGCACCACGCCATGTGGATCCTGCAATTCTCAGAGGGGCTTGTTTTCAACATACCCTGCAGCATTCCAGAGCCGTGGCGACATGGATGCCCGTCACAACCTTTCTCCTTCATGCATCTTTTCTGGTGCTTTACCCGTGCCAGATACTTAAGTATCTTTGGAATGAAGCTTTTACAGACTGATTTCCTCTGCTGCTTATTTTCTCATGTGTATTTTAGTCCTTTTTCTTGTGTGAGTTGTATTTGTTTGTTGTTAGAGAAGAGGTGCAATTTCTTGTTAGCAACTGAGGGGCTGCAATCGAAAGTTTTGTTAATGTTTGTGCAACTTTTCTTTTTGAGATACAAAATGTGAAGCTCTTCACAAGCTGATGAGTTACTTTTCTCCTTAACTGTTTAATTGTTCTGTTGCTCGTTAAAGTGAGATAGCCCAGATGTCTCCCCCTGCCAGAGTGGAGGAGAAGTTTCCTTGACCTCAAGCAAACAGACTCCTGTTTCTCAAGACAAAGCCTCATGTTTTGGTGACACAGTAAACCTGGATTCCTGCCTTTTTGGCAGAGTGCTTTGTGAGCGGCGTAACTCATGGAAACGTCTGCTGGCATACATGGAGATTGAGAGGAAAGATAGTACTATGTTTCTGAGGCTGTTTCAGCATAAAGGGAACGAATTCATCAGCTGGGAGAAGAAAATCCTCATTCTGCCGAATTCTGGAAAATTAGCTTCAACTTAATTACTTAAAAACTTTTTATAAGTGCCTTACGTTGTATCAGGAGAAAAGAACATAGCAGTCTTACGCCAGACGTTGTATCAGGAGAAAAGAACATAGCAGTCTTATGCCAGCTGTCTGTTTGATAAATGTCCTTACACAGACCACCGGAGGCTGTGACATTCCTCTTACCCTCGCTTGATAATCTGAAAATCTTCTGTGCTGGAGCTTCTGCTCCAGAGCAGTAACATAGGAACGTCAGATAAATTCTGTGTTTCGTTCCCTGGTGGATATGTTAGCCAGCATGTTATACAGCAAGCCTGAGTGGGGAAAAAGGGATTACACCAAAATCTAATGGGATGTCTTCCCTGGGAATCAGCAAATTAGGAATATGGTAATAGCAGTGCAGAAAGATATTGATGACTGGAAGACATGGTACTGACTCATGACATGATTACATTATCAAGAAGTAAATCTTATACGAATTGTCAGAAAGAGTATTGTAAGCCCACTGCTTAATCCCTGTCTGTTGTATCAGGACCCTAGCTCTGCTGCACGTGAGCTGGAGAACTCCATTCCGCTGGGTGTTCAGTTTTCTGAGGACTCTAAAATCAGTAACTTTTCTTGGGCTGCCCTGAAACGTGGAGCCTCATTGCAAGAGAGGATTAACCCTTCTAAGTTTGGGGATCTTACGCTGTCATGTATCCCAAAATATAGCATCCGTCCACTATAGAAGCTTTGTTTTCAGCAGATATTACTGCCTTTTTTTATATGAACATGTGGGAATAGTGCCATCGTTCAGATCACACCCCAGAAGCAGCAGGAGCTCTGCACATTCACCTGCGTAGGACAGGACTCCCTTCGTCTTTACCAGAGCAAAACTGAAAGCTTGAAAATGAGTTTGGGGGACAACAGAGGTAGGAATCTGATGTGCAGGAGATACAGCATACCCTACACGTGCAAAGATCATACTGCCGAACGGGCTTTTAGTCTCTCAGACATCGTAAGAGCTCGACAGTCCAAGGAGACATACAGCAGCCAGTGGAACATCATTTTTAACCAGCCAGTTTGTTCTTTACTATTGGTCTTGCTGATATGTTTTGGCGCATTCATCAGAGGGCTGTGAAGCTTTAGCCTTCCTCTGAAGAACTGACCACTGTTGACAAATAATGACAGAAGGTTTCTTCATCAGTAAATTAATGTTCATTGTAATGAATGATTTCATTATGCTGATGAAGTAGTAGTTGCACCGATCAGTGAGTTCTAGCAAAATTAGCCCAAAGTGCCCTATTTTTTCCCTTCGTGAATCTGATATCTGAAAGCCTCAGTTTCTTATGAGTTACCTCTGCTTTTTTGTAAAGATGTACCTCAAGGCAGCAGTGACATCTTGCCCTTGGTCACCTCTCCCATGCTCTGCTAGTGTTCAGAAGCTCTTCAGAGCCCATGGCACTGCTCTTCAGCCGGTTGTTCAAGTGTGCTGGAATGTAAAGTGACCTTCGCTCTGAGCTAATGCTATGGAGATCAGTGGAAGTGCAGCAGCATATCCCAGCAGTAAATCTGGCATCCTTAGTTTCAATTACATGTATTTTTCTAACTCACTTGTGCAACCAGGCTGAAGTTTGGACTCCACATGGCTCAATAATGTAAGTTAATTCTAGAATTATGAACAAATCTTATTTATCAGTGTCCTTAAGTTCAAGCTGAGTCGACAGGAGCACGGATTTTGAAGATATTTAACTGTATCAATAAGCAATAGAATGCAACAGCCCAAAACTTAATTAACTTGAAAGACTTTTTCAGCAAACTTGAGACCTGGCACAAGACCTCCATAGCATGACAGTATGTGAGAATGATGCATAATTATGTTGTTGCACAATCCAAAGTGCTCGCCAAGGAGTAGAGAACTATAATCTTCACAGAAGAGGGAGACAGTAAGCTGTTAGTGTATTTGTTGTTCCAGCTACAAATATGTGCAAACATCAGATGATTTTGAGAGGTACATCCGCAGGTGAATAGATGTAATAAATAATTTCTCCCACGTTCCATTCCAGGACAAGATCATTGTAATATGCTGGATTTGGCAGAGAAGACAAAATCATTGAGAAGATAAAGCCAATGCAGAATGTGTCAGCTTGCTTTTTTAAGCAATGTCCCATTACGAAAACACGCAGCCTGTATTGTGCCATCTGAGCTAATGGGCATTTTGCATGCAAGCATTTCAGATATAAAATTTCTGGCTGGTCATTTTTTCCTCTCAAACGATCCAAGGGGGAGCTCTCTTCTTGCAAGAGGCCCTACCTCTGCGTGCATCGCTGCGCCGCAGCGGAGATCTTGGAGTGGCTTTGGCCCCTTTGCTGAGGAGGCTGAGGGTGGAGGAGCTCCCTGCAGAGCAGCTTCGGTTCCCGGTGCCTTCAGCAGCACATGCCTGGCTTCTCAGGGCATCCAGCCCTAGCTGCAGAGCCAGGAGCAGAGCTGGTGCTTCACGTTCCTGCTTCCGCAAACGTGAGACTCAGTGCTGCGTTGCGCAGCCCTTTGCTGAAGAGTGGGCTGAGCAGCCCCAAGAGCCCTGCCGGCAGCCGGCTCTCCCAGGGCTTGCTGGGTTTGCTGCTTGGTGGCAGAGAACCGAGCGCCTGACCTGGGAGACCGCAGGCTGCAGCAGCCTGGCAGGAGACCCCAGGAGACCTGCTGGCCTTGTCAGGCCCAGTATTGTAGACAGAATATTTTGATTGCAAATGAATTAAGGAGTCGGGGGTCACAGACAACACTGTAAAGGTGTGAGTATATGATTGTAAGACTTGATTATTTTCCATGGAAATAAATAGAAATCTTTCTCTTGGCTTCAGTAGGTTTTGGAATAACATCAGGAGAGTTGTTTTTAATTGCCCTGAGTACCCTAAGGAATGAAGTTGAGGAGGTCATGGTAATCATTTACATAGTAGATATTAATTCATTGTGTCAAATTATTTACATTAGTATTCATCTAAGCATGACAAGTGATGCGGTCTAAGCTTGGGTTCTCTGGACATTAATTGCTCTAGAATTGTGTCCACCTAAATAACAAATGAGAACTAATCAAGAGTAATTTGTATGGTGAACTGGAGTTGGTGAGGAACGAGGTGATCGTTCTGGTTTGGAAGTCAGATTTCAGATTTGTTTTCTGTGCTTAGAGAATGGATTCCAGGTGAGGCTGTGTACCTGGTTTAGACGTAGAATGATCTATGAAGATTGTGAATTCATTATGAAGAGAAGAAAAAGTTTTAACTGTTTTGTCCTCAGAAGCTCAAATTCTCTTCATCAGGCTTATAAAGAAAAGGCCAAACTTCTTTTTATTTCTTATGTTAATTAGTGCTAGAGAAATGTTACGTTGTTCCTAATCTAGGCAATCCAAAATCGAAATTGTAACCTTCAGGCGTCTTTATTTGTTGGCCATCAACTTTATCTATTGACTATAAAGGAAACGAAGAGTGCCTATGAATCTAGGCTTATCATATTTGTAGCGTGGTGGGCAATATAAAAATGCAGTATTCCCAGGGACAATTACCTTGTTTTGAAAATACGTGCAGTTCCTTTACTCCGTCCTTTGTATTATTATTAGATTGAACTGTAGAGCAGCTCTTCTAGGCTGAAATGTAGTCCCTGTGTAACAGAGCAGAAAAGACCCACCAGAAAGCAACTGAGCCCTTATTCTGTAAATCGCTACCTTGATCGATTTCTTGTGTTTGCCCAAACCTGTTGAATTCAGATCTTGTTGCCCTTTACAGCTTCCCTCAGGCTCTTGCCCAAAGCAGTCAGCAGGGGAGAGGTGGGCCAGGAAACTTCTTTAGGAATTTCTTTGGGAGCTTGCAGTAAGGACACTGGGAGATGGTGATGGACAGCAGGAAACTAATACAAACATAGTGGGTAATAAAGGCAGTAGAGGAGATACTTGAAAATACTGTGCAAGATAAGTGGCTTTGCATTTCACGTCTGAATATTTCACAGGGATTTAGAGTTATATGCAGCGTTAATTTGAGGTGAAATAATCCTGAATTTGATAAAACATGAAGTGGTGGATATTCAGTAATGTATTCAGTTCTCAGGTCTAGGTTCTGGACTTCTTTCCACTGTCTCTGCAGATGGGCTTGGTTTGTTTTCTGGATAATTGATCTGCTGCCTCCGGGGGGTTTTGGCGCTGTGTGTCTAATTGGCACTTCCCACTTGAGGACCTGAGCAGCATGGAAGGCTTGTAAATCTGAGGTCAGCAATTCCCCTGTACGTTTCTGTAGGCACAAGGATTAAAAGGCATACTTGAGAGACACCATGAAGGTCACTGCTGTAGTGTTTGCTCAGGAGCTCGAAGCCTGGTAGAAAAGGGTTAAATTTATTTGCCTGTTGGAGAGTAATAAACAGTTGTCACTGATAATAAATTATATAAACTGCAGGTGGTCTTTGGTAATGACAAACGCAGACTTTATGACCTATGTTCAAGCTAGTAAACACTTCAGTGCATCGCTGTGCTAGCTGGGCTAAAAATAGCCCCTAACCCCAGTGAAATCTACTTTAAGGATTTCTGTACTTAAATAACATTTGTGTTTTACTGTCTGCACTGCAAGAGAGAAGGAGTAAGAGGGGAAGATCAAAATAGGTAAAATCATTATAGAAAACAAGAAAAGTCTAGGAGAGGAGTGATTGTGGCAGCCGTGTGCAAAGGCTGATGGGTAACACTATAAAGATTTGTTTATAATTGTATCTTAAAATTATGGCAGTGCTAGAAGCAAGGAACCAATTTCCCTGTAACATCTGTAAATTCTCAATCGGCAAGACTGCAATTTGCTTTAAATTGTTTCTCAGTGTTTAGACTATTTTTGTGTTGCGGGATAATTATTTTATGTGATCACGATTTCAATTAGCTGTTAGAAATCTTAGAACTTCTGCATATGATTATTAACTGTAGCTGCAGGACAAAGAAGTGCGACCAGCCTGAGAATAGGCAAGCTGTCCTCATTTCCTGGGACGTTTCTGGAAGTTGCAGGTGCCTGCTTTCTGCGTTGTTTCAATCCGTATCTAGATAAGCTTAAATGGGCAGTGAACGCCTTTGCTTCAGAGCCCCATTTATTTAACTTGTGGAAGGCTTGTTGAAGTCACGTGGGTACACCTCCTGCTAGTTAAGCATGTGTGCTAACTCAATCTATTTAAGAAAATGCCAGAGTCATGGTCCCACTTATTTCGCTCCATTTCTGTGCCTTCCCTCTCTTTGCTCAGCTGTAAAAAGTACATTACACTCAATAGTCGACAATCCAAAATGGTAAAACATAATTGAGCAGAATTACTAAAGCACCTTGGAGCTCCTGAATAAAGAAAAGACTTTGCAGACGATTGAAACACCAAAGGTTAATTTTGAGGAGGCAAGACCAGCAATACTCAATGTGGGAAATCCAGATCGAAGTGATTTCTCAGCCTCTGAGCGATGTTGCAAGACAGAGAGGAGCAGGACAGCCAGAAATTAGTTCTGTGTATGTTTGCATGGTACCTACCCAAACCTCGACGTTTTGCCATGGCTGCTAGGCACTAAGGGAGGATGAAGTGTTTTGCCTGGAATCTGTTTTATTATTTCACTGGAAATTACTACGCCTGTGCAAGCAAGGGTGTTTGTAGAAGGGCTGGGATTCAGTTGCATCTTTCCTCAGCAACATGCTGGGGCTCTCCCTCCTGCCTGGTGGGAGTGGGAAGGAAGAAGGGAGTTTCTAAAACTCAGCGTGAGGAAGTGCTGAGAGCATTTCCAAACAGTGCTTTTCCTTCATTTGCATTCTCTATTAGGAACTGAAATTTACCGAAGTGTTTGGCCTAACAGACAGGTTTATCTGCTCGCAGCTCCTTATTCTGAAGACTCTCTAGCTGCTAGATTGACACTGTGCTCCTTCCAGTGCCCAGGAGAAGTGTGTCCATGCTGTTCCTTTTAGTGAACGGTATAGGATGCCAATAGTTGTTGACAGGTATGTGGTCCAGTGTCCTGTGGATCGCAGTAATGCATGCGGGCCTATATTCACAGAGCGAAGTCGTTATATTATAAAAGCAGAAGGCACAATAAATGTTACTTTGTATAGAGTTAATTTAATTTAATTCAGGTCACATATGCTTCACTATGCCCTGTTCTGAAAGCATGTGTGCACATCTGCTCCAACAAGAACCTGTAAGACAGGTTGTGGGAATAAAATTATTCCTGTGCTTTTATCTCTGCAGGATCAGGCTCCAGGTGTTGAACTCCTCACAGATGGGTTTCAAATAACCCAAAGGGAAGAGGGGAGGAATACTGTTTCTGTTGTAAGGTTGGCTAAAGAATTTTTTGTAAGGGTTACTTATAGTAAATTATAGGGCTTAGAATAATTTCTCTTCCTGTAACTACTTTGAATAAGGGAATGGAGAGAAAGAAAAAGGTTCCTTACATTCTTTCTTGGATTTATGCGTTTTCAGTGTACCAAATTGACTTCTTTGCTATGCTCTGCAGCTTGTAACAATCACCGGCTGCCTTTCTGGTGGGAATGTGCAATCCAGTTCTGCTAAGTCTGCCTTGACTCCTGGGAAGCTGAAAACAGCTTGCCCATCCATACGTAAATGTTACACACTGTGAATTGCCCAGGGGCAAGTGAATCCCTTTTTGCATCTGTTTCTGTGAAAGGTTTGATGTTCCAGGTTATTTATATCCTGCAGTTATCGCCAAATATATGATGTAATTTCCTAACTTGCAGCCTCATGACTACTTGCTGATGTTATTCCATTTCACAAATAGCATGAATGAAATACAAACTTCATAAACCTAAAAGAAAACTTGTCTCGTCTGCTTCTCCCACCTGTTGTCTCTCTGTACCCGTAGATGATGCTGCTGCCATTGCTGGCTTTAGAGATCACGTGGTGAACTGCTCCTCTGAGGACAGTTCTTGTATATATCAGGCTATAAGAAATATATAAACAGAAAATAGAAAAGATATTCTGCATGTTACAGGTTCGGGGTTCCGTTATATCCCAGGATGATGGTGCACATCATTTTATCCCTTTCTATATGTATTTCTCTTTGTCCAATGGCCTCACATTTCTTGACTTGGCGGGGTCGGTCAATTTTTGATCCACTGCCCTTGTAAAAACGATAATTTTATGGTTTATAGCTGTATGGCGTGTGCACAGTGGGCTAAGCTGATTGGTAACACCAGGGTTTCCCGTGAAGCTGGTGGGATTGACAGCCACAGCTTGATGATGAAGACAGATGGCAATCTGCTGTGTCTGCAGGCGGTCATGCCCAGCAGGTTTTAAGGCTGCAGCTATGTGAACACCAGTCACACAGCGAAGTCAAGGCCTCAAACCCCTGGTCCCTGGAACTGGTGGGATATGGAAGAATGAAAACAGCTTTCCCTAAATGCCTTTTATTGTTAGGCCTTTTGGCTGGCTGCTCTGGAGAGCTAATGCCAAGGCGCTGATACTAAGATGAGCTGCAATTAGTGTAGCAGTTGCATTGAGGTGACGAGTGACGTGTAGATGTATTTCTCCTTCTTTCCCCAGTGAAGATCTAACCTACTTGTATTTCACTTCTGTTGTTGACTCATTTGGTGAGAACCCATCAGGAAAAACTGCTACCACTTGACATCGCGGGTCTGGGCCGACTGTTACCTCCTCCCGTGAGCTGGGCTGGGGCAGGCGGCAGCCGGGGTCAGTCAGTGCTTGTCCTTGGTGGTGTATCGTGGTTGTCTCTTCTGAGGCACTGGGACCTGAATGCCAGTTTTAATCAACATAAAGAAAGTTTCCCTTATTCTTTTGTATCTTTTAAGATGGATAACCAGAAGTGACACTTTTTTTCCAGCCAAGAATATGAAAAATTTTGTTTCATACCCATCTCTCATCTGCAAGAACTTTTTTAAAAAAATACATTGTTCTCATTTTCCTTTACATTTCCCATATTTTGTTCAATTTTTTTTCCACCAATTTTAAATAAAAATATGGATGTGTCAATAGGAAAATGTATGTTTAATTACTTCATATTTGCCTTCTTTTTTTAATGTACAGATGCCATCACTCTATGTGACAGTGTGGCACAGCTTTTTACCTTTACGGATTAACATCCATCTCTGAGTTCTGGTAGTCCGCTTTAGCCTCTCCATCATCATCTAATTTTAGGTTTGCAGGTTGGGCCTTTTTACCTTTCTACTTCTGTCTACACAAGATGTATGTAGGTGTAGCTAGGAAAAAAATCCTTTGTTCTTTGTTCTGATCTATAACCAAAAGGTAATTGTCAGGCGAAAGGAAGAAAAATATGCAGTGGCTTTTAAACGGTTGCCTTGTAAATCGAAAAAGTTCAACCTGAATAGAGCCCAAGTGCAACTTTGGGTGACATTCCAGGGAGCTGCAGAGCTCTCTGCATGCAGCAGCTCACACCTCGGAAACTGGAAGGCAAAGCCTGTCTGGACATTGTAAGAAGCAAGTATGAATTAACATTTAATTTATGAGATTGTGTGCTAGCGCTAAGTCAAATGTATGAACTGAGCTCAGCTTGTGGTGAACAAGTTGATCCCGTATTAGCACATACACGAGAGAGAAATTGCAGGAAGGAACTGACGCTCTCAGTAATTTGAAGAAGCATGTATTGCTGAAACCTTGGGGAACTATTTGTGTGACTAGGGTCGTAGAACTCCTGGGATACTGCAGCAGTTGAACCACTGCCAGGTCAGGTTATCTTGACTGAAAGCGGCATCGAGCAGTAGATGCAACTCTTGTAAGGGAGCTTACCCAGCCCTGATGGAAGCAAACGTACATCTGCCTAGCACAGGGCTCTGTCATTGTGCTTTCTAGTCCTTGCCTTGCTTTATGGTGCCCATTCATTTCTCATACTTCCAATTGCACTGCTTGCTTTTGTGTGTCTGTGCAATGCTGTCTGCTGCAGGGTATACTCTGTAACGTCCCTCTCTGCTCGTGTGGTCATCCATACTCTCAGAAAGGACGAGCATAAAAAACTGGATGATGCTCTATGTTATAGTATTAAAGAACTAATGAGTAACTTATGTCCACTGAGTTTTGACAGCGTAAGGATTAATTTGATAGCTAAGCTCTGGAAAAGAATCCATTAAATAAAACCAGAGACTGGTGGGAACTAGTCTGTTGTATGGCAATGTGTGGGAGGAGAAGGAAAACGGATATGGAGTATTTAAAAATGGGCCATCCAATATACTGGAGATCTGATGCAGCCAATAGTAGCACAGTTACCATTACTAAAACCAGATAATAATCTTTTAATACAGAAAAGGCAGCACACAGTACCAGCTGAATCCATTTTGGACGTCACAAACAAGGATGCAGATGAATTGATCAAGGGAGTGAGATTTGGTGGTTGCCTAGGGACCAGAGAACATGACCTACTTCCCACTGAAGAGGCATATGCTAGTTTCTACCGGTAACATGCTGATTTGTTGTTTTGGAAAAGTTGAATTTCATCACTCTGGGGAAAATATTAGAGTAAAGTTTATTGAGGAAAAAAAAAAAATTAAAGTGTATAAATTAAATTGGGATTTTGTTAAGAAGCACTTGCAAAATATCTACTGTACTCCTCCCACTCAGTAACCGAAAAACCAACAGGAGTATTCTGCTTGGGAAGTTAAAAATAAAAGAATAAAATCCATGGCTGATGAAAGAACTGAAATGTTTCAGGAGAATGATGCTAGAAAGGAGGGAGACCCAGTAGCAGATGAAGACTGTAAAGGGACTAGAATTGATGCAAAAAAAGGCAGAACTGTTCGATAAATACCTCACTTTCTAATAAATACTTTCTTTTATGTCTGGAAAGAAGCAGAATAACCTAGCTGTATTGAATGAGGAGGACACAGTACTCTGAAGTCAGTAGTGAATGAGGATACAGTAATGTTTATGCTAGTAGAACTGCACGAAAAATCAACTCATCTGGTTAGCTGCACTAAAGAATCCAAAGAGTTGGATCCAGAAATTCCCTGAGATTTTTGTCCTGAGAGTTTTAAAAAAATAATGGAATATGAGAATAAATGCAGACTGGTGAAGAAGGGCTAACCATTGAAAAATGATGACTGGGGTGGTCTGTGTAGCTGTGGTGCGGGTAGTCTGACACAAGTAAGGGACAGTATCACAGGAATTTTTAAGGTCAATACAATTGACAAAGACTGAAATGACAAAAGCTTAGAGGGTACAAGTATAATTATTTCAGTCAGCATAATCTTCTGTTAAAAGGAGTTCACTAGATATTTTTTCTGTAAGATTTTTAGTTTTGTTTGATAAAGGTAGATAAACAGATAATAAGATTTCACGTTTGCAAGGTGTTTTGCTTCATACCTCCCAGTCTTTTGATTTTTAAGAAAAAAACATCAGTACAGCAACTCCTAACTGGATTAAAACCCCCCAAATTTAAAGAAATGCCTGAGAGCCATTGTCAGTAGTGAATTTCCTTCAAATAGGGATCTTTTCAGTGATACCGTAGAGACTTGGAAACAGTCTTAGCACTTTCACCAACAGTTTGGAGTAAACCTAAATGCTGTTCACTAGAGACATAAAGATTACTGCAGTTTTAGATAGCAATAGGTCTGTAACCTCAGTTTGCGTAGCAAGCTGGGTCCTTGTTAGCACAACATGTTTTAATGCCAAATCCAAAGTAGTAAGTTCAGAAACAGATATTTAAATTGGAATAAAATTCCATTTTAATAGTAAGGGTAACTAGTCACTGCAGCCTGTCGAAAGGAGACAAACCCAATCGTTTCTCCCTCTCTTGACTACCTCAGGTGAGGACGGTGGTGTTTTGCAGGAAGTCTTGCTTTCAGGCAGATGCGTGTTACCGGGATAGTGGGGTGAAGCACCCCCAAGCCGTGGCACACAGGGTGATACAGGGTGACCCAGTGGCGTGGACAGCCTTGGGCATTACAAAACTGTGGTTTAGTGCAGCACTGTGAGACGAGGAGTGGAAAAGGAAAGTGAGGCAGAGGGCCGGAATTGAACCAAAGCTTGCAAAACGAGGAAAAGCTTGAACAAGCAGTTTCCATGTAGAGACAGGGAACTTGAATTGCGTTTATCCAGTGAGGAGGCAGTGAAAGGATTAGAAAGGGAGCAGTGGTAAAAAGTGGTGTAAATCTCTCATCATCCCCAGCTGCTTTGCTCCCTCCTGTACTTTGTTTTCTGGTTCATCGGCAAAGACTTCGGCTAAAATCCTGTTTCTGTTCCTCTTTGAGTCACAGGAACAGCTTGATCGCCGGTAGTCAGCACGGAGTCCTGGCTCCTCATGCCGTGGCATCATATCCTTCTGTGCTGCCCATACCCATGTCAGAAACAGATCCAAGACAGGTTGGGGATGACCCCGGTTTGTCTGTCTCGCTAGAGCAAAACAAGCACTAGGTGAGGAACGCTGAGATATTGGACAGTTCAGGTATGCCAGTCTCCAGGCTCTCAGACAGGGGCTAACTTATAGTGATTTGTTGTTGCCATAAATAGGGTTGTCCACACACTAGGGAGCCGCTCGCGATGGGGTGTGATTACAAAGGTCACAAGTCCGTGAGTCTGTCTGGATCTGGTGCATTCGCCGTCACAGTGTCGGAGACTTGTCTGTAGTTTCCTCTCGGGCAGAAGATCTTTAGGTTCTATAAGGGCATTCGTATTGGACAAGTGGACATCACATAAATACTGTATACGACTCAGCTGTCGTGTGTTGTCTTTGGGGTGGAGGAGGCTCCTAACTTAATGGAGTGTGAAGAGATGCTTATCTAGCTCATTTTGCTCATACTGAAAGATTAGCTCCTCTAAACTGAGAGCGTGTACATGTCACCGCTAGGATTTTTGCTTTCTTTTTCTGAACACTTTATCCTACAGAAAGGGTGGAGCAAATACTGCACTGGAGTAAAAGTGTAAATATAATACCATACTACAGAACTTCATTGACTTGTACCAACCAGGGCCTCAATCCAACAAAGCACTTTGGTGTTGCTTATACTGGAAGCAACAGAAGTGGTTATTTGAGTTATTGCACTGGCTTAAACCTGTCAGTAGTCCTTTGTACACTGAACACATGCTTCAGTGGCCTGGACGAATTAATCGGTAAGCAAATAACCACATGATTTAAAAATTTTTTTAATTAAAGTGTATCACAGCTTTTTCTTTGGCATGTTTTCAGCTCTATGCATGGGTGGCAATGCCACTTGGAAGATACAGGACTGTCTTGTGAGGGGATTTTATAAAAATTTGACAGTGCAACCTTAAGTTTGTGGGCCTATTAAAATTTTCAATTCAGCATTTGGGAAGGGAGATAGGTGTAAGCTGTGAAACAGCAGTTCACAATTAGTAAGGTTCCTCTGTGCTTCCCCTAAAGCGAGTTACATTGAGCTGAATGGGAGTCGTGGGCTGAAATTGCTCCAGTGGTGTAGAGGAGCCTGTGCTTTTGCTGAAGAGGTAGATGTTGTGAAGCAGTGTGAAGCCAGGGGGCTTTGCCCAGGGGCTGGAAGGTGACACATTTGCTATTGGTAGACCAAACAGGTAAGTATTAATTCAGACCTCTAAGACCTTTCACAGATACAATCTCCATGTTCTTGTTAAGCTTCTTCAAAACACTGAGAGCTTTTGCACACCCCACTTCTTAAGAAGAACTTAATCTGTAGGCTTCAGGCAAGCTCTTCCTCCTTCTTCTTTTGACAATGCTATGAACATCTAAAGGATGAAAAGAAGGCGTGGTATCTACCAAAGTGGTAATGAGTGGCTTGAACCATAAGTTGGGTAGGCTTACATGGTGAAGGTGCAAGTCCCTTGACCTTCAGAGAACATCACAGTTTTACAAAGCATTGACCCACAAGATGGGTGAAGAGAGGGCCAAGGTCACCAGTGCTGTGTGGTCTGCAGCTACACCAAGTCAAAGAATCATAGAATGGGTTGGGTTGGAAGGGAGATTATAGATCCAATTCCAACCCCTCTGCCTTGGGCAGCAACACCTTCCACTAGACCAGGTTGCTCAAAGCCTCGTCCAGCCTGACCTTGAACACTTCCAGGGAGGGGGCATC
>Ga0181612_179729_pt1 | contig 30744 bp, 21 predicted proteins | sample HoacroProtozoa21_FD_119630 | JGI IMG/M metagenome (GOLD analysis project Ga0181612, IMG submission 119630) | Hoatzin crop microbial communities from Cojedes, Venezuel. Combined Assembly of Gp0051906, Gp0051904, Gp0051908 | reverse complement strand
TCTCTTTCTCTGGAGATATTCAAGACCCGCCTGGACAAGGTCCTGTGCAGCCTACTGTAGGTGATCCTGCTTCGGGAGGGGGTTTGGACTAGATGACCCACAGAGGTCCCTTCCAACCCCTACTATTCTGTGATTCTGTACCCAAGCAGCTGCTGCCCTCCTGCCCATTCCGAGTACTGTATCCCAAACTAACACTGCCTTTGGATTTGATGAAAAATCAGCTTTTGGAGCAAAAGTACTTTGTCACTCTCTGTAAGGTGACCAAAACAGATCTTTGGCATGAGTAATCCCCTCCCCCATCCCTTTTTTTTTAAATATCCTTTTCCTCCATATGGTAAATTTTACTTGGTCTCAAAATATAGAGAAGGGAGAGGAAGATCATGGCTTCTACTTTGATTATACTGGCTAATGACCCCAGGTTTAGCAGTTGATAGTCGCCCCTGTACGTATCATTCCTTCTACAAGCATCCAGCAAGGGAAGCAGCAATTTGCAAAGATAAGGAGCAGGGGAGGAGATAAGGGTGTTTTCAATTTCACTGAGTGAAGTATGTCAGAAAAACAATGTTTCTTCCTCTCTCATTTGAGATCTAGCAATGCTAACATCCCTCACTAAAGCAAGCAGTAATTGTACCCCTCTCACTGAGCGTGGTTTACAATTGTCTGTGCTGTGTAAGGTCTCGAAATGGGAAGCTATTCAGTATCATCACAAAGGACAAGACAACAGATATTTCTGCCTAGATCTTTTAGACTTTTTTCCTAGTGCATGAAATTAGTTTGCCCCTAGTGAGTGTTGAACAAATACTGGAATTTACTTTTATTAGATCATACTTAATGAACAGGTACTTTGAACATCAAGCTGCCTGGATGCTCAGTCTTTAGGAGCCAATAATGCACAGTTTGAGAAACCTAAATTAGGAATACCCATGTACCATCACTCTAGTCTAAATCAAGTAGAACTGCACCATATGATACGTAAGACACTGAGCTATCAGTATAAAAAAATAGCCTGTTAACTACTGTGCTCATAAGGTTTCTCCTGCAGATTTTAGAAGAGACAGATGTATTATATTTTGAGCAATACATTCTTGCTCAAAAAGAATTGTGATGAGAAATTGTAGGAATTTTATTTCAAAGTGAATAGAGGATATAAGATGCTACGAAGAGAAGTGTGGAACTCTAAATGTGACGACTAAAATGCAAGGCTGACAATGTAGCAATATTAACGTGGTATCAAGTGATTCACAGGAAATAAATAGCAGATAAAAAAAATCCTGCTCAACTTCCAAGAGTTACTAAAACTTGTTATAAATGTTAGGTTTATTTTGCCATATAAAACAAATTCTCACATCTGTGGTCTGTCTTCTGTTTTATACTGAAGAGTATGAAAATTGTATTATGTACAAAAGACAAGAAGCTGAGCAGTGAGGCCTGCCGGGAAAGAAAGCAAGCAGCACAGTATTGGGTTTCAGAGATTTGGCTGGACAGGAGAGCACTAGGAAGTGAAAAAAGCCTTATGTGCATGAAAAGGAAGACTCCAAGGGGCTGGAGCAGAAAGAAAGAGGGAACAAACTCCCACCCCCCAATAAAGAGATCTGAGGATGTTGATGTACATTCCAGGACTTTACTATTTAGCTGTATTTGTATGTCTTCAGGCTGAGCAACCAAGATCTAAGTCGTGACTTCATTTAAAAATTGAGGCCCCTCTCCAGCTACACCACAAAACTTCTGTTCTTGTAGTAACTGAGCCAACACACATATAATTCAAATCAGATTTAATTCCTGATTTATTTGGAGGAGAGACATCTGGAAAAGAGAAAAACATTCCTGCACCTTAATCAAGGTAATTGCCACTACCATCTCCTACCTCACCAAAAGATCTGATGAGAAACTGCAGCCCTAATGAGGGAAATCACTTTGAACCATCCAACTTTTGACCTGCCTTTGGAGTTGCAAATTATGTGGGTTATAGCTGCGGGCTTTTTGCACTCCAGCATTGAAGAGAGATCTGAATAATTTGATGCAGTTTGCAGGTTGTGAGTATGATGCTGAGTCATGTGTGCAAAAGAGTGCACGCTGGAATCAAGCTGGGATACAAACGAAAGGTTTTTAATGAAGTAACATTTTCAACCGTAGAGAAACAGAGGATTTTCAGGGAGATTCAGTGGCCCTATTCATGGCTTGGGTGGCAGCTTTTAGGCAAAAATCTATCTTCATAATCTTATGAGGTGATTAAAGACAAAGCCTCAATTAATGAGGATTGTTATAATATGATTTAAAGTGGATTATAGTATCATTTTACTTCTGGGCTTAGATGATGGAAATAGCAGATGAGTGCAGATACAAGTAGGATCCTTTTATTTAGCAATAAAAGGAAAACCTACAAGCCAAAACCGGGAGGATAAAACAGAAAAGCAAGCGAGAAAATGACTGACACGAGGTGTAGGTTTATGCTGCTGCATACTGACCAGGGTAGGGATTTGGGAGCTAGAGCCGAAAATTTACAGACTTCATTCCAATGCACTGCTGTCAGGAAGGGCGGGAATGAAAATCAGAATCAAAGCTCCAAAGAGACAGAAGTGGAATATAGATAAGAAAAAGAACTGGTGGTGGTGTCTGTTTTACTCCCACCCACAGCAGCAGGATGTAAATACAGAACTCTTGCTCATCTCTGGATGAGGAAATTGAGGCAAGGCATGAGAAGAGTTTACCCAGCAGTGACTAAGTAGCGTAACTAAATACATCACAGTACTTAATGCTAATCAGAATTAATTTTGAAAATATAGCAAGTTAAAAAACAAAAAAGCATCTCTGATAGAAAAGGAAAGATTAAAATGTAAGGCAAGAACAAGGAAACTTGTGCAGTAGTTCAGAGAGCTCAGCATCAAACGACATGCTACCTGTGTCGTTATGAAGCAGTAATCAAGCAAGTTAACTAGATCAATTAATATTATGCAACAAATTCAAATTAATTGGCCTACTGGGATATTTTCTGTAAAGGTAGACTTATTGTTTATCAGAAAAGCCACATTCCTAATCCAGAGTGAAGGAAATTAACCTGCTTCATCACCAAATCCTGCTGACCTGCAAAGTATAAACCTCTGAGGGCCAATTCTTGTTCACTGGCAGACTGCTGAGGAGCACACAAGCAAGTTGGGCTGGGAGTCCTCACTGTACATCATCTTGATCAACGACAACGAGCTGATTCCAGTTAAAAGCGATTTTTGTAAATGCTTCTTTAGATATGCATGCTTATTTGGTCTGCCGTGGGGGACACCTGAGTTTCAGTCGACGCAACAGACAACCCAGCACCCCTGGCAATACTGTGGCTTGGTTCAAACGGGCACTACACAAACAAGAGGTCTTCAGAAAACTACCACCAGCAAAGAAAGAGAAAGAAAGGTTGAAAAAACCCCAGACACAGACAAGAGGAGAGCAGAACAATATCAGAAGGCGAAACAATTCTTCTAAGCCTTGCCCAGAGTCTCCTCTATACGATGCTGTACCTCCAGCATACTCAGGATATAGAATTTGTATCTTAGCTTCACCTTATTTTCTTTTCTCCCTGTCCCAGTCATTGCTTTCTTCCTTACCCTTTCAGGCACTGGAAGATGGCTTGACAACAGACTGCAGGCTCACTTTCTAACTTTGCTGGAACAACCATCCAAATATTTGAAATGGATTGCCTACAATCTCTCTATAAAATTAATCTCCCTCCCCCTAACAGACCCTTGCGACTCTGAAATACGAAATAAGTCTCTCGAATCCCCATAATAATGAAAGTGCTATAGCCCCTGTTATAAATAGATTTAAGTGATCTCAGCTCTCTTGTTGCATCACTCTACCAGATAATCTTGCTACCACAAAAGGATTATCTTAAATGGCCTGGAAAATTATGTTAACCCACAACGGCTCCAGTGTTGTTACAGAGCAAGACACCTTCAAGTAGATATTTCTATTCTCAACACTTATTCATAAAAGGAAAATCTATACTTGGGGAGTTCCTTTTTCTGCCTACCTTTCTCCAGATATTATTTCTCTTACAAAAAAGGGATAATCCTAAAAAACAACAGATACTGTCTAAAAAAACCACACCCTTTTTTCTAATTTTCGTCTAAAATTTTCTAAATTTCGTCTTTTCTAATTTTGACTGTAAGATACCAGAAGTCAAGGTTAGCTCTAAGGCATTGGCTTCAACATATAACAGAATTCAAGTTCTTTGTACAGCCACATTCCAATTAGCTTGCGATTGACAGCTGTCAGACTGGTTCATAATCACAATTCTGTACAAGAGATATCTAAAGAGATTAAAAAAAGACAAAAGCCATAGCAAACTGAATTTTGGTTACTAGTCAGGCAACTGTTTGTTCATTGAGACTCTTTTACTGTTGCAGATGTTTGCTGCCTTATGGATGCCTAAGACAGGCGTGCAAGGCAGTAGCCAGCCTCTCAGCACCAGAGACGGCAAGTGAAGTGTAGAGATCACTGACATCTTCCAGGAATGAAAAATTAAAGCAGTTCACCCGATAGAATTACATGCTTCTGAAGGAATCTGTGAAATAGCTTGCAATATTGACATCGCATATGCAAAGAATGCAAATACGGGCAAATATAGCAAATAAGTAAAAGACACGTGTAGTATAATTTCACAGACAATGGAAAGGGATCTTCATACTGCAAATGAACATTTCTAAAATTGAGAGTGCCTTGCTCTGTCAGACTTTTGACAAAGTCATGTTTTATTAATTTATTCAAACAAAGGGGTGTTGGGTTAGCAAGAACTGTCACCTATTCTTCCCGAACACCTTATAACCAACCCCTGAGGTTATTCGTTCTTCCTCCCTTTGTTATTATTCCTATCATAACCAGAGCCCATACTGCATTGTGCCAGGTACCTTACAAACACAGGCTGAAGAAAGGAGTGTGGTCTGTCTTAGTTTTCAAGCCAAAGTTCAAAACTGGTGCCAGCTGGTTTGACGCACAAAAAGCACTATACATTTAATGAGCAGTGTAGCTGGAGATCCCAAAACGCGTTTTCACACCTTCTCCAGTTCTCCGCCTGCAACAACCGGTTCCCTAGAGCACACGGTAGTGTTTAAACTGCTGTATTTCAGAAACCCTGAGCTCTGAATCCGGCCACCAACAGCTGGTCTGCAAGAAACAGCTCAGCCCTAACAGAAAAGCTGTCATGGAGCAACAACTACCGTTAAGATCACCTCATTCTGGGCTGAGAACGATGCCCGAACTATCACTTCCTCTGCTTAAAAATCCCCTCTGTGTTAGCCCCACTCTTCGTGTGGGCTCATGAGGAGAGGAAGACAAAGCTAAGCATTCTGGAAAGCAACAACTACACCCAGTTTGGGAACGGCTTTGTCTTACGGTGCTCCTAATTGTAGCATCAAGAGTCATAATTAACACATCACCAACAAATTAAAAGTGTTCCTACTCAGCAACACAAATAAAGCCCTGTTAATTCAACCAGGAGAAGGAATTTTGACACAAAATACCCTTCTCACACTGATTTAATGAGGCCATTATCTAGGGAGGATTAACTGATGGGAAGTTTGGATGGAACTTAATTATTCTTAGTGATATAAAGTAACAAATTACAGTAGACTGTGTGGATTAGTAAATAAATAATATATTTTTGTATGATCAAGACCTAACTTAGAGCAGCAAGATGGGCTGTGTTATCAAGAGCCAATAAGCTACATTTTCCCCAGCATTCCTGAGTTCTAGCATGTTCATTTATAATACAGAATTTAAGGGCATTTAAGAAAGAGGAGAAGATACCGTTAGAAAATGAGTGGGTAAAAAAATGCTAGAAGTTTTCATAATAAATATTTACGTATTAAGAAGGTTTGCTATGCAGATTTCAACAGTGTTTGAGCTGAAGACGCCCAGCTGTTTGCAGAATCAGAAGACAGAACAAGAGTCTTTTACATCTTTTCCATTGTTTATGTTAGGCTTTTTTTAAAGCTAGAGAGCTAAGTATGAATTAGCTATATCTATATAATCAGAGAAAGATAGTTAATACAGACTGTATAATCGTTCAAAGACACTAGTACTACTCCCCATCATTATGTATGATCATTCAGTATCCTATCACAAAACTAGAAGCCATATGCGCAAATTCTGAGATTCTCCATGGTTTTCTTGCTGAGATTTTGAAGTCTGAAGTTTCGTAAAATGTTTCAGATCAATGAAAGCTCTTATTTTAGCTAATCACCCACATTCAGCTTTTTTTCTTTTTTAAGCTGTGTATCTATGGCTGCAATACATAAACCATAGCACCGTGGGACAAACACCAAGTCACCTTAATGAAAATTGGGAATTTTTCAGTGCAGTTTCAATTGAACTGAAACAGGCGCATAGTTTAAAGCCTATTGCCCAACATCATTAGTAGTTATACACTTGGAGCTGTTGAGCACCATTCCAGCCATGCCTTGGCTCATTCAGGACTTCAAGTGAACAGGAAAGGCGTAAGCATGCAAAGCAGCTCCTGTTTTGCTGCTGCCCAGGAGCCGAGCAGGCAGGCCTACAGCCAGGCAAGAACACCAGGTCATGCCCTCCCTAAACTCACTTTCTTCTACTGCCTTAGCATTCACATTTGTAATCAAGCTGCTAGCTGTCATTTCTGAAAAGAAGTACAGAAATAAAGATTGATCATGTAAATTAGAACATTGCGCAATTTGCATACACTCTCTAAATCTATCACGGGTTTCAGCTGAGCCACAGCAGAAAGGTGGGGAAGGTCATACTGTTCCCAGTGCCTCGTACCATTAGAATTTGAGGAGCCACAATACTGCTGCGTGCACCCCTGCCACCTTTAGTACCCAGCAATAACCATTGCAGAGAGAACATACCTACTGCCTTTCGGCATTCAGGAAGTCTGCAATTTTACTCCAAGCTTTTTCTTTAATTCTCAGGTTTTTAACTTTAGATTCTTTCACTTCTGGTGTTTTTCCCAATAAACTCTGCATTGCTGACAACTAATCAACCAACTGGGTGCGATGATTAACCTACTGGGACACACAAATTGTCAAAGAGCATTAGCCATAAATGGTACAAAGACAGAAGATGTATTTGACTTTCAGCTTTCCCACAGAAGCCTCAATACCTCAACGGCCACAACAACCAGATGCTGCTTCTCTCCGATATCTTCACACCTTGTCTCTAATGCTTCTCTGGGTTTAACCATCCCTGTTTGTTTTGGTCCTTACAAGTGGATGCAGTGTCCTGAAAACAATTACTGAAGTTGCTGCTCTGTTGGATTCTTTCAGACAGCAGCACAGAACTGGAGGCCAGACCTGTCGTGTCTGTGTTAGACAAACTACTGGGCGATCGGTCTACAGCACAGTGGCCAAGAGGGAGGCAAATGATGGACTCCAACCTGGTTTCACATTGCTACCTTCCTTTCCACAGGCAAACGTAAATCAACCCTACATGTCATGAGTTATTTAGCTTATAGCAATTGGCATATTCTACTCATATTTGGCTGCACCCAATTGTAAAAATACTTTCTCTGTAAATTTATGATTCCTTTTCTGGAAGACAAAAGCGTTTATCTTATGGTGAGGCATGGCTCGCCTACCACAAAATTTCATTTCAATAACCATTATTTCACAGTTGTCTGCTGCTTCTTTGCCCTAAAGCTGCAGTACTCTTTTCTCAGTGTTAACTGCAGCTGCTCAAAAAAGCCCAGTGTTTATACCCAGACAACTTGTTTTGTTACTAAGGCTTCATGCTTGCCCACACCAATGACAGATAAAGAGCTAGAGTGCAATCTAGTCACCACAGGGAAGGTATGCACACGGAGTGAGGTACCGTGTTGTTTTTTGGCTACCATGTTACCCTATTCCGTTCAGAATCTACCATAGCTCTTAGGTCACCACTTGCCAGAAACAGTACCCCATGCTTGTAGAACATGACACGTTGTGTTATTAGGTACCTAAACTAACCATAAGAAAATTCTTATTGCCCTGTTGTAACCTACATCTAACGAATTCAGATAATTCCGTATTGGTGAACTTTTCTATCCTTTCTTTACTACCTTCTCTTTTTGTCTCATATGCAAACGCTGCTAGGAAATTATTTTATATTCTCTTCTTGTGTCACAGAAATGCGCAAGTCTGTAAGGAACTGCTGTGGGAATTCATTAGGAATACATCCTTTCCATGATCTATATTTTACCTACTTTTGATCATTGAAAACCACTCATTTTCCTTCCCAGAACAATGATAGGATGCCTAGCTATGAGTTTTTCTGAATTTCTCCTCTTTTCAATATTCGTTGCCTCAACTTTTAAAGACGACAATCTTTCCAGAACAAGTTGCATCACAGCAGTGGTCATAAGAACTACTTACAAAATCTATCCTTCGCTCCATTGGAAAAGTGGGAATAGATGAGGGAAAGGAGATGTTTCAATCCAATTCGTAGAGAATCTGTCATCACCTGTTCTGCTCAAGCCTAAACAGCACCGTGCCCCTCTTTTTATTTTGAACTTGTCACTTAGGGCAACCTGACAGATTATTGATCTCCTCATCCAGCATCTCAGCCTCAACTTTGATTAATTTCTTATGTTTCTTTCTGGGAGTGAGGATATCCCCGAACTGCAGTGACGGCTGAAAGGACGCCGAGAGGCTGCTCTCAAGCCCCTGAGCGTTCGCCCGAATGCCTGTTCAGGCCCTCAGAGGGTCCAGACACCATGCTTTGGCACGCTTGTGCTTGTACCTCATTTGAAGCATGAGCAACCATTGAAACATTCATCTCAATGTCGACTCAATGTCATAAAAATATCAAGATCTGAGAATCATTACAAATTTCAAAAGAAAGTACAGCTGAGATAAAACTTCCTTTATCTCATTAATCACTCACTGAACTAAAACTAGGGTGATCAAAAAGCTTTAATGAAACAAGGTTTTGCTCAGAAAAAAATTCAGAACATACGCATACAATTTTGTTGTTGCTGCTGCTGGCTTTAGAACAGTTCAAGCTAATATACACAGGAATTTTCAGTGAGAATTTTGTCCAACAGAAGTAATTAACAAACCTTTGGATGACTTGCAAGACCCATAAAGAAAAATGAGAAACTTCACCTGATGGAAGAGGACACAAAGCACCAGCTTCCTCTTGGGAACCACGGAATCTTTGTGAAAAGATGAGGATTTGGAAGTACCATCAAGGAATATCCTTAGTGTCCCTTTTCCTATAATAGCAAGGCCTCCTTTGCTCTGGGAGGTGCTATTAGATATTCTTTCTGGTCTTTCCATTTTTCTCAATTTTTTTTTTTATTCTAACCAGTTTATTTTCTCTGGGGAAGGAAGTGCTTTCCTTCCCCTTTTACTTAGCTGCATGCCATGAAACAAAGCTGTCCCTGGTCAGTGAATCAGAATTAACGCCACATTTCAGTTTGCACTTCACTAAGGATTGCGTGCCCAGCAGCCAACACTGTACCTACTGAGTGGGTGGCTGAAAAGGTTCACAAAGCCATGGCAGACTCAGAAACGGAAAACTAAAAGGTCTGAGGCTGAGTGGGTGGAGGTCATAGCAACCAAAAGGAAGAAACCTTAACCAATATGTGAAACCTGCATGAGCATCAAATAGTTGCACTGGAAAAAAACTGAAGAAAAATAAAGTACTGTAATACATCCGTTAGGTTAGCCATATTTGTATATACAGTCCTATCCTCATAAAAAGGCCTAAATATATCTGTCTTTTTTATTGCTTGGATCCCAAAGTAATATTATATATTATTGTGTGAGAAGGGGATATCAGAATTCAGAAAAATTAATTCAGTAGATTTGGAAAAGGCTGAGACATTTTCAAGGCTGTCTCTTGTGATCATTCCCTGTCCAAAAGCCCCAAATATGTGATTGATGCACATACTTCCATGAGATTAATGTGCAGTTTTTCTATTTATAATTTGAAGCAGAGTACATGAGACAAAGCTGAGCAATCAGTGACCCTTTTCAAACTGCTGTTATTCTCTGCTGATACTGGGTCTGCTCCCTGCAGTCTCAAGGCAGGGGAAACTCCATTGACTACACAGCCTCTCTCAGCCTTACCTCCTGAATTAATACAGCTGAATTCTGATTTTTTCAATGAAAGGCACTTTTTGGAACCACGATTTGCTGTCAGACCTATTCAGGATGGAGGAACCTCATTGTGTCTCATTTCCAGCTTGCTCAAGCATACCAGCTTGCAAAGGTCGTATCGGAGTTATTATCCCCACACTCTCCTCTGATAAGGAGAAGCGGGGGAGAGAGAAGCTGACACATGGTGGGTACAGATGAACTGGAAAACACAATAGGAAACAGCCCGTGAGAAGTTTATGTAAGGAACTTTCAAAAAGGAGTACAGTACATGTTATAAATGGGAAGTTTTTTTGTGCAAATCTGCTTAAGGACTACATACCCGACACTTAGACATATAACCGTTTTAAATTTGCCAACTATTTCCTTTGCAAAGAATTTTCTGAATTAAAAACAACCTTTCCATATAAGAGTGACCTCTTAAAGAACAAACCAGAACTCTCGCTAGTTTTCTGATTTTAGCTGTTAACAGTGTTTCCCCTCCTCGCCCTCCTTTGTGAAAGGGTGACTTTGGGGTATGAAAGAAGGGAGGAAAAAAATTATGTTACAACTAATGTGTTTGCCAATGGTTAGTAAGTCACTAGAGTAGGTGACCCTGCTAAATTTTAACTCTGTCTCAGAAGTAAAGTCCTTTAAGACATGGCCTTTTCCAAAATACATCTTTTTTTTCTTTTCAGCACTGATTTTATCTTGTGATACTATAGTTACAGAGCAGAAAGCTCATTGTTCATTAATACTAGTGCACTCTGCCAGATCCCTTAAACAGTCATATACTAGAGAAGAGATCCACCATTTCAGTGTGGCAATCCTAAGACATTCAGCAGCTTATAAAAGTCACCAGCAGAATGCCTTTCCAGTTTCAGTCACTTTGAAGGATGTAGCTAGTTCATCATTTGACAACTCGACATTACGAAAAGACCAAAGCAACCAAGACCCCAAATTATGTTGGTTTTGTGTCTAATTTTTAAATTCTTACTTAAATAATTCAAGTTCTTTAGGAAAAGAAAATTACATAGTGCTTTTACTCCCCCACACAGAATGTCGGTGGACTTTCCCTTACTCTCTGCATTTCACAGATTTTTTTCAACTAGAAAATTCAAAAAGTGGAGAAAATTGTGATTCTACTGAAGTCGGCTACAAATTATCATTGACTGGGAGGATTTTGTGCTTCAAAGATGATTACACGCATATATGTGCAATGTTGTCCCTGAATTTCCTGTATCTCTGTAGGAATAGGAAGGAAGTATAAACAGGTAGACTGATCTTCACATTTCTCAGAAGGTCCTTCTTCAAAGATTCTTATATCTTTGAATTTTTAACTTTGAAGTGTTTAGATTCAAGGGAGCAAATATGATTATTCTCTGGGAGACTTCAACCATCTTAAGATTTTCTTCGGAAGTGTTCTACTTACAGCAGTAAACTAATTATATGCAATTAGAACACAGCAGAAGACTCAGAAGAAGAGAAGCTGATAGAAAGCTACAAAATCATACCAGAAACAAGCCAGAACTGTTTTTAAATACAGCGTTCCATCTTTCAGTCTTGATTGTTTAAACCATGCGTTGTATAAAACAATTAGATAATTTAAATTTGCCAAATGAATATAAATATACATGTATATTTTAAATGAATTAACTTACAACTTTGTGTTTGCTTCTGATGAGTAGGCTAGCAAATAGCCTAATAGGAGAAAAATTGCAGAAGCTGCAATGCCAATATGAGCGCAGTAGAATATAAATAAAAATGCGGTCATGAAAGCAAAGTCGTATATATAAACATCTATTTTGAAAAATTCTTTGTATTTTCCCTATCCAAAGGAAAGCACATCTCTGTCTAAGTATTTGTCATTAGATCCGTTAGATTAGAAAGTAAGTAGAGCTCAAGTGACTTCAGCATTTTTATGTCATTTTTTAGAAATCCCCTATTCCTTTTTTTATTTTAAAATAAATTCTAGCACAGTTTTACCTGAGCCCAGCCGAGGTACTAGTAATGGGATACACACCGCGTGAGAGACCCAAATAACCTAGTGGAGTGGCCAATAGTGAGATCCTGGCAATCACGTAAGTGTATTAATCCACAAGCCGAATTCCAGCTGCTCACTGAAGCCCCAAAGCCCCGTGACGGCTGCTGTGCAAACGCATCTGTGGTCTGCCTCCCTCAGAAAAATTCTAAAATACTTTAACAGTCACATAAGCAAAAAAATTCTGAGTAGTGTAGTTTCACTGATTTCAAGAAGCTAAACACATTGACCCACGCAAGTGCCTACTCCACCACTACACAGCAAATAGTGACGGGACCGGTACAAGAAAGGAAAAAAATGGCATGGTAATGTTCATTAGTTCGGCTGAACATTGCTGTTTGTAACATTGCATTTAGGACTAATACTGTCCTTTAAAGTTCCTACAGTATATATAATTATAGAAACACAGTTTTTCTATTGCCATTAAGGAAGAACCTCGGGAAACAAAACAAAGACCCTGCTGTCGGCAGAGAATGTCTCTGCCGCTCTTCGCTCCTTGATGCAAAGGCTGGTATTGAAAAATGGAAACAGTAGCCTGGGGGCTGGGCACGTCATCTGTCTTCATTAACCGCCATCTCCAGCGCTATGGACTCAGAGATAGCCTGAGGGGAAACAAAGTGCCACAGAAAAATCTCTTCCAAATAAATCACATTTTTAAAGAAACAAGTCAAGCACTCAAACAAATGGCAGCCAGCTGCTAGTGTTAAAAAAAGAAATCCAGCCTCTACTTTCTGTGTCTACTTTTCAAAGCTTTTCAGCTTGTAATAGGAAATTATTGCCATTTGGAAGGAAAAGGCAACCAGCAATAACAGCCCTATTTGGCAGCATCATACGTTATGACACAAATCAGAGTTTCTGGGGACAGGTATACAGCTTACTGCTCTCATCCTGGACCAGTCAAAAAATTCTCGACAGTCATGGGCGTGTGTGGTAAAAGAAGTTTAGCACTGCACAGTTCGGTGCCTGCTTCCCGTTGATTTATGTTCCTAGTGAATTTAAGTGACAATGTTTGGTTAGCAAATGATTCCTCTTAAAAATCCTTCATATGTTAATTGTAAGAAAGTTAAATGAATGCACACTGCTGGGCAATCTTGCAGTGTAATGGGGCCACTATAACCTTCACGGTCGGCTTCACGTAAAATGTAAGCAAGAAGTATGACCGAGGTATTTTTGCCTCATGCATACCATTTGTTTAGAAACACTAATTTTTCTTCACAATCTTCAGGTATTGATTTCCAATTTTAAAAAAGCCCAGAAACTGTAAGATACACCTTGTCCTCCCAAGTTAGGTTCTCTAGAGGTTAACTACCTACCCTACTAACATGTGATCCCTGATTTGCATCCTAGGTCTCTGCAGTGAAGTTTACCACATATATTTCTGGTGGATTAGTCCCCTAGTATTCAGATTTTTTTTTACAGATATGCATAATGTTTCTACCATGAATATTTCCATCTACCTTTTAGTTTCAGAAGTGACTCATAGCTTTCCTAACTACTTTTAATTCTCTTACAAAGAAAATTAGATCAATTGAGCTTCTTAGTGTATATAAAAAAAGAAAAACCCTCTAAAGTTCTAACAGTGTGGTGAACAAGATTTAACAGAAGAATAAACACTGAAAAAAATGTTTCAGGAGGCACTTTGTTGTGCCTTTGTTTCCATAAAAAACAACATCATTGTTTCTCTCAGATTATTTTTTTTCCCCATTCTGTTCATAAAATCCCTTTCCTAGCTGATATAATTTTTGGTACAGTGACTGTACCTTCGCCAGCTCAATGTTAGCTGTCTAACCCCATTCAGCTGCCAAATCAAACGCCAAACACTTCTGCCTACTCCTGACACCGAGTATCTCATCAGGATTCCTGCAGATCAGTTCACTGATCCTTCAGCTTCCAGCTCCATCTGACTGCGTTTTCCTTGCTTTGAGGAACTCGCAGTGAAGGCCAGAACGGTATCGGAGCTGGAGCTCCTCCGCTTAGAGAAAGGTGTTGGAATGTTGCTCATGAAGAAAAAATGTGATTCTTGGAGCACGTTCTTCTCTGACATCCCCCAGAAACACGACTTGTCTCTAATAACAAACAGCTGTCGTCTCATGGACTGAGAAAAGAGTGAGCTGCGCTGAAACAAAAGTGACTAATCCTTATTTTGTGGGTTTTAGCTGATGTGCTAGTCACCTCCGTATGACTGCATTTCAGCGCTCTGCAGGCACTCCACCTGCTCCCACGCCCAGCGTGCAGCTCTGGAGATGGCTGCCTGCTAGCTTCAACGCTGCTCCTTGCAGAATTGTCCCCCAACATCTGCCAGTCCTCCAAAAAACTCCCCTTACTGTAACTGGGCTAGCAACTGTCACTGTCTTCAGGCATTCAGTAAACACACGCCACCCTTGCTGTACTCCTAATTTCTCAGCTCAAATATCTGAAACACCAAAAACCAGCAGTTTGTTTTGCTGAATGCAGTCTCGAACTCAATTTTAAAACCAAGACTGGCTAACCGCCCCTCAGCTTAATGAAATGCAAGCAGGATCTGACAAAAATACACAATTTGGCAGGAAGAGAAAGTTTTTACTTGTAATTTTTTTTTTTCTGACATTATGACAAACTGCCAAAGAACAGACGAGCTTCAAAAATACCAGTCTTTTTGTATCATATTCCCCCAAATCCCCAGATTAAACCAGGAGTCTTGCAGCGTGGCACTCCAGAAGTAGCTATTGCTGGAGGTTGCCAAAGATTTTTGAAACGTACTTTTCTGTACTTATGCCTGTTTCTTTTGTAAGCCTGTTGTTTCTAAAACGAAGGAAGCTGGTTTGAGAAGGGGGAAATTAATGTAGTTTGACCATACCTGCATGTATTTTACAAACAGAAGTATCTAAATCACGCGTGAGCTGCCGACTGGCACCAGCAGCAGGTTTGCCCCGGCCAGCAGCTCTGCACAGAGCAGCTGGGAATGCCCAAGAAGGGGGTCAAGACACAAATGACTATGTCTTCTTTCAAAATGACAACATTTCGTATTTTGATCTAAGGTCCAGTAGTACTTACTGTAAACCATTTCTTTGCAACATATAGTTCTTCTTCCTACTTTAATATTTTAACAAAATCCTTCCCAATATCTAAATAAGCAATAAAACAGCATTTTGTATGAACTAGCTGCAAGCGTTGCGCACGGCCCTGAGGAGCCCACATCTCGCATTGCTTTGGCAGTACTTGTTCTGCAGCCACAAACTCCTGCTGCCTCTGTGAAACACTGGCACTATGATGGTCTCTGTTCCCAGCCAAGCTGCAGGATGGGTGCGGGGCGGACTTTATGCCAGCGAACTGCCTGGTGCTCTGCTGAGCTCTCCAGACTTAGCAAAAAGACTGGGCGAGCAAAAAAGCCCACAGTCTGCCACAGAAAGAACAAAGCAGGCATGGGGCCTGTCTTTAGAGGGTTATGATTTCCCTGGGGACCCAAGAGGAGACTTGCTTGACAGAACTTGCTTTAACCAAGAAAGCCACTGATTTAGCAGTGTGAGTCTGAAGAAGACATACTTAAAAGATATAATGGATGGGTGTATGCAGAAAGATACGCCTTCTATGTGTTATGTCTCAATCTAAGTTCTGTTTCCAAATGTTTTATTCAATACTCTGACAAAACCCAGTTTTGCAGCCTACACACCTTCTTGGTCATTTCTCATTGCAAAAAATAAAGTCTGGGGACTCCCACTCAGAGCTCTGCTCAAATTGAGACTTAGCACAGACCCTTTATCACTAAAATATGGTGATCTTGTAAAACTCAGCATCGACAAGACTTTGTGCTGTGGGATAAGAGAGATGTGTGTCTGGAAATGGGAAGACAAGGCATGCTCATGAAATCACATCACAAACGTTTAGGGAATAAATCAACTCCTAAAAACTAAGGCAAACCAGCGTGATATTATGCTACTTGCTAGACCAACACACGGTTAACCAGTTCCAGCTTTAGACTGTCCACGTGAGTGGAAGCAAAGGTAGCGTGTGAACAGATGAACAGAAAACTGCGCGGTCTGGACCGGTCTCATCAGACCAAGTGAAAAGTGAGAATCCAGTGCTTGGTGCCTTTACCCCCCTTCACTGCTCTTTAAACTAGGCTACCTTCTATGCTATGGCCAAAACCCAGCTATAAGCCCAAGAAGTCTGACAGGCTGACTCAAGCAACAAGTTCAGCAGCTTCCCAGTATGCTTTCAGTTCTCTGTTCCTGGCACCATCTGCTACAGACAGCAACAGAAACATTCAGCTGACAGTTGTGTCAAAAACTTCTGTCCCGTGCATCGCACCTTCAGCCACTCTGGGTGGAGCAGGACTCCTTTCAGGGGAGTGGGGTGCAAGGAGGAGTCATCTGCAAAAGCAGAACAAAAGTGACATGAAATAAAAGTGCAAATCTAATCACGACGGGAGTACATAGTAGACTGCAGACTTGTGAAGAGAGTTGTCGATGCCAACTTGGAGTCTTTGAAGGGTTGACTGCATTTTTCAAAGGTTCACTGCATTTTTTCAAACTAATGGCACAATTATTTTAAGTAAAACTGTTTCTATAGATATGAAACTTGCAATTTCATCAAGCAGCTTATGCTTCTTGCAGAATCAATCAGATGATTTGACCTTTGTTCATATGTCTAAATCACAGTGTATTGCACTGCCCTTCATGAGCCAAGCCCACCTCATCTCATCCTTTCAGACTTTTCTACTAAATTAGATGAGGAAGAAGAGAAGTGGGGTAGAAATCACACTGACCGGAACACTCTTTTGGCAAAAGGTTTTGTCTGAACACTCGGTTTGTAATTTTTGTTTCCACCACATGGAAACCAGAGACAACGGCCAGCCTGACCCAGGCCACTATTTAGAAAATAATACAGCAGTGACGTTCAGACCTTAAATGCTGTTTATTGTCATGCTGGAAGTGATTATACAGCAAATACCTTGTCTTGACACTGCTTGTAGGAATTGCAAGATTTTGCTTCTCTCGGCTCCTTCCCAATGGAGTTCTGAGCTTGACAGAACAGAAGAGCCTGAAGCCAGTCTCTGTGCAGTCAGGATGCCAGCTGTGGAAAGACACCACTACCTGCAGGCTACGCTGGAAAGGATAATACTTTATTTGCAGAATGTGAACTGTTGTTGGAACAGCCATCAACAGCCATGTTTTCTCATGACTCGGCAGTTCCAAGCGCAAAATCTAGAGTAACATTTGTGGAAAATAAAACAGTTTTTCCCCAAACTACGCTGCAAGGTTTTAAGAATCAGTTGCACAAGTGCTTTGAAAAGGGGCAGAAATTACTGATGCTTGGTGAAGAGGAAGGTGAGGAAGGGAGAACAGAGACAGACTATGAAGTCAAAAGGGCAGACTCAGAAAAGGTCCTTTTCCCAAACGGGGAATGGAACAGCACAAAGGAAACTGTCCTAATAAGAAATAATAAAAAATACCCCTTACTTTTCATGCTGCTCTGTAGAAGATACAAAGATTGTCATAGGATGAACTGGCAAGTGAGAACTTGGTGATTAAGTACTGATAGAAGATTGTAATTAGTAGGTCCCACTCTGTATGATTAGTTTTGAAATGAAAGTAAGTCATCTATTGCTTTGTTCTAGAATAGGTTGAAGTGACCCGTTTCAGGACTAGAACTGGACAAGTTAATTGTAGCAAATATTAGTTTAATTCATTCTTTTAAATTAATTTAATAGATTAATTAATTGAACTTGCATATAAGCTATACAAATTTGCTCATTTATAATTTAGCAAATGGCTTGTGTACCATAATTATGCTGCATAAAAGGTAAACATTTAAGTTCATTACCTAGACACCTTAGACATACTGGTTCTGTAAACAAAATGACACAAATGTACCCTAATTCTGTTGGAAGTGGCCTTCTCCTTAGATGACTAGAGAGGAAGCTTATGTGCCTTTCAATTTGAGATGATTGAAATTAAACAAATTAATTCTACTGCAAGTCACTCCCTCCACAAACAGAGACTGAAGAATGAAGAGCCTTTCCCTTTGGGAGAGCTAGCAAGTTGGTAGGCTGAAAACACGGTAGGAAGCAACATTAAGGAAATGCACATTTGTTGTACTGCATCTTTGTTCAATGCTGGGAAAATTATGCTTCATAACTATCATTTATTGCATTTCGACTCACATCGTGAAGAATGTATTATCACTACTTCTCAAAGACCCAGAGCAGGGGGTGCTGACAAGACATGTGCTGATGGAGTGGTGCCATCTGCCTGGTCTGGATTTAGTCCTTCCTTCAACTCGTCCTCTGATTAATTTATTTAAATATTAGACCATTAGAGAGCCGAAGCGACCCTCATACACTGCTGTAGCTCAGCCAGCTCTCTGGATTTCAAAGAAAAGTGAAAATAGAGTTAGGCCTACTGTGTCTTAGCTGAAAATCACCAGCTGTCTTCAGACTCTGGCGTTAGCAACAGATGCCATTTGCATTTGTCACAGCCACCCTTCTGGAATATGCAAGCACCAAACGTATGTACCCATTTTGGCCAGGAAGTTTAAAAAAAAACATGGAAAAAGTTGGTGAACAGATTTGGCTTGTATTAAATCTGCTTTTCACCTTGCACAGCTCTCACTAAGCAAATTAGATAGCAATTATCTAAATAACAATATATATGCCAGATTCCAAAAGGGATGGAGAATCTCAGTATAAAGCCATACACAGTGCTTCTGCCAGTCTTCAGCACCGAGACGTCAGGCATGAGGCGCTTTGTGATGGTGCCCGTCTGCTGAAACGGCCCCTGGGAGCCTGGCGCAGCGGGACGGGGCACAGCCGTCCCCAGGAGCGTGTTCGTGCCCGCGGTGCCCAGCAGCAGCACCGCAGCAGCACCCTGCTTCTGCCCAGCTCCCCTCTGCTCCGCTGCCAGGCGTGCCTGCGCCGATTCAGGGGGACCCTAAAACTTGCCATGCTGCTTTTGTCCAAAATGTGAAAGTCTTCAATCACAGCTTGTCAAAATCACTTTATGATAACTCATTAGATTACAATAACTATTTATTTGAACAAGCTGCCATTATTCCAAACTGGTTTCAAGGTGACTTTGCTCTATATTGAAAAGAAAGAAAACAAAGAAACAGACTAAAAGCCTCGCAGCCTCTCCCTATCAACCTGCTGCAGGCTGCTGTACGCAGCCAGCCCATTCTTTTACTGGCGACAGCTCGAATTAAAACACGTTCGTCTGTTTGTGGAGAACATTTTGTCAGCTTAGATTAAGATTCTGTTTTGTCATCCTTACCCGGACCAGTGAGTAGAGGCACGCATTCAGCTGAAGAGGTGAAATAGGACTGGGATCTATAGGACTGGAATCTATAAGACTTTATTATGAGCCAAATATTGAATTGAACCCAGCCATCTTTTCATTGTGTCGGTGCTCACCGCATACAGATTTGCCTTTGCGAACAGACCAGCTTTGCACTGGAGTTAGCTCATGCTAACGCAGGCAGCAGGCAGATGCATTCGTGAGCAGCTCAGCGTGTCACCCAGGCTTCCCACCGAGACACACACCCAAAGGAAAATCCCACCTGCATTTGCACACACCCAAAGCGCGTTAGAACACTTTTTTTCCAGGTATCCAAGTGTGGATTTCATTCTGCAAAATCATTTGCACAAGAAATTCATACTTTTCTCTGAAACAATCCAAACTAAGTTCTTTCAGACAAATATGTACCGAAGTTTTCAGTATACATGCCGAGACCATTCAAATTAGGAAACAGAGTAAGAAACACAGGGAGATTTTCCTGTATCCCCTCCTTTCCAATTGTTGTGTATTGGTTTTTTTTTCCTCTCCTCTTTTTTCTCTCTTTCTGTCAGCTCCATTAGGAGGAGCTCTTGCAGTATTTGGCCTAGATGGGATTCCAGTTTATCTGGTAGCGTTCAAACTAATCACCACCCACTAGACAAGGACACATTCAGCTTTAAAAGTCAGAGTGAATACATCAAGAAGTGTGACTTCAATAATACAGCATTCATTAATATTACCTGCAGACAGTAGTTTGAGTAAAAAGCAAAAAGCGACTATAACAAATAGTACTGCTAATATTTTTGTGTTTCGGGCATATGTACACCCTCAGACTTCCCCACAACACCCCAGTCTTAAGGAAGCATCACATGTACATGCTGGGAACATAGAAAAAAGCTAAACTATGGAATATAGGCAGTCACTCGTGAGCCAAACCCTTTGCGTGACCTCAGTGAAAACGTATCTTCACAAAGTAATGACATCCTGGCATTGCAACAAAAACCACGGTATCGCATGGCCCAGTTTCTGGCGCGTTTGCTAGCGCTGCCTTCTTCCTCGATGGCACTGAAATGTCAAAGCTCAACAGACAACAACATAACGGTGGTTCAGAGAGATGAAGGGCAATCCACCCAGCTCTTCCCCATCAAAGCACAGGAACACACGTGCAAAGAGCAGTTCCTGCACACGCTACCCACAGCGCGTAGGATCGCTACACGCCGCACGTAGCGACGAGACAGCATTCGGCACCAGAACACAGGATCTCAGCACACTGAAATTATTAAGTAACAGGCACTGCTACCCAGCATATCACCTTCTACTTGACTGACACGAAATCTGACACTTCATGAAGAAGGAAAATCCCTCAAAATATTACGCTTCTGAGCACCTACTGCAAGTTGCTTCGGATGCATAGGTGTGTGTAAACCGAAGGGCAAAAGCTGAAAGGCTGAGTTCCTTTAACAGTCAACAGAGATATGTAAATATCAAAGGACATGCTTTTGTGCTATAAAATGGCTTCAATTACCTAAGGAAGGAAGTGTGAAACTCCGCTAGAGTCCAAACTACAAGATTTCTAGATGCAGCAGAAGTTCCTTGGCAATAAATTTGATGTGATGTTTTAAAAATAATTTTCATAAATATTTCAGTTTTGGCAGTGGCTATGTTCACCAACATACTTGTCTCCGTGGTGGTGCCTCTTATGTAAACTCCACTTGACAGTCATGCACCATTAGCTTTTCAGCTAAAATAACAGTTACTGCATTGTTTGGAGAAAAATAGGGTACCGTGTACCATAAACTCATCCAGCCTGATGAAAATGTCAAATAAGGTGACATTTCAGCTAGTGCTTTATTTTTCAAAGTTTCTCATTTGAAGATGCTTACATTTTAACTTTGTCAGAATAAGGATCAATAATAAGCAAGAATAGCATGAAAAAAACATTTTTCAGTGCTGGGAGCTGTTACATAAATTTATTTTCCTGACTTTTTTCACTCTCTTTTTTTTTTTCCTCAAATAAAGCATATACTGTGTTTAAGTCTGTAAAAGTTTTTCAAGGCAATAGATGGTTTAATTTCGGTCTCAGCATCAGGCTTCTCTTCCCACATCATAAATACGGAAACATACACCTGAGCTAGATTAGCAGAACACTGAATAAGTGGGGAAAATAGCGGGTGAAATTTGATTTAGCAGTTCAGTAGGCTTAAGGTGTGCACTTTCCATAAACAATATCTGATTCATTTGTACAACCTAACTTTTTTATTTAGTAATTCTAGAGGAAAGATTTCTGATATTATTCTTACTTTTCTCCAATTGCAAAGCTATAATTTGATAAAGAAAGAATTGACAGCTTATAAATGGACAAATACCCAATAGCTACATGGTCTAGACATTTTCTTCTTAGAAATTATTGGCTTACACATTCTGCAATAGCACTTTCGGACATAGAAACCCTTCTCGGTGTGCAATGCAGCAAGGTCTACTGTCTGATATTCTCGCTGACAGCCCTTCCACGCCACCTCAAATGATGCCTCACACAGTTCCTGGGAAATATCTACAGGCTAAGACGAAGAAGGAAAAATTAGACCAACTATCTCTCAGCATTTTTCACCCTCTTCAGAGTCTGCCATCTGCTGTATTTTACTAAACCTCCACAGATTTCACAAATTTCAGTGATTTAATCAAAAAAGGAATGTGATGAAGGACAAAATTTGCATCAACAGCTTGTCCCAGTCTCTGATTGTGTTCTTTTATTCTGATAGATGTATGGGTACATGGTAAATAAGTCATAGGATTTTTTATAAATGTATAATCTTTTTTAAAAGACATTTTAAACACACTTATTCGTCTACTACAGACTAAAGAGGAAGTGAAATTTACAACAACAAATATCTAAAAACAAAGTCTGCAATACTGAAGGTCTAACTTCAAAGGCAAGAATGTTCATAATTTATCTGAAATATCTAGAAATAATCCTGTAGAATACATATGAAAAGTTTTAAAAACAATAAAACTAAGTCTGTTTTAAAGGGCTTCAATTATTAGGCTAGCAAGGACAAATCAAAAGAGTTCTATTCTAGCCCTCCTATTGAATTGATTTACTCTTGTTGGTTCATAGCAAGAAATTTAACAAAAATTTAACATAAGTTTTTGTTATCTAGTACAGATAAATAACAACAATGTTAATTACTTTCTGATGTCCCATTCATTTTAAAATCTCCAAATACATTGGCTAGACATAAATTATTCATGTAATTCAATAATCTGAACATCATTTCTTGCATGACAAGTTATGAAGAATGGGAATTGCCTAGGTGCTATTTTTCTCCCTGACTCAGTACTATTCCTTTGAAAATCCAGGGTCATTTTATGTTTGATAATATTTTTCAGAGCCACCATCTTCATTAATTCAATAAATGTTTCACAAAGACAAGTCTAATGAGAGTTTGCATCTTGTGAGCCAAGTTAAAAAGAATAGCCCAGTCCCTTCTGTTATCAGGGCTCCTGTCTAATCCGATTTATACACAGTCTATGTAGTGCCATTGTCAAACATCAAGTGCTATTCAAGTAAAGGTCCAGTCATAGGAGCATTAGAATAATTATAATGATTTGATTTATCAAAACCTCTCCAAAACAAAGAGGACAGTGATACACTGGTGCTTCTTGACAATTAAAAGCATTGGACAGTGAACGAGCAGGTATAGTGTCCTGAGGACCTCACAGAGGCTGCGGAGAAAACAGTTCAGCAACTTGCCTGAAATATTTGGACAATTCAATGACTGTCTCAAAGAGAAAAGGTGAAGAGTTACAGATGATCTTTTAAAACTTAATTTAAAATAATTGTACATAGCAATGCTTTGTATTTCACAGGTTCTGAGCCTGAAATGCTTGAAGACAAACTAACAGTGGGATATTATCCTGCAAGGCCATCAGTAGTCATGGCACTTTAGGATACCGCCCTTGTGTTCTTGCTAACCACTTGGTGAAGTAAATTAAGGATATGTAGCCATGACATTTTTCTGTATAATAGTTTTCATACTTCAGAGCTGTTCTGCTAAAAGTTAAAAATGAATATTTGACGTATAAATCTGTCTCCAAGTATGAAAGAATTCATAAAATCAGGAAAATATGAAAATAGAAGTTTAGACAGAGGTGCAAGATCCCCAGAGCGGTCTGCCTGAAGAAGTAATTGTGCAAATAAGATCACACCCACAAAATACCGGGAAAGCAACAGTAGAAAGGAGTCAGTGTTTTGTATTCAAATCATGACATTTACTGCTGAAAGACTCCCACCCTAAGACAATGACAGCCATCCAATGGCACATCTTCTGTTCAAACACGCAGATTAGAGGCTGCCATCACGGTGCGGGATGCGATGACTGATCTCTCGGTTCTGACCGACAGATTATGGAAAAGGTGACTGTAAAGTGAAAATGGAGACAAGTAGCTTGCGTTTGGAGAAACAGGGAAGAAAAAGCAGATCAAGAGAGGTAAAAGGTAATGAAAGCAGTCTGTGAGACAAATGACTTTTTACTGTGGTATTCTGGGTAACTCGACGAAGTGTTTTAGGCCAAAGAAAAAGTAGACTACAGCAACCAGATGCCAGAGGAAGGGGGTGGAGAAGAGCCTTACCAATTGCATAGAGAACAAACCCCTGTCTTACATACCTTTGTGCACAACAATCATCGCGATAACCGAGATATGAAGGCCTAGACACAAGTCTGAGCAAAAAAAGAGATGCACGGGAGACAAAGAAAAGAGCTGTAGTGTTTGAGAAAGGAGATAGCAAAAGGAAAAATATAGATTTTTTTTTGCCTAAAGAGGAGATGGGTTCATCTGTGAGGACAAGTCAGAAAAACATGTCATGATTTTACATTGAGCAGGTGGAATCATGTCACACTGTCATTCAAGAGGTGGGTTGAGATGTGCGTGCTTGCAAATCAGAACCTCCAGAAACACAGCACGAAGCTAGAAAAATAAAATAGCAAAAGTTTGGGGTAATATGAAAAGAATGCTAAGGAAATGAGTGACAACTGATTAAGAGTCAAGAGAAGTTGACCGACAAATTGCACAATCAATTTTTGCTACAAGGAAACATGGGAACAAGTAAAAGAAGTGTTTCTCTCTGTCATGTTCCTATGCTAATCTACCAGGATGCTTACGGTAAGAGAAGGTGCTTCCTACCAACTGGCTTAATATTTTCACACTCTCTATTTATTACTGAATGACACTAATTCCAAGCCAGATCATCTAATTTCTGTGAAGATCTAATCAATGGCTTCGACTTGAAGTTCTTTTGTGATAGCAAACATTTTATGCTATTGTTTTGCAGTAAGCAGCAATGTAAAATGTATCATCAGTCCCTGCGTGTACATTGGCAATATCAGAAATCATTCTTATAGACATACATATGAGCTATTAACATCTATATTAGGTGAGCAGACTTGCTCATGATAAACACACAGATAACTATTTCAAAACACTTCATTAATCCTAAATGTTTATAAGAAATAACTATCTGATTATTCTATTGAGCACCTCTGCTCAAGTGCAAGCGAAGGGGCATTGCCCAAGGGACCGACGCTGCAAATGAAATGGCAAAGGCTTGCAGCAGTAGGCCAGGCTTTCAAGAAAAAAACCCCAACTTGTCCACCCAAATGGATATTCAGAGAGTATTACCATATACACATATTTTGTGATTTCACATTCCTGAAAAAAACAGTAAACCCGTACCATATGACTATTTTAGCATTTGGTATAAAGATTTGCAGAATATGGCTAGTGCTGCAGGTCCAAAATATCCCTGACAAAATTTCCTTTGATAATTCAGGGGGAGATTCCAGAAAGCCAAACTGACCTTAATGGAAAGACATGATCAGTCAAATTAAATGAGAACTGAAGAACTGCGTTTCATGAATGCCTGTTTGAACACCTGATCCCTTAAAAAATATTTTGACATCCTGAGAGTTCTTTTTTTGCTGTAAAAAACGTCGGTAAACTCAATTGCCAGGTTAAGTTAAAATAAAAGAGAACCTGATAATACCCCAAGAAAAGTTTATGAACAATTGAATCCCATTAGAGCAAAAATCTGCAAAGGCCCAGATAAAAATATATAAAACCATACAAAAACTTGAAATCCCTCAGAAGTCCCATTTGATATAATCTGAGAGCTAGCCTGTTTGAATTAGATTTCACCATGCGGACCACGATCTTCAAAATGAATACAGACTTCTCCAGACATTAAGGTGCTTTTGTAAAAACAATCTTCGCTGTTGTATTAACTAGACCTTTATAAATCTGAAGATGATGAATGCGATCAGATCGAATTCAGCTGATGAGTTTCTACTTCAGTGGCCACTGCGATCCCCAGACGCGAGTGACAGATCAATATGCATTCTCTGACCCTGGCTGTATTGCTTCGTATTTCCCTCATCCTAAGCTTGACCCTGGCTGCAAGACAAAGTTTTAGAAAGTGTAATTCCATGAGAGCGGCCAGCTTGTACACACACTAGATTTAAAACAGCATGATAGAAAATGGGTTGGTCTCTTCTAAAAACCATGCTGCAGAGTTCACTAATGACTATATGCATCCAGAGAAATAGAGTTACGGCACAACCACGGGCAGAAAGTAGTCAAAACGGAAAACAGGCACAGCTCTGCACATTTTAAAGACAGCCATGATTAAAACTTATATGGGATCCAAGTTTTCAACATTTATTATTTCCAAATCTACATATAGGAACATCATTTAAAATTTAAATAAATATCATCTATTCATCAAAAGGCAAATATTACCAATTTTGTTATTTTTTTCTCAGATTCTCTTTAAAAAGATGTTCAATTTATGCTGTACAGCAAATTATTTTTAATATTCTATTAAAGTTGTGATAGAGAAGATAGGTACTTTTCAGAAATTATGTAAAAATAGAACTTTGAATCTAAAAGGGTTTTTAGAAATAAGCTAATTAATTATGTGAATGCATTAAAAGGCCTAATATTTAATCAAATATTCCTAAAACTGTTTATAATTTGAATATTCCTGTTCCAATAGTTTTCAAGTGTCATTCGAATAGATACATTATTAAATTCTGAAATTTCTTACTTCTACCTTGCACAGAGCACTTGGCAAGTCACTCGGATACAGAATTCCCTTCACAATGAGTCTGCTTAATTACTGTAGCAATGCTGGGTAATGTTACTGCTGTACAGCCTTATAACTATTTCAAAGATTTAAATATTCTTTTTTGTGAGGCCTTAGAAAACCCTGGTGAGACAGATAGTACCACATCCACTTTACAGATGACTACACTAAAGCAGTAGTTCACTCTTTTTTTTTTTTTTACAGCTAACCAACAAGTTTAAGCTGGAGCTAAATCTGAACTCAGTGATCTTAATCCTGCACCTCCACTGCCAACCACTCTTCCAGGAAATTTATAGCAGTAACGAAGCCCAACATTTCTCGCAGTGCTGCTTCAGGCATCCCAACACAGTCACATGCACTTCCTTCATGCCGCCTACTTCAGAGCTTGTCGCCCTGAGAAGGTCCCACCATTACGCATACCCTGGCGAGGTACCTCCTCTCAATGAAGCTATACTTGAAAGCGAGTGCAAAATTAGGAATGGGAGAACAGGAGCAGAAAGGGTGTTGATTTCAATGAAAGTTTCATCCGTGGTGGCATCAAGAGTGACAGCAAACTGACGGAGTGACAGCGACATTCGTACATTTGGATAGCTTCAGGGTAGTCAGTACAACAGAGACAGTGCTTGTGCTAGACAGTTTGTGTCAGACATCAGAGTTCAAGTGATTTCTAAATCAGCAGCAGACCTTGTTTTTTTCTGTAATTAAATTAATTTCTTTTAAGTAGAAGAAAATGGATTTACAACAGAATACATTTTACAAGAGTCTGGAAAGGCTGATAAAACTACAAATTGCTATTCTTATGGTCAGATCATAATATATTTCAAACAAACCATGCTTAAATTGACCACCTGTGAAACTCAGAAGTAAAATATTTTTTTGTTGTTGTTGAATTGTGCTGTTAAATCCTTGAAGTAATACCACAAGTCTGGTTTGCATGATATTTTTCCATTCCCCATCTTTTTAGCAAAGATATTTGGCCATTCTGTTTTCAAACCACCAGCTACAGAATTCTCAAAGATAATTTTTCTTTTGAAGCATTGTTTGATTTACTATATTAATGCTAAAACTTGGCTATTTTATTTTGAGGCTTATAATTGGAAGCTTAAAGAGAAAATTATTTAAAAATAATTACAGAGGCAGTTATTATCCATTGTTACCCAACTGGATATTCCTTGCTGAACAAAGGACATGGTATAAAAATGTATCCTGAACTTCAGTATTGAGAGCCACATACCCTATTCCCTGATCAAAAAAGGCTGTCTAACCTCCTCGTCTCGAGCTTATCCGCATTATTTTAAAACCACACGGATATCCTGAGTGCAGATGTCGAGGGAGCTTGTTGATCAGCAGAGCTCCAGGGGCACTCCAGGTGCCACAGTGGTGGTGGGAAGTGTTTTTATCTGAGTGTCTTTCTCACTGCCTAAATCTATTTTAATTGGCAATAATTTAATTTTTCCCAAGGTGGGTCTGCTTTGCCTGTGATAGGAATAGCAGTCATAAGGCCTGTTTTTAACAGCTGCAGTCAAACTTCTCATATAATATAGAACTGACTGGTTTCAACCATCTCTATAAGGTTTTTCAACTAATACCTGAACTGGAAAGTCCGCATATCTTCTGAATGTGTGTGCTATGAGGCTTTTTCACACATAAATCTACTGCTGTGATAACGGTCACCTCTTCTGTTCAACGGGCTGGCTGCTGCTCAGGGAAGTAGCCCTGGGGAGTCTCAGGTCCATAGAAAAACCTTACTTGCTCACACTGTGCTAGTTTCTCATAGTAACAGTTTAAAAACCTATTAGTATCATACTTTGCAAACTAATGCCAAAAAAAACAATAATTCTGCTGTCAGTTTTTTAGAGATATGCTACTACGGAGCCTTCTTTCATCAAGAAGTCACAGTAAACTAGGCAATTATCAGTAGAAAGAAAATGAAAGACAGATTTTTGAGAAATTAGTGAAGATTAATGCCACACTTTCTAAATAAGCCAGTCCAGATCAGAAAGATTAGCTGCACTCCCTATGAAAGAGGAGACTAGACCTGTATGCTGCCTAAAGAATAATAAAACATAAGTAAAACACGTCAACATAAAATTTTTACTGTAGACTCCAGTAGTTTTTCCATTACACTACTAAAAAATATAGAATGACAACCAAAATTTGAACACCTACTTCCTTTCAACAGCCTCCAGCCAAGCTCCCCAAAGCCCCACGTTACATCCATAGCACTTACCTCTCTCTCCTCTCAGCAGCTAAACCCAGACGCCCATTTACAAAGCAATTTGCTTTGGTAGCAGCCTTTTATAGACTCCGAAGTTTCACTAAAGTGTCCACACCTGAGCAGCTCGCTCTTTCATGGAGGCTACAGCCAGCCAGCTGCAGACATGATCTCCTGATTAGAGACTGCTGCTTAGAAGACAGCCTCTGCGTTTCCCACAAGCACTTCTACAAACCACAACTCTGCAGAAATTAGTTCTGCTGCAAATGACCAAAGGCTGGAGGTATTCGGGAGGTTGAACATAGGTAAGTATAGAGGGCCCTCTCCAAAGCACCTTCCCCCACCTGCTGCATCATCAGTTATCACCAAAATCAAAGACTGGTGTGTAGCTAACTGCAAACAACTGATACTAATCAAAGGTCCTTTTCAAGAAGTTAGAAATAAAAAAAGCGCTCATATTTATTTTATATTGACCTCATAATTCAACAAGAAGTTGGAGACAACCCATAATCTGATCAAATTCAATCCATGAGACATTGAAAGGAAAGCAGTAGTTACAGTACAAGTGAAAAGGTGTCTGTTTCTCTACTTTTGGCAAATTCTATTCCTCTTCTCCATGTTTTGAATCTGAATAGCCCTATCCCCTCTAATGATAGTTTGTCTAAGGAACTTTCCTTATTTTTCTTCTTCATTAATGAAATCTGCATGGTAGAGATTAAAAAGAATTTCAGATGGTCAAATTTGAGACAGCCTTAAATGTAGAAAAAAGAACTCTACTGGTTTCACCATAGTTCACTTATAGCACTTCAGCGCTTGGCTCATAGTAATTTTTCAGGGTAAAACACACATGGAGGAAGGTACTGTTCTCCATTTGCAAACTAAAAATCTCTGTCATCTCTGTTTTAAGAGAGAGGAAGATGAGATGGCTGCTATTAACTTTGCCAGCATTAGCAGCCTCATGGCACATGGCTGGAAACCTCCAGAGCTAATCTCAGCAGCTGTTAAAACTTTCCACTGTGAGAGAACATAAGAAGCAATCTGAGGACAAAGTTCATTGTGGTGTTAAGTGAATACCACCACTGAGGTTTCTTTACTGCTTCCACATTAGCATTAAATAAATAAATAAATAGATAGCTAACAACTGTAAACACTGTAAAACCTGTGTACTTCTGAAGTGAAGAAATGGATTCCTGGGAACTGTGGTAAAGGCAAATCCTGATATCACTAAGAGCAAATATTCAACCTTGCCTTGGCATAGAATCTTTAGCAAATTTTATTTTGGCAGGTGAGGGGCAAATAGAGAGTGGAAGGCTTGAGAATTTATTTTCAGTACAGTGGACCCAGTGCTGTCTCCTCATTCATGGTATTTTTATTAGAAGCTTTTCAATGGACTCAGGTAGAAAAGAGAGTCCACGCTAAAAACAAAGTTATGCCCAATGTATTTGTGTCCAGAATAAGGTTTCTCTCTTCCATGTGACTAGCATAGCAACAATAACTGAACAATGAACTCGTCCCATACTGCTCATGACTGCAACCGACCAAAACTGAAATTGTAGACTTTAAAGAATAAATTGTCAAGACAAAATATTTTCTTCCTGTAACACTTAATCTTTTATCCTTCCTTGAAGTTCTTTATTATTAAACATTATTTCTTAAATCAAATCCTTAACCATAAAAATACATTTTTTCAGTGTTTCTCAGCCTTATTGAACTTCTTCCTGCCTTTGGATCATTTCCATGTTAAGTGACAGATAAAAATACTTTTTCCCCCACGTCTTTTGATTAAGTTCTGTGCATAATTTCCTCCAAAGTGTCCTAGAGGAGCACTTATGCAAGTTGTCTTATAAATATGTACTATTTAGTTATTAATACTTGTAACTTTTGGTCTGTGTATTATAAGATTTATCTGGAAAAGGTAAGAAAAATTCCAAAGCACAGGCAGTCACTGGACAAAAAACAACTCATCGGGAAGTGACCTTTAATATCTACCAATAACACCCCCCCCCCCCCCCCCCCGAACACAACACAAT
>Ga0181612_104290_pt1 | contig 30760 bp, 19 predicted proteins | sample HoacroProtozoa21_FD_119630 | JGI IMG/M metagenome (GOLD analysis project Ga0181612, IMG submission 119630) | Hoatzin crop microbial communities from Cojedes, Venezuel. Combined Assembly of Gp0051906, Gp0051904, Gp0051908 | reverse complement strand
TGTTTCCCCCCCTGTTTAAACACGTGATCTCAGAGGCGCAGCCACCGTGGCTGATCAGCTTGGCCTTGGCCAGCAGCGGGTCCGTCTTGGAGCCAGTGGCACTGGCTCTGTCGGACATAGGGGAAGCATCTAGCAGCTTCTCGCAGAAGTCACCCCTGCAGCCCCCTGCTACCAAAACCTTGCCACGCAAAGCCAGTGCAGGAGGGTGTCCAGGCAGCATCGGGGAGCTGCCCCCGGCTGAGGACGGGGCGATGGCCCACACTGCTCTCCCCTCGGGCAGTGGCGAGCAGAAGGAAGAAGCTGGTTTCTTCTGAGGCTCCAGCTCTCCATTAATTGGCGCAGTAGCTGGAGAATTACAGAGAACTTTGGCAAGTAAAATATTTATAAGGTTCTTGCCCTTCCATGACTTCTTTTCATCTGGTTTTAGCAAGGAATTACAGCAGAGGGTGGGTCAGGCCTGCACTGCAGATCGCAGCAGACCAGGGTTAATGATGGGGTCACTCTTCCCGATGAATCGATAACCTGTGGTTTGGGGGCAGTCGTTCAGTCCTAAGAAATAATTCCATTAAATTAAATCCAGCTTTGTGTAAGAGATGCCACTGCAGGTCTAACTTAGGCATATTCTTTGAACAAGACAAAAAATTTCATCCATTCCTTAAAACTCCTTACAGAATAATAATTTAATTGTAAGCCAAAAGCAGGATTTAAATTTGTTTCCAATACTAAATGGTATTTATAGAAATGCAACAGGGGTACATGTGCGTCTGTCATGAATGCACTGAGAGGCTGTTTTATCTATGGTGATTTGTTTCTGAATTTCTTTAAATATTTTGCCACTATCCATACTCTGACAACTGGAAAATAAGTAAGATGATGATGCATTACTTTCGTGTCAGCAAATTAGAGAGTATTATTAACACAATTGTTCCTAAAGATCTGCTGAAAGACATCTTATGCCTGAAGGCGACTTTTGTGTTTCAAATATGATGATGATTTTATGACTTGGGCTTTTAGAAATATCTTAACGAAATATATTAAAAAAAAAAAAAAATCCCAACATTTTTGGTTCCATTTGGGACTACTTCTAACACTGATTTTTTTACAGCAAGATACATTACCTCCTGGAACTGTATGTTATTTGAGAAGTTTAAAATGGATCTTACTGGAGTGCTTCACAGAATGCCACTATTACCATTTTACCTACCCATGTTTTCTCACAACAGAAAATCCTGTGCAGAGCTTGATGGTTAACAGTAAGTTAGCTGAAAATCTGCATTTGTCCTCAAATTATTTTTGAACCAATAATAAGCTACAGAGCTTTTGCTTGAAAAGTATGTTGGAGAGAGATATTCAAACTCATGAGAAGAGCAATCTTCTACCCAACAGCTCTGTGGGTGAGCTCAGATCTTATTCTGCCTGTGGGCCCTTAACCTACTTTTGTACAAGGGGTTGCTCTGATCTGAAACACTCCAGTTACTCGAACACAAGAAGGAACTCTCAGTCCTTCTCATCAACACTGCTGCCCCTTGAAGTAGTGGTGAAACGTTCACCGAAACCAAACATGGAACGCAGGTGCCACGTACCAAGGTGTCCAGCTTGCATTTTCTTCTTCCTTTCTAAACAGCCAGGAAGCCAGGGCAGAGCACAGCTTTTCCAGTGGCAGCTCCTCTCCTGGTGCCACACGATGGCAATGACCCTGGTCACAACCGCTGTTATTCCGTCCTCCCTGTCTGGGCAGATGCTGAACAAAACGGCACAGCCAAGCCCAACCTCTCCAGGGCACAGCCTGCTCCTGCCCTGGAGCTGCTCCTCTGTTCCAAGCCTCTTCTCTCTCCCCACCCCCTCATTTCATCTCATCTGCTCTTGGCCCCACATCAAGATTGAACTGGGCAATGTAGCTGACTCATAAATTAGCAATAAACATTCCACTGCGACACCAGATCAAAGTTAGAAAGAGGTGCCTAACTTCAGGGCCCCCTGTACCCCTCAGCCAGTTAGGTGGGTGCTGCGCCTCACCCCGCCTTTGCACATCTGCCCTCGCCATGCAGTTGCAGAGGTTTCCCACACATAGTCACCGCACAGACCTAAACACTGAGACTTCTGCACGTCAGGAAATATTAGATCAAAAGAAGAGAGTAAGAAATAAACTGACATTTTCTACACAATAAATAGCTTATCATTAGCATTATATAAAGTGTTATGACAAACTTAATTTTGGAACTATTGACAAGAGCCTGGAAGTTAGTCTTTAATCATGAACTTTTTAAAACTGCCTTGGAAAGGAAAGTCTCTACTCTTGCTCTGGCACATCTGTTTTCAGGTTTGGATTTACTGACGCATCACAAAGCTGATCTTCACTCACCACCCCAGGGCTTTTTGTATCTGTTCGGGCTGTTAGGTTTTAGAGTTACTTTGATTCATGTCATGGAAAACGGTTACTCCTATCCTTCCACTAACAGGCCCTAGTTCAGAAGACACTTTTCATTGGATCCCAAGTTACTCAAGACAGTATGAGATGAATCTGCCTTCTTTTAATGCAAACACGCTACATTGTAAAATACAGAATTGAACATTATTTGAAAGTAGGCTAGAATAGGCTAGAACTCTTGAGCAGAGCAACTTTGAGTTGGTGGGCAACACAGCTTAAAACAAAAGGATTTGTTAACAGATCTACTCCTCCAGTTACATCCTCACTGGCTGAAACCTTTGCTTCAATCATCCTTTCTACTCCAACACATCTCCATGGCTTCCCGGTTTCCAGCAAGCTCTATCAGCTCTTTCTTGATTACTATATGTGGAAAGTGCTATCTGCCATCCCCTCGAAGGCTCGCCTGTGGCCTGCACTCTGCTTTTCTAAGAGGTGCTCCTAATCATCTTCCAGACTCCGCACCTCTTTCTAGTTCTGTCCCATACTTTCTGCTCCAGGGTACCGCAGAAAGCTCTCTGAGCTGAGAACACAGTGCTACGCTGCAGGAGGGTCCGCTTTCCCACTCCGCTGGCCCATTCTGCTGGAGCCGGGCAGTACAAGTCTCCCTCCAACCCCTCCAGATACTCAACTCTGAACACACAAACCAGATATACCGTTTATCTATCACATATACAGAAAACCAAGCATGCTATGAAGAACACGTTGAAAGTGCTTAAATACCTTCTTGAATAGGGCAATCCCTATTCAGATCTGAAGTCAACAGGAGCTTCTCCACCTTTTCCAGTAGGACCAATACATGCTAGCTGGAGGAGGTGCTAAGAGCCATAACTGCCGGTCTCTTGTACTGAGAACAATGACGGCTGCCACCGTATCTGAGCCCTCACTTATAATGATTTGAATATTTACTTTACCTGAAGATGTGATCAAGCATTTACCACAATGGGATCGCTCTCCAGTCTAACATTAAATCTTCCTTTCTAACTAGGTTTATCTGTCTCCTGACTTTAACACAACCCCTAAGATCTGCAGGCCATAGCAATGTAACTTAAAATACCAAAATAGTACCCGAGTGCTCTGAGCCTAAGACACGTTCAATGAATGCATAACATCCAGCACAAAGTTACCCTAAGGGTGATGGATTTTGTACAGTAATTTAGCAGTTCAAACACAGATCTTCTACATGACACTTTCTTCTTATTTCTTTTCCCCTCCTTGTTTTAAACTCCTGCATAAGAACTAACTAATAATTCTCATAAATCTTTAGGGCAGGGAAACATTGTGTACCTCATTATCCAACAGGAAAGGGGTCCATGAAAAAGCTGACCTGATCAATGACAGGAAACGATTGTCAGTCAGACTCAGGAACTCTCATCTGGAAGAGCACTGAACAAGATTGTTTGTTGGTCAATACCTAGTGCAAAGTAGGAGGAAAGCTCAACTGGGAGCTTGCCTGTTCAGCATTTAAGTTAACCTCCAATACCCTCATAGCCAACTGAGATTAAGACATGGTTTAAAGATAACGCAGCAACCAAGAACCTACTTCCTGAATACATTTGAAATTAATTAATGAGATCAAATTGGTATTTCTCAGGTACTTCAGAAACCAACATCCATATATAACACTTTTAAAAAGTCAGAAGTTGCACACACAGTGAAAGTTTAGTATCTTGAAGGTATTCTTTTCTGGTTTTGAAAAATAGGCTGTAACTAACAAGTATTCACTCAAAGAATATAAACCTCTTATCAGTTGCTTCTGAAACTAAGTTCAGTGAACCCACTTGATGTAAACTTCAGTATTTACGAGGGCTTACAAGATCGAAATCCATTGTTCATACTCATGTTCTGAATTGTGGAAACAAAGAGCTTTTGACTTCTAAAATTTTCACACTTTCAGTCTAACAAACAAGAATAACTGCTGGTATTTTGAAGATACCAGTATACTTCTGCTGGTATATTATATTTTCCTCCTCTCCACAGTTTTTTGGGGAACATTTCAGTCAAGATAACTGTAGTTTTAAATAACCTAACATCCGGGGAAAGAAACTAAACGTAACTAGCACGTGCACTCTATTGTTTTGCTTAATCTATAGATGATGCTTAGCTACTGTGAAAGTCTAATTCCATTTCATTTACTTTGTGAAGTGAAAGAAACCCCTACATTATTCCTTTCCTGATCCTCAAGTTCTCAAGGAATGAATAGACAACCATAATTACTGCAAAATAATTCAACACAAAAAAAAATATGATCTTTTAGCAAAAGTAGACATCTTTTTGTTCTCCTCATACAGTTTAGAACACTTTGGATCATGTGCTCGACCAAGAAAGACTCACATGCCTGTTGTACAAAACCATCCATAGACAGCGTGCCCGTCACCACCTCCCATGCTCTCTACCACATGGTCACACATGCAAAGGCCACCTGACAATTTGGCCAGCAGCTGTCTCTTCATCATTTCTTCATCTTTGCCAGAAGATTTTCACGGTAGACCATCAATTGATCCTAGCCGTACTCTCATTATTTTCTGTTCATTAAAACTCTGTCTCTCCGTAAGACACCGTTGCTATGTTTGAACTAGTTTAAGCTAGACAGCTTGCTAGCAGCTTAGCTGTGCTTCTTACGTTACAGTACACGTAAAAGGCATGGGCAATAGCAAAGGAACATGAATAGCAAGCTGTAGTTTCATTTTGGTGATCACTAGCAGAGAAAGAGAATGCCATTAATAAAAATTTTACAAATATAGTGACACATAACTAAATCTCAAATGCCATTAATAGCTATAAGTATGTATTTAGGACAAAGTAATTTATTCTTATTCTTTAAGACAATGAGTCCTGTAATCATCTATCTCTTCTATTCCTAACAAACAGTAGAAATCCTCCATTCAGCAGAAAATTGCTTATAATCTGGCCAAATTACTGAACGTAAAGTGTCCCTTGGACAGAAGTTGGCTCCTTCATCACCTCCCTCTTTCAAGAGGAAACAGAAAAGAGTTACTGAAACATTTTCTAATAAATGGCACCACTTTAACATCTCAGTGCGAGTGGATCAGGTTTATTAATTCCACCACACTGTGGCTGGCCACCTCCCAGCTTAACATTTCAACGCTGAACACTTTGCAACAAAGGCTAAATATTTAAGGGAAAGAAAGTGTATCCCTGACAATCTTATCCCCCTGCTGACTTGCTTCAGTTCCCACTCCTTCGTGGTTTTTTTCTCTGACTTGATGAAATCCCTTTCCAACCAGTTCAATGGTTCTATTGTACATGAATTTTGAAAGGCTTGTAACTGAACATAAACACAGTTTTCAAACCCCAAGATTCCTATCTGAGCTTTTTAAAGCCCACAGGTCTTTCAAAATCTACCGATGCTGCCTGAAAAGCCACAAAAATCCAGCCACGTATGGAGAGGTGGCCATGACGGACACAGTGGTCAATCTCCAGAACGTTACTATGGCCTTCAACCACAGCAAAACATCTTTAGATGTGGGGAAGGCAATATTGTAAAACCAAATAAGTACGAGACCCTCTTGTTCTGAATGCTACTCGTACTTGTGTTCTTAATCAAGTCACCTATCTTCCTATCGAGTTGACTTCAATGATTTTTCACAGGGATGCTATTAGAGTCGACTAAAGAAAAGGAACTATGATGAAATATGGTAAAAAGGACAGCAAAAGTGCTTTGTAAAAACTGCTTAATCACAGGAAATCAAATTAAAGACCAAATCAGCAAATCAAGCATCTTTACTGCTCGCTAGCTGGAAGTTTCATTACAAGCATCAGGTGGAAGAGGCAGACTTTAATGGTCTTTTATTCTCTAGAAGAATAGAATCTCTGTTCTTTAATTTCCAAATTGCTAGGGTTCAGTGGAAGGCAAGAAATATGTTTAGCAAAATATGGAAGTTTCAATAGTTTTCCTTCCACGCCAAGGAACAAAACAACAAAAACCTTCAATATTTTCAGGGAGAGCATGGGAGACTTTGCCTCCTCAAATATCACATCAAACTCTCCACCTCTCAATGTATCTTGTTTGAGTTTTCACTTGCTGCAAATATTTAAACTATTTACCCTAAAGCCATCCCTGTACATTGTGATGCAGTATAAATAACCAAATATTCATTCCTTCTGCCATAGGTGATTTGAAATGTATTTCTTCTTATATCCCACATTTCCCCCTTCCTGTTTAGAAGAAACGTTATTTGTCAAGAATTGGAGAGACTGCTCCTTTCCATCAGCCTTTAAAATAATATCCAGAGCTTTGTGCAACAGCAATTAAAGAAAAGATGAGGTCTGACAGTAGCCTTTTTTTTTTTATAATTGCAAGAGAAAATGTGAAACTCAGATGGGTCTTGTTAGTGCTAAATGCACTCCTACTGACTCCAATTTGTTTTGTACTATTAATTTATCATCTTACATTTGGAATGATTTTATAGTCTGCTAGGAAAAGGTCTCAGAAGCATAAAGCAGCGAGATAATAGAATGAAGATGCAGCTAACTGTGATATTTCAGAGCAACTTGAGTACTATTTGTGAATACGCTATTATTCTAAACACAACCCTGCAGCTTTTCATGCCTACAGCATATACAAAACTGCTTAGTATTAACAAATCTGCCAGTCTCGCTGGCAAAACTCAGTGAACCCCATCAACACGAGCCTGCAACCCTTACCCCAAGTTCGGCTGGAGAAGACCCTGTAATTTGTTCATCTGTTACTGACGTGTCTCTGCATCCATCAGCTATCTCAAGTCTATCCAAGGCAATCCTCGAACAGCATGGGTAGTAAAATCAAAACATCAGGACTACACAAAATATTGAAGGTATTTGCTGATGCTATAATTTAGATTTAATCTTTTACTTGCTTGCTGATTATTATAAGAATATATATTGTTGCAGTAAGTTGGAACTGTGACTAAAGTTACACCATGACGCTTTCTTATTTAGACTGGAAGCCACACCAAACTTTGAGAGACCTTCAGTCTGCCTGACCGGTTTCAGGATTCTCAGGATTCGTGGCTTTCTTTTTGTACCAAAAATGAATAATGTGTTGCTTCATGCTTTTCTTATTTTATCTACTGGGAACTCCTGCCAACTACCAGTAAACAAAGACCACCTAAGGGATATTGTGATATATGGATACTTCTGCCTTCCAAGATGACAAACAAGTGTTCAACAGCACTATGAAAAATGTGGATCTACCAGTAGTCAGCGAGAGGCACACAAGTTGAATGTTTAATATCCTTCACAAACTTCTGCAGCACCACAAAAACACCAAGAACTACAAACTCAGTTACGCCTTACTGACCAGAGCTGTAGAAGACAGTAAAGAACTCAGAAAGTGAGCTGAACTAGTTCTCCAGTTCTGCTTTTTCCCCCCTGGATTATCGCCAGTGGTCAGCAAAGGCAGCTCACTGGCCGGCACCACTCCCTCTAAATCAGTAACAACGCATCTCCACATTGCTTGCAGGCTCTGCGACGCCAGAGATACTGCACCAGAACGACAACTACGGTTTTAGTTAGATTCCAGACACTATCAGAAAATCTGTGTTACTTACTAGTCTATTTGCTACATTTCTGCTAGAATTGTCACGCTCTTTTCATTCCCTATTTCATTTAACTACATTTGGTTTTTATTTCCTAGCGCTGCTATTAACCCACTTAAGGACACCTGACATTAAAAGCAGCTCCACATCTGCGCATAGAGCTGGCGTGAAACCAGTCACCTGTACAGTGAGTTACCTTCATTTCTGCAGAAAACAGCACCAGTCTGCAAATGCAAATATTTGCCTGTGTTATGATACACAGAGACTCAGTAACTAGTTTATTTGATAACAATCTTTATACTGTTTTGAAAACTACTGGATATGCTTCTAAGACTTCACAGGATTAGGAGAGCAAAAACCCAACAAGCTACCCGAGAAACACAACTGGGAAGAGCCAGCAGGTGTGGTCATTCCACATGCAGCCACACTTGCTCTTTTTTTTAAAAACAAACATAAAGAATTCCCATGAACAGAAAATAATTTCTATTTGGCAATTATCATGATGAAAATTTACCCCAATCTCATGTCTGACAGAAAAAAAAGACCTGGAAAACAGAAAACAATAATTTTTAACATAAATAAAGTATTTCAAATTTGTTTGAAGTGTTTAAAACCAAAAACTGAGGCAGAAATTCATTCTTTGGAAGAATGCCAGTCACAGTAATATATAAAAGGAAGCCAAAGCACATTATTGACTAACATGGGCGTCCAGCTCCAATCCAAGAACGCAGCAATGGCCAGGAATGTCTCAGCAGTGTGACAAGAGACCCAGCAAGGCAGCGAGGTGGCCCCAGCGTGGAGTGGGGGGCAGTGGGCAGAGCAGCACTCCGGCTTGTCCCATGGGCAGTGGGACGCTCGTGGAGGCATTGTGCTGCATCGCAAGGGAACAGGACCTGAGCAAAGTTTGCCCTCTCCTGTCACCAAGCTCTTCACTGGCAACCCCCTCTGATTTCAGAGGATGAGTTCCCATCAGGTCCCAGCTGACCTCATACGAGTGAAGTAAGACGCAGCCCATCTTTGCCAAGACATTGCTGTGCTCATAAATGGATTTGTCCGAGTCACTGTGCTTTACCGTAGCTGAGGTAAACACTTCTGGACTTGGTACAGTCCTGAGGATCTTTCCTGTAAGTCTCGTGGAATCACCATGGTAATATTCTCCGCTTGCAGTAATTATGCTTATATATCCTCTCTGAACATCTAAAGTAGTTCTAATCTGCAAAAATAAAAGTAATTACATACCAGTCAGTGTAATACAGCTGTGGACAGCTGTAAATAAAGTGTTTACATGGGGTGGAGACATTACAGAGCTTTAGAAAAGTGTTCTGAAAGACAAGAAAATAAGCCTGTTCCAGTTCGTGAGAATATGCAATTTAATCCATGTAGAAATCTTGTTCATCAGTAATTACAGAAGGAGATAAGAGTCTTCTCAATTAAGATCAGGCGGAAAATGCTTTCATTTAATGTGTCCTGAGAAGTCTCACATTAAAAATAATTAGAGAGATGTAAAAACTTCCGGATGTTTTAAAATTATTACCTCCTTTGAAATTTAGAAAAGCTTCAAAGAAACGTCAGGTTCTGCCACGCTATGGAAAGAGCACTTGTGTTTAAAAACAACAAGGCCTTTCCCCTAGTTTTATATATGCATATGATGGAGCCACTCAAAAAATAACAACTGCAAAACTGATTTAAATTCAGACATCATCCTTTGGATATCACTTTTAGCTCAATGGTTGGAATTATTAGGAAAGAGCCTGTGACAAATCCTAGATTGGGAACACGACACAAAGGAGTTTCTGTCAAGCTTTTTCAATTATTAGTCTTCTCCTCCTGGCTATTTATATTTCCTTCCAACTCACATGTATGTGTCATACAGCAGTAACACAGTAGCTTCACCTCTGAGGAACAGGCTTGCAACCTGTGCCAGCGAGCTTGTTGTTATTTTCACCATTTTAAGACTTCCTATGGGAGGCAAGAATGCTTTTTTTAAGGTTTACATTATTGTTCCATTTTTACAATGTCTAATCATTCCTCATGCCTTTGGTAACCAATCTTCAGGGCCCACTCTTACTCATTAACTAATCAATTACACACTTGCTAATATCTTTTACCCAAAGATAACAAAGCAGAAGGAAAGGGCAGACATGGATTTCTTTCTACTTCTTAAAAAAGATTTCCTTAAAACTCTGGTTACCCAAACCTGTTCTGAGCCATGGCCCCCAGCCTTCCATATGGATTTTCCAAGCATCCGTGTGAATTAATTTTGATTTGAGTCACTTATTGTACTCACTCAGTGAGCTATTTTGTATGATATGGATCGGCTAAGCACTGTCGTCGAGTCATTTGAAATCAATTCATTTATTGTTCACACCCGGTACACCATTTTGGACAGAGAGAGGGAGTACAATGAAGTGAGAAGAAAGAACCACTGTAAGGCAAATAATAGCACAGAAAAAAAGGGAGAAATATAATAGTTGTGGACTGGAGACAAGAGAATAGAAAAGACAGAAACATGGAGATTAAAGACAAACATTGATCAAAGACAGAAAAGGAACTGCAGACAAACGAGAACCTGTGATCAAAACCTGATGGAAAGGAGCGTGGTGAGATGTGAAAAAATGAGAAAGAAGAAAAAACCCTAGACTCGCTGCTTCAGAATATCCTGTGTGCTTTTGATTCTCTACCAGTCTCTAACCCAGCCACTTTTATGGAAGAAGTGTATGAATTCCTCCACGTCCCCTTAGGGACAAAAGATTTTTGCCTGTATATCTTTTCATTAACTCTCCCTTGTCCACTTTGCTGGGACGTTCCTCTTCCTAACACTATTTTCAACCTGCTCTGCCAGTTGCAAGACAGTATTTTCTCATATTTTTGTCACAAATATCTCAACAAAGCATGTGTGTTAACTCTTACAAGCTCAACTCTGTCACCAGGCTAATTTCTGCAGAACTCCTGCTGCAAATAGCTCTTGATCGCTATTTGTGGAGCTACTGCCCGATAACCGCTACCCTTGCCCTGACCGGCTGCAGTGCCAGTACCGGCTCCCCAGGAAGAGGCCTTAGAATTCCTGCGACACCAGCTTTGCAAAAATTGATCAGAGCATGGAAAATGTGAGGTTTGTTCCCAAAGAAATGGGCTGAATCCACACAGAAGTGGGAAATGGACTTTCAACCCATGAGTCCTTACGCCCTCAGATGTAAGCACGGTTTGTGGGCCATTATTCCCGCTGCAGATTTTGGCCAGAAACGGGGTCGTACCACCAGTTCACGCCCCTCGTCTCTCGGCCTGCTGGCAGTGCTTTCCCTCATGCAGCCCGGGGTGCCCCAAGGGCACATCGCTGGCTCATGCAGGTGTCCAGAACCCCCGGCTGCCTGAAACGGGGAAGCGCGCGCTGCCTTGGTTTGCACAGGCTCAGACAACAACAACTGCCTACATCTGAAGAGCTGGCACCGAACATGTTTCTCGTGAGGACATCTTGTGGCTAATATTCCACATTATTGGCAATAAGCCATGGCACAGAACTTGGCTGCAGAGAAGTAACTGGAACATCAGGCGCCTTAAATCTTCTCTTCTGCCAAATGCACGTCCTCTTTTCACATTTAGTCTTGGTTCATAAAGACGGGATCCAAATCAGGAGCTATATTTGTAAATCAAAACTATATTTAAATACCCAGAGATATTTTTGTGAGATTATTTTGCCTATGGTAGCATGCAAAATATTCTGTGTTTGCTGGAGATATTTTAAACCTTCATTATTGCAACTAATGGCTTGTGTGTTAGTGTGGCATTGCTATTCACTAGATACAGAACTGTCAGCACTGCACCACTGATGAGCCCTACAAACTGCTGAATATCTGGGAGATGGTGCTGTAGCATCTGTTCTAGGGACATGCACCTCTAGCAGGGAGACGGCAGATATCTTTCCAAGCTCTTCCAATAGCCGTTATGCACCACCCTGCGAAGACGACAGTAGTTTTGTAATGGATCCAAAACACTACTGCCACAAGACATTGCTAAGAACATGACATTTGGTAAACACAGCACTGCTTTCTACTGGCTGTGCAACACTGCGCAGAGTTAGCTAGGTGCTTTTCGTTAGAACATTACAATGCAAAGCTGCCAAGACAATTATTGAATTAGATGGACCTAGAGGACAAAACATATAACACTTTAGATTTTCAGCAGCTGGGGTGGAAGAACAAGATAAAAAAAATCTACATGGTCATTTCCAGTGAGACCAACTTTTCACTGCCACCATCTTGACAGCAGCTATGTGAAAGCAAGGGCAATTTTATTCCATTTATTCCCATTTTATTCCAGTAAATCTCCAGTCTTTACACCTGGCACATCAAGGCAGCTCTCAGAGTTTAGTATGCTTCAAAAGAACTAAAAATTCATCCTCCCCTTTATCCCAGATACCCTTATGCATTGCACTGGCAGGCACAAGGAAGTGATTATCTTAGACAAATTTGTTTGTATCATTTCTTGATCACAAATGATACCAGAATAGAAAATATTTGCCTTTATAAATCAAAACTTTTATAGCTATCCTAGCAATGTGTTACAGTACATTAGGATCTCAATCTACAAGCCGCTGATGAAAGATGAACTATACAGTTAATGATTTAATCAGTACACTGTGTTAATTACAAATGAAACAGAAATCAAGAGGAAAACGAAATATAGCACATACAGGACCAATCCTTCTTGCTTTATTCACTGTGGTATTCCTGCTTAGATTCAATGGGACTAGCTGCATGAATGAGGCAAGCAGGATTTGATCCTACATATATTATCTCTAATCAAAAATATTTAGATACTCCAGCCTGTAGCACATTTTACAATAATGTCATTACAGAGAAGATTAACTCTATATCACAGGAACAATGTTAGATGTTTCTAATGGAATGCAGAATAGTTGCAAAAAACACTTTTTGGAAATGTTCTCATTTGGGCTGCCTCATTAATCCCTCTAACCATGGAACTCACATTTTAATTGCAGATAGTACCCAGGCTCATGAGTCTCCGGAAGCACAACCGCTCCTCCACTGCAAATAGCCTGCAAAGACCCAAATTCTGTGGTCCCAGCAGTGGAGAGAATGCCTTGGGGGAAGCTGATAGAGAGGAAGGACTGGCCCATGACCGAGGCGCCGGCCAGACCAGCTCCCCAGGTGCTGCTGACGCACGGGATTTCCAGGCTTAAGCTCTCCACCATGCTGTTAACAGTGCTTCCTCACACAGGACTGCACTAGAAGATTAACCGAAACAGAGGAGTGAAGTTCGCGTTCATACCACTAACCATGACTGTCTTAATGATAGCTTCACCCAACCTTTTTGTTATTGCACTTCTGCTGAAAACCAGCTCCCTTTTCTTCCACGCTTTTCTGTTGTGCAGAGCCATACACTCTGGCTTTTTCAGCTGATGCAGTAGGTAAAATAATTTAAATAAGCCTTCAGACTTTCTTCATGGTGTCAGTGTTTTTTTTGATTTTCCACATGGCTTCAGGACCAGGAGAGAAGTATTTCACGTCACTTTACTTTTCTCTTTTGCCTCAGTCCCGTGCTTAGTACTGGTCTGGTGTACGTACCTTGCAGCTGGCTCCCAGCTTTAGCATTAACAACTGTGATCTGGAGTATGTTTTGCTGAGTACATCTAGCACTGTTTTGAAGTAGTAATATAAAGAATGGCAAACGTATTCAGATAAAACAAACCCCAGTGCTGACTAGCATTTAATTGTGCCCCAGGAAACTTCTCCTGCCCACATGTGCAGGGCATGCAAGGAAGCATCTCTTGCTGGTGATCCCACCATAAGCCACTTAAACTCATGACACCAGCTCCCTTTCAAACAATAACAACGATTTAACGTCCCCCCCAATAAACAGTAATTTTAAAAATTGTAGTAAATAGATGAGGTTGAACAAGAACCCAAAAATCTTCACCTCAAACTCCAGCTAGTACGTGACAACTCTCTTCAAGGTTCAAATAAACAAACAATACCCTGCACAGACACAAGCTTTCTGACTCTGCTTTCCTTAATTCTTGACTTAAACTAGATCCAGAAATGGCTGAACACAGACTGTGAACCTGTGTTCTGGATTCAAGTGTTTCTAAGAGAATTTGGGGTTTTTTAATTTTGCAAAATCTAAGCTGAACTAAGCATTTCCCGTCCCTAACATAAGTAGTATATATTTATACATTTGTATAAATTAGGTATGTGTGTGTGTATCTTGCCACAAGGATGTATTACAAGCAATTAAACCCTTGATAATAAATGGTTCATCAGTCCGCAGGTGATGTACTATAAGTGATTGCTCCTGTAGGTAGTAATCATCTGGTGCAATTGCTAGAATTATAAATTCCCTCTAGGCTGACTGGATTTTATCAACAAGCAGCAGTGAAGTAAAAAAGCGTTTGGGGGTGAGGTTCTTTAGTCTAAACCCTAATATTAGAAATCTGCCAACTGGAAATGAGTCCCTTTCACTGGAAGGCACACCCTCACGATGACTGAAGAGCCATCAGAAAAAAGGAACCGTTTTCAGAACAGCCTCTGGGACCAGAGTATATTCTAAGGCAAAGATCACATAAAGAGGTTTTTTCCCACCCCCACAAAAACATAGGCAACTCTTACGCGTACTGAAATGGTTTTCCCATGGACAAAGAAACATTCCATAAATCTATATAGGGACTGAAATAACTTGATCATATTTAAATTAAAGCATAAGAGCTAGTTACTATTACCATTTGGACAATCTGTCAGTACAATTTATGGATTATATTTGAAACTATTACTTGTCAGACCACCATTTCCTCTGATAGCAAACCGAGGAACTTCTATGTAAACTGAATTTAGACCACTGATGAAAATGGAACAGTATGCTTGAAGTTTTAATAAAACCCCTACCTGTTAAGAATACTGTCCTCTCTTACATTTTTTCTTTTACTTTGTCACAGAATCAGTTCTCTTTAATCAAATATCAAAGCAGTAAAGACAGCTGTGATGAACAATAATCATCAAAAATAAATCAAATCCACAAAATCAAAAAGCTCTCTAAAATGGTCTAACACTTATTTCCATGTCACATGGTTTCTTTTCAAGTTTTTGAAAAAATCTATTACTTTATAACCTCTAAATTTTAGTTACTAATATTGTTACTTTACAAAACACATATAATGGAAAAAGGCTATCCCAAAGACTACAAGAATTCAGAATTAACTTCAAATGGACATTTCATAGCAGCACCCAGATTCTTTTGTAATTTTTCTCTTGAAAATTCTGTGGAGTACAAGGTGTGTGCCAGCCATTTCAGCTTCCCTTGGGGAACAGGATTACATCCTAAATTACAAAAAGTGAAGCGGAAGACCGACGCTTTGTTTTGCCGTTTATGCCTGCGCACCTAACTCCTAACACAGTAGCTGAATGCCGTTACTTTCCCAAGTTACACCAAGCCCAAACATCGCCAGTTGCCCCCAGCAGCTGTTCCAGCCAGGAAAACCCTGGAGACAGCATGGTGCCCAGCCCACACAGCTGGGAGCTCTTCAGAAGGGAAGAGAAAGTAACAGTTTCAGACTGAAAACTGTTTTATGAGGAAATAGAATGGTAATATGGGGAGGTATCGATACAGCTAAACAACTTCTAAATCATCCCAAATAAAGCCGTTTCAGTGTTGCTCCACTACACTGATTCATTTATACAGGAACCAAGAACCTCGCTACACTAGCAGAGTCAAGAAGGCAAAACACAGTAACCACGGCCATTCTGCACCTTTCTCATTCAACATCATCTGATTTTTTCAAACAAAGGTAAGTTATTTCTTTTTCCCACACAAGCCTCTTCCATATCTTCATCCCGGTTCACTCTTCCTGCCAGGAACCACCACGACCTACCACGCCAGCTAATAAAAGTGGGACTGACTTTGCACTAACTCTGCCCAGTGCCACACCAGCTGGGGCTGCCACAGGGCCCCCTGCCCCCTTACTCACAGAGTGTTTTAGCGCATGCTTCACTGCTGGCTGTTTAAGGAGGAGCTGGAGGAGGAGGAGGGCCCGTACGCTTGGCAAGCAGGTCTCTGAATCGTGCCATGCACCTCTGCTGCATTCCCAAGCACCGGCGTTTGCTCCGAATTCGGACAACAAAGACTACTGCACAAGCCTTGCTCCCCTGCTGGACCTCCTTCTGTATGCTACTGCCATCATGCAATATAATGTCTAATTACACATCATAATTTTAGACAATCATTACTGATACAAATTTAAAAGTTGTTCCCCTCAATGTATACATATCTTTATGCAATACTTTGCACTCTTCTGCTACACCACTTCCTTCTCTTTCCTTTTTTTTTTCTCCTTTCTTATAGTCTAAATGAAATGTCAAGATGTTTGGGATGGGGATTTTTTAGACCATATACACATCTAGATGCTTTAGGATAACACACAAGAACAATACGAACTTGACATATAGAAGATAAATGGGAAAATGAGACCTTTGAAAACACAGCAGAGGCATCTATGAACGGCTGAAGGGTCATCCCTGTTAATCTGATTATTCTGACACTGGAAATCTACTTGCAGTGCAAAGTAGCAATTACAGTGAACTCAAATTAGACAAGAGCAAATTTATACCAATAACCCAATAATCTCCGAGCCAGCTTAACTGACATTTCAAACCACCAGCCTGCCTGCTTTGCGCAAGTGTTGGGAAAGAGGGCGATCGCTGTTGTGACATAAGCGGAAAACTTACTGTAAAAGACAACTATGCAGCTGCCTTAGAACCCTTTCATCTGGAGCTATGACATGCTTCTGCTTCCAGTGCAGAACTACAGGCATGCCCAAAAAAATGTGGGATAGTGGCTATTAGAAACAAACAGAAACCCCGCTTTTTCAGAAGGAACTTCTGCAGCACCATTCGTTCTCTTGAGGAACTGCATTCATTAGCATTATAGCCACGTATTGCGAGCCAAATAAGAAAGTGAGACAGAAAAAGAACTTATCTTTGGGTGAGGATTCTCCAAGGCCTGCATCATTCAGTTAGCAACCCGAAGTATGTATCACACGTGGTTCTCCCGGGTTGCTTTGGAAATAACCAGACATTGCGCATAACATTTTCAACACCACAGGGACACTACGGTTCTTTGGAAAAATAGCGCGTAGGTTCCACATCACTTGGGTACATTTGAAACGCGTGAGGCATAAGAATAAAGATTGAGGGAAAACCAAGAAAAAAATCAGAAAGCAGCCAGAGCCTGTCACCGTATTCCCTCTTTAAGCACAAACTGAAGACAAGTTACAGCTAGTTTTAGTGCATCTTTACTAGATTCCTAATTTTCCATCTAACATTAGATATAATTTTAAGAATCCCGAAGATAAAACTGACCGAGATATAAAAGGGGAAAAAAAGAAGAAAGAACCCACATAGCCATTGCGTGTCTGACTCGGGACAGGGAGAGGTATTTATCATTTTCTTCTTTCGCCCTTTAGCAAAAACATTGCTGCTGGAGCAGATTTTGTCCTTGGGTATCTTGATATTTGCTCCAAAACTTGAAGCATGGATCTAAGGATTCATGCAAGTTTGTTTATTCTGAAGTTCTGCTGCAAACCCTCCTCCGCCTGGAAGGCCCTGGGTCCGTTCTGACAGCCGTCAGGGTACCGGTGAGGCAGAGGGTGCTGCAGCCCTGCGCAAGGCTAGCTGGGTGCAGGACTGCTGCACTTGTTCCCCGGTGACACCACGTCCTGCCGGCTCCGTGAGTCAGGCCTCTTTTCTACTAAATACAATTACTTCACATGGAATCATAGAATCATCCAGGCATTGGAAGGCTGGTGTTAGGTCCCCCGAAGCCTTTTCTTCCCCAAGCCAAACCAGCCCAGTTCCCTTACAGCATCGCCTCACAGGGAACTCCAGCTCCTTTACCATCTTGGGCTTCACTGGGCTTGCTCACCTTTATCTGCATGTTCCTTGTACTGGGGACCCAATGCCAGACGCAGCTGGGAAGGGGGCTGTGTTCATAAATTAGATTTGTACTATTACCTCCAGAGCTCTTCCAACTCTTTGGGCTTCAGTCAACAGAACAAGCTGCCACAGTGACCAAACCCAGTGGATCAGGTCACAGACATCACGTGTTAAAACCGGATCATTCTGTAAGCTTACTTCATCACGTGCAACCCCACTGCCCAGGACTACAACCAGATCTGTAACGCACAGCCGCTTGCCCAGGAAGAGAGACATGTAGCAGCAGCTCAGGACAGGATCTCGCAAAAAAAAAAAGGAAAGAAGAGCAAGAGACATTTCCAGCTTTCATATCCGCTGCTTATTTTAATATGCCAATGTACAACTGATTAATCCAATTAATTAGCACACATAAGTCTTTTCCACTGACAAGCTTCCTTAGGGATCATTTTACATGCAACATTCCTATACCATCAAGGAGATGAGCTGGAAGATCTTCTAGTCTTTCGGGCTTTGTTTTAACGGGAGCTAGGAGTCCAGCAATCATTTGATATCTTACACCGATCTTGTCTCACCACACTACTCATAGCAGCATTTCTATCTGAAATATTAATGTACTTTTCTGGGTTTGATTATTATTGGGTAATCTTCAGAGCATTCCGCTGGATTCCATTTAGGAGTGACAATATATACTACTTTGCTTCTGTCCTTTTTTATTTTCCTTGCTTTTTAATTGTCACAAACTATCAAGTAGTCCAGAGTGCTTTCAGGGCTCCACAGGCACCTGGATTCCTGGATCTAGCATTTATAAACTTCTGCATAATTGATTTCAACTACAGCTGAAAAAAATGCCATTTTGATCCCAGCCCACCCTTGGAAATCAACAGCCGAAGAGCCACCAACACTCAGCTACAGCATTTTCCACCTTAAGATCTCAAAGCACCTTTCAGAAAAACACTTCTCATTCCCGTAAGGGAAACTGCCCAGCCTGTCTACCCACACACAGGAGCAGGCAGGACCGCACCAGAGAGCAGGCTAACTTCTGGCTCCCTTCAGGCAGGCTGAGCTGCTCTGCTGAATGCCAAGCACCTCTCGACTCTGCTGACTTCCCTGATCCTCTAAGGTCATTCTTGCCCGTAAGTGTATGGTTAATGTAAAGTTCACACCAATGCACGATGCACGACCACGGATTTACTATTTCCAAAGTTTGCAGGCATTCAGATTACATTATTTAGGTCATTTGTATTAAAAATATACCTATTTCTGCAGAATTTCCCTCTGAACAGCATGCTCAGTTGCGCCCTGTAGGATGTTACTTAGCAAGGTACCATGGCAAGGTACCAAGGTGCTAAATTATTTCTAAGTATTTTGAATTCAGAATATTTTCTTTCTTCAGTGATAAGCAGCGTAAGCCGTATCCAGCAAAACCTGGAAACCGTTGTTTGAAGTGGTATCATTTTTAAAACCACTTCAGCAGCATAGCAGAATCAGGACATTTTTAAGGGAGTGGGAGGAGGAGAGATCCTATATGAAAGAGAAAACGCTCTCACTCTCTCCAAAACTCAAGCATGAGCAAAATGAAAAAAAGACAAATATTTAAATTAACTTCTTGAAATTTATAATGTATTTGGAAGAGCAGACTTAAAAGCCAGCACTAACTGATGAAGGGGGTAAGCTGACACTACCTTTTTGGATTTATAATAGCTTTTGAGAATTCAAGCTCAGAGGGATCAGAAAGCAAAAACACAAAGTGCATCAAGAAGATGGGTCAACTAAAAAAACACAAGAGCTTTATGGCATTAGTGCAGGCAGCCACACACTTCTCCCTTTTTGGAAGCACTCCAATTCTTTAAATCAGATTAGGGTCAGTCCTAATTGTTTCAAGCACAAAGATGTGTGGTATTTATTTGCTGGATGCCTTCTTTTCTGACTGATTAGCTTTATGAAGATTAGCTGCCAGTAATTTCTGAAATGGCTAATGTAAGGTAATTAGCTCACAGCGTGCCACAGTTTGCGCTGCCCAGGAGAAGAGTTCGCTCGTCTCAGCTGAGAGAAGGATTACAGAAGACATTACAGGCAAGGAGCAGAAAGTTAGCAGAGTTCCTCCAGAAAAGTTCCTGCAAAATTTGATTCAGCTCTTTTCAAAATCTACTTTATAAATAGAATACGAAGGAGATTGGTGCGGCCTGAACTATGCTAGGAAATACTTAAAAAGACAGTACAAAGTGCTTCCAGAAGGGTTTCCTTAAAAATAGTGTGGCATCTCTCACAATTTTCATTCTCTGAGGTATTATGTTTAATCTTTCTTTCATAAAGAAAGGTGATGCACCCAGTAAGCGAATGTGCTTTGAAGGAGAGCTTACAGTACGATTTATAAAAGTTTCTTCTGAAAGCAGTCTCAAGAAAACACAGCCTGGAGGCAGCAATATGCTAACTGGGGCATTCAACAGATTCTAATCATAAAGCCATAATAAAGACGAGTGGAAGAAACTATGATTTTCCACAGAACTACATGATATTCTGGCTCCCAGTTACAGGAGAAAAGGGGGAAGTAAACAGGGGTTGAGAGGAAGAAGCAGGACTTTTCCTTTGAGGCTAAAGAAAGGGCCAAAGACCAGCTCCTTTAGATAGTTCCAACCAGCACTTACGATGATAGGAACAATGAAAATCCCCTCTAAATTCTTCGAGGTAGGTGACTACTGGAGAAGTTAAAGCAGCTCAGCAGTTATCATAAAAATCAGCTAAGCATCCTCAAGCCAATAATGACATTTGTTATGTTAAGCATGCTGTTAATAAATTTTCCATTTTGTTTCTGTATGCGTGTTCTATGACTCAAAACAAAAGACTTTTGATAAATCTCCCAAGTGAAGCTGAGAGTTTGGTTACCCTTAGAACTGGGATTCTCATGGTCTTGTACATACCATGAAAACTCCAGGTACCCTAAAGCTTTTCGGGTGCTCGCTCACAGGGAATGGTTAATACACGTACCTGCATCAAAGCAAGGTTATCCATTAACGAAGTTTGCCCTGTCATCCAGCAAGACAACGACCAACACATGAACACCAGCAAGTGCGCAAGAGGCTCTGCCAAGCACTTTGTGCCGACAAGCCTTCCAACTAGTCAGTGACCTGCTGCTGAAAGTCCGAATCTCTGACTTATTGAATTACAATAGTTAAGTAGCTACCATCTTCACCCAATTCATATCCAGTTTGCTTTTTCCCTAGAGCTACCTGTAGTCAGTGTTCAGCAAATATTGACAAGCCTAACTTACAAAAGGAAGTTCTTTCAATACAGGAAGCTATTCACCACTGCTCAGAGGCATGAAACTTTAGCTATGGTTCTCCTGCTCCAGCACGTGCTGGTCATCACATTAAACTGGAGTGAAAGCCTCGTAATACGTTTTTAGAGAGAACTTTTCCATAAATTTAATCTCAATCCCTATTTTATTATGCACAGAACTTTTGGTTCTTCTTACATAAAACCCATCACACAATACATGTCAATATACAGTGACTCAGTTAATGGGTAGGTGGGAATATGTGACAGGTAAAATTTGTTAATGAAAAACTTAATGAGAGTATCAAACAAAATACCTATTAGCATTAGGAAGGACTGAAATATTTTTTAAATGATTACTAAAAAAACAAGCTACTTATTTAAATGTGAGATGACGAGTGAAAAAGAGAGTATTAAAAGTTACTTCACCATAGAAACATACGATGTCATTGATACACAAGAATATTGTGGTTGCCTTAAGCTATACCCAGCTACAAGTCTTTAGGTTGCTATAAATAACGTTTGTTAAAGTTCTTGGACTGGAAGGTAAAATGAACAGAGTTTTTAATCTCAGGAGAAACCATGGTTAAGCATTATAATTATTGAGACCAGCTATTTTAATATTGTGTTCATTTTAATGACCTTATTCGTTAAAAGACTTCTGAAAAGGATGACTAAACCCTAAATGGAGAGAGTAAAATGTGTTCTGCTTAAACAACAAAGACTTTCAGGGATTCATGGCTCATATTTAAAACTCAACACACAAAGTAATCTGACTCATAACTCTCTTCTCTGTAATGCTAGAAATCTAGGGAGATACTAAAAATTGTTAAGCAATGCTAGGGAGAGCAAAGGATTTAATTAAACTAGAGTGTAATCCTTTTAAGGAATTTCAAAGCTAGAGCAGTGGCACTGTATAGAGTAATTTGATTGGTTTCCTTTACTACCTCTCTTCCCTTTTTCGAGTTGTAATATCACTACATTAAACATTAATCACTATAAATATCCACATGCCAAATTCTTGTGAAGAATCTCATCATCTCATGTCTCAAATATTGCAATATCCACTTCTTGGGCCTACTCGGATCCATTCAGATTACTGCTGCAAAACCAGGTCACTTACCAGTAACTAGCTCACAAGCACCCAGCATGGGCAGAACAAGGAAAAAAAAGGCATTTCTTCTTAGCGTGACTACATCCTCCCTCTTCGAAAATTAGTTTGAGGATGTCATTCCATGTCTGCCATCCGTAGTGTACCTCCTTGCAAAAGGTAAGCTAATGCTTTACCACCCTTGGGAACGCAAGGAGACATTCTGAACATCTGACCACAGGCAGACACACTGTTGTGAGCTTTCAGAGCTTCCTGACAAAGACGACGAGGGCAGATGCTACCATGGAGTGCCTGACAGCTGAACGTACACAGATTTTTGTGACTGCAGAGGAAGGTGCGATCTTCCCAAGCAGGTAAGACAAGTGTGCCTACTAGTCAGAGAGGTGAGTGCATAGTAAGAAAGGCATAACTTAAAATTTACAGCTTTCAGAGAAGTTACTTTTCTCTTCTGCAACTATGACTTTTAAAAGAAAGGACAGAAAATGAAAGAACAAAATACTGTCAAGGAAAAGAAAAAAATACTGAAGAGATGGACTAAGATGATTTGAAGCATCAGTCTGACCTTTAATACAGTGGAAAAAAAGAAATCAAAATTATGGACTGCAAAACTTTCTCCACCTTTTCCAGTAGCTTACTTTTTTCTATTCTGCAGTTTTTAAGGTCATTCACAGCCTCTTATCAGTATCATTCTGTACTGACAGATCAAGCAACCATGACGCTCACCTCCAAATCTCAGTGATTATATTTTCAGACAAATGACTTCTGTTTCTCTGAAGTTGTCTTCACACTTAGAAAACTCTCTTCATGAACACCTGCAGTCACGATACTCCTTTCAGTTTCTCAGAACTGCTCCTGACCATGGTACTTAGAAATAACTTGGGAATAGCTATGGTTCTTTCAGCTGAAAAAACCCATGCCTATAAAAATGAGTGTTACTGATGACATCTCCATGGCATTTTGAAAGCAGAGGTGAACAGCCTCTGCCTATGTTGCATGATGGGTGATGAGCACAGGTCAGCGGTACTCAGAAGGATGACAGCTAGGTTACCACGGTGCTGAGTGTCTCAGCAGGACTCTCTAGCCTGGGCTTACACCAACAAACCTGGCCTCTGGTTTGGAGCTGGCAAGCAGATAGCGGGGCTCTGTCTGGAGAAGACCACAGGCACGCAACTCATTCTTTCCAGCTTTTGCCAGATGAAGCAGAAATAGTTACATTTAAAATGCACAGATAAGAACAAAACCTAAATTCTCCTCAGTTACATTTCTTGACTGAAATGGAAATATGCAAAATCAATGTTTTATAATATTGATATATAAAACACTAGCTCCTCTCATTCAACTGCTGAGCATAAGATTCTATTCTGATCTTTTCTAATCTTTTGGTTTTCTTATTTACGATGCAGATGTCACAGGTCTGCACATCATCTACAAGGAATGTTTGTGCTGGCATTAATGGTATTTACACTTGTGGTCAACAGAAGAGTTTAATTTGGAGATAAGCTCTTTTTCCTTTTTATCCTGGAGATGCTAAGTGCCACCATTAAATTAAATACAAATACTACTAAAGCTGTTTAAAAAACACCAACAGAAATACGTCTTCACATTCTCATAGTGCAGTAGGATAGGTGAGTTTTCATGAGCTTTTCGTGTTGATCTCTGTGTTCTCTATAATTTAAGTCCCTGTTTAAGCTCTACAAGCCACATCTACACTGCCACATGCAGATCCATCGCTCCACCAGCCAGATCCACAGGAGAGTGTCTTGGTGCCTTTCTGTGACAAGTCTAACACAAATCTACTTCAGCTAAATGCTTGGCAACTGTGTCTGAGCAGACCTTTCAAGTTGTGAGGTAACAGAAAACAAAAACCCCCGCAAAGCAGCGTGCGCAAAGGCAGCCTGATCAAGGGACTTTCTGCCCCTGGAACCCGGGGCAAGTTTCTGACAATTAGTGGAAATGTAGAATGATAGTGGTGAAAACGCAAACAATGAGCGCTCTCTTTTCCTGTAATTGTTGCACTGGATCATGAAATTAAAAGTCATCAAGTAGGAAAGATCCTGTATGGATTTCCAGAGATACTGCCTGGTTTGGCTAATTGTGCCTGCCTGGAGTAGCTAATTAGCATAATTAATCCAAACTCTGATTAGCCAAAGGAAGGAGATGTTCCTGGATGCACAAGTGAAATACAGTGACTGAGACTTCGAGAAGCTAGTGTAGAGTAGCTAGGAACAGTATCCCAGAGTCCTGTTTGCCTGTCTCTTGCTTTCTTAAAAAAAGGACGGAGGAGGATCAGGACAGCACACCACGTTCGGCCCAGTGCTTTGCTGAGGGCACAGGGTTGGAAGGTGTTCGGTTTTGACTAGTTAATGACAAAAGAGCTGTACTAATTGCCTGTACTCCAGTACCGTAGCATTATTACAAACCATCTGTAGTACAACAACACTCAGTGGTCTCAAATCAAAGGTGAGTCCTTGTGATGCCCAGAAATCACAGAAAAGTCCTAGCAGAGGCTTAAAGATAAGAAAGCCAGGAAACAAGAAAAGAGAGGTTCAAAAACCTGAATCTTTGCCACCACAGTAGTCAGAGAACTACAGCTGGACTCCAAGTGCCTTATAGCCTAGAAAAAAATGTGTCACCCAAGAAGTCAGTCTTTTCTGACATCAGAAGAGCATTATATTTTTAAAAGAAAATTTCCATAATTTCACTGTTTTATATTGTTATTGCACATCTGGCCTCAGACCCAGCCTAATCTATCCTAAGTAAAAGCAACCAAAGGCATAGACTGTAAGCAGCTGGAAAAGAAACCTAACAATTCCCAAAAAGGAGGATCCAGTAACTGTGATGATGTTCCAGTTGTGTTCTGTCAAGTCACTAGAAGAATATTTTAAAAGCTCCAGATGAGCAGTTCATGGACACATTTAGAACTTTTTATCGACAGTCTGAGTCATGTGTTTGGTTGTCCTCAATTATAAATCAGTAAAGCTTCAGCAGTGGCAACAGCTGAGAATCCAGCTTAATCCTTTTACTATTTTCTATTACCTCAGGAAGAGAATGGCAGTTACATAAGTCATAATGACAATGTAAGATGTTTTTTAATGATTATATATGAAATATTTTTAAAGAAAACATTATAATGAATTTTGAGTGCAAGGTGCATTACTGGAAACCTTCTGTTTGTTCTCATTATGAGCACTGATGATGAAACATTTCCTATTCCCATCACCGCTCTTCATTTCTCATCTGCAGAGAATAATTATGGGGTTTTCAATTAAAACTCTCTGCTAATTCAATCTGTCATTCTTTGGTGATAGTGCCAGCAAAGAGGGGGCTCATCAACTACAAATCGGACTGAAATTGCAGTTGTGTTGCCACATCAGCCACCAGGCAGTCAAGGCCAAGAAAACCCAACGTGTTATACTCCATTAGGAGTACAGGTCACAGAGCAAAACCCAGACTTGAGTGGTCTTCAAATATACTAGCTACCTTTACAAGGTCACTATATTCTATCCTTTGAAAACATGGGCTTATCAGTCAAAGAGAGTTTTGTGGTTTTTTGCAGTCTTTAAAAGCCTTTCCAAATGCTTATAAAATCTGGTCTTTGGGCATAAGCTTTTAGATAATGAAAATGAGGTTTCATTCCACTGGAACGAATAACAAAGGAAAAACATAAATGAGACTCCAGGACTGGATTCACTATTAAGCAGCAAGTATTCTCACCTCTAGTACAGCTAGCTGGCATAACACATCCTGCCCTAACATGTAAAATGGTCTCACACAAATGTTTGCTGATGCCTTGTCCTGTTCTTGTCTAGATGAGGCTGCTCTCCCGTCCCGGAGACAAGCTGCAAAGACATTTGGTCAAAAACTCCAACACAAATATTTCGTCAAGACGTGCACAACAGCTGCAGAGCCTTCCAGGTGAAAAAAACCCAATGACTGCAGTGATGTGCCACTGACTGCCACCGAGCAGATGGAAAATGAGACACTTCCCCAAACTGAAACCCAGCTGCTCTGAGCAGGGGGAAGGTACCGGCAGCACAAACACGGACACGTCACTCTGCAAGAAAAACTGCCAGCACATTTGCGAAGTTCATTAAAATGTGGAGATGTTCTCCTTAAATCAAGTTTCCCAAAACCTTCACTACTTCCTAACTGAATGAACAAACAGCTTGATCTAAAACTTGGCAGAATCATAAAGAAACTTAGAAGTATACTATATTTTACAGTCTTATGTCCAGGGGCTGGAGACACAGCTAGTGTTTAGTTTCATAGCCCTCACTGTATCTGCTGTTACTCAGGATGCAGCTGGCTTGTCTCTAAAACTGAACTCAATGGATAAACAAATACTCTCCTCACAACAGCACTTGGCCACACTCTCGACCAGAAGAGGCTGTCCTTTCAGGTGCACAGCTAGCTCCCTGCTCCTCAGGAAGAAGGCTCGCTTTGATCCCCAGGAGTTTCATTTCAGGAGCGGTCCTGCAATTGCTGCACACCACGAAAGCTGTTCTGTGAAAACTCGATCAGAGTGAGGACTAAAACTGAGAAATGAGTGAAATCAATTGGCATGGAATTTCCAACAGAGCCTCCCCTTTGCCCTGGGGAGACAAGGCAACTTGTTGCTCAGGACATGGCTTGGAAAAGTGTTCCGAGACAGCTGTCTTGTCCTTAAGCTGGAAGGTTTGCGTGCTTTCAAACACCTGCTTAACTCCTTGCACACAGTTTAGTTCATTATTCTGTGCTGGAAAGGATCTGCTTGACTTTCCCAGTATTCTGCTGAATGAAGGGGAGACATGTGCGGGAAGGAGGAGAGGCTCGTGTTGTCATGTGTTGCCAGAGGCTGGCTTAGTTTTGAAAGGCTCACAACACTGTACCATTTTTCATGTTAAATGGAGCTGCTTTATTTTAGACCCTCAGAAGGGCTTAAATCAGAAGAAGACATTTCTCTAGGCTAATGTGCTAACCTTCAAAGTATTAGCTTTCTGAAGTCAAGCATGAGCTACTTCCCTATGGCTGAAATGAGCATGCCTTTAGGTTCATTCAGAGCTAGATGTCCAACAAATTCACTGCTGTCAGTCATGCATGAGCCACACGCAGCCCTTGGCTTCCAGAGGAAACAAACTCTCCTGCAATTCCCAAGAAAACCCAAGAGGCCGGATACCGAGTCTCCCAACTAGTCCCTGCAGCTGCAAGGAGGACACCCATTCTGGGCTTCCCATTCCACAAGCCAAGCGCTGCTTTCTTGGCCCCAGCTCCTCCCACAAGGAGTTTAGGCATAGGAGGGAGACAATCTACTATTTTCTAAACATATAATTACTTTTCTCAACGCGTATTTTACAGGAAGACAACTACTTACGCCACATAAACACTGATGCTTTAGCTGGTCCGCAGAAAGATCTGGATGGAAAACGGGACCTGCTAAGGTTAGGTAGCATGGCAGTAGTAGAAAAATTGTGCTGTTCATATGGATTTTGCTTTAATTTTTCACAGAGCAGTTCACCTTTCTCTTTGCTGTGCTGATGAGGCACTGGAGTAGTTTAGGAAATACCACATTCCATGGCAGAAAAGCAAATCCATTTTCAAAAGCTAGAACACTTCGTCTAATTAGGGTGGCTCAGATACTTTGATCAGAGATAAATTACTGCTTTGTATCAGATCCTGCTCTTAGTTGACTTCTTTTCCTAAATTCCCTCATTAATGCTTTCTAATTTCATATGGGAGGAGATGGGAGGGGGGGAAGATGAAAGGAAATTTTTTAATCAACTTTCTGTAAATTTAAGAATAGTTTGCTAAATGTTTGTTTGTCTTTACAAGAATATATTATGATCTTGTCCTGTTAACAACTTGTTTTACTTCTATCACTATTTATTAAACCATTGTATGGTATATAGAGCAGGAGAACCACAATGCATTGGGTATTTTACACCCAGTTCCACATTTGTGATTATTTTCTCATTGCAGCAGTGAGGGTAGGGACCATAGAGTTGTTGTATAGTACTAGTAATCACCTGTATCAGTCAATACTCACACTCCAGCTACATTTCTTGTATGAGTAACTCTATTAAGTTTAGTGGGACATTTTTGTACCCAAGGAAGCCTTCTAGCTGTAGAAGTTTCTAGGCATGCTCAGCAATCATCTGCTCTGCATTTCAGTGTGCTTGCTCACTTTCCCAAGCCTTTTTCACTATTTGTACTGTCCAGCTATAAAAGCCAGGGCTTACATGTGAAATGATTTAGGAAAGGCTGAGGAATTTCACAGCAGAGGAAGTAGTAAATTAATTCAACCTTACTCCAAAACTGCCTTGGATCATATTTACACAGTGGGATCTCTTGTAATAACAAAAAAACCCAAGAAAATACATGTAACTGGTTATAAATTTAGCAGAAAGTTTAAAAACTGGAAGTTTGATGAGCATTCGTTTTTCCCCATCTGCATGCTTAACCAGTTGTGAGTCCATTAGAGCATCTTGGTTCACATCTCTGACATTCCCGTGTTCACAGCAATCAATTCTCACTGAATACCAAGGAAAACACTGTCTTAACTACAATGATATAACAACACAATTTTCAAAATTAGAAGTTGAGGTCCACTTCAGGCCAAAAAGATTCACGTAAACCATAAGGCCTATAAGAATTCCCCAGGAGAGCTTCAGGCAGTACACCTGCTCTTTAGAGATCCCAGATTTGACTCTTTTTCATTTGCTCAACCCCTACCAGCAGAAGACAGAGCTCTGCTATTTCTGACCATTAGTTCCCTTTATAGCCAGGTGCCTCTCAACAGCCTGGATCCTTCAGTCATATAACGACGCCGGGCTCACGGGACACAAGAACTAGTTACAGACAAAGGCAGACCCCTCCAAGAAATCTGGCCACTCTCAGAACAGATGTGACAGTCCCATTGACAAATTTTGGCCCCTGAACAATCACAGCAAGAAGAAAATTACATTCATCATAATTTAAATAATTTTTAAAATATACAAAAGTCATTTGTGATTGCTCAGAAAAAGGGGGGTTTCCATCTGGAATTTTAAGCCCAGATAACTTGTTGGACACATATAATGGCAGAAGCAGTTACACAGATCTGATGCTAACATAATGGGTACCAGCACAATAGATACTTAGATACAGAAGACAACTAAGGTGTAACAAAAAAATATAGTTGAAGCACATACGTAAGACTTGCAGTTTAACAGTCACAGACAGCTCACAAGCAGCAATCATCTCAGGTAGCTGCAAACAGGCTGGTGCACGAGACAGGGAGGAGGACAAGCAGAGACCCAGCTCCCGTCTCTCAACAGATGGTTAAGATCTGTCAGCAATTTTGATCCACTTTCATCGCTGTGTCTAGCAGACTTCAGTTACTCACATGCTATAAAATCTGCAGTGTGTTTTTCCTCACACTTCCTATTTCTTCACTTTGATGTCAGAGCCATGAAATGCTTCCCCTCCCAGCACTGGGATTCCTGTATTTTCTCAACCTGACATATTAACATGCAGGGAGGACTCACTAGCCTTTTCCATCGGAGACGAAGGCTTAATTTCACTGTGACACTGAGTGTATATTACTGCACAGCTAAGCAGGGAGGCTGTGCAGCAGGGATGCAACTGTTCAGAATTCACTGCATTATAAGTAAATCCATCAGTAACACTCCCAGCTATTATTGTCACTGGATTTAATAAAGCAGCGTGCTATAATTTTCATTGTCATGCCTTTAAACAAGTAGTTTACCTTGTGTAAACTAGGCACAAATGTGTTTCTGAGGTTAAGAACTATAGAGTGACAGAGTCACAGACTGGCTGAGGTTGGCAGGGACCTCTGGAAGCTCGTCTGGTCCAACCCACCTACTGAAGCAGGGCCACCTAAAGCCTGTTGCCCAGAACCATGTCCAGAGAGCTTCTGAGTATCTCCAAGGAAGAAGACTCCACAACCTCCCTGGGCAAGCTCTGCCAGTGCTTAGTCACCTCCACAGTAAACAAGTGTTTCCTGATGTTGATCTTCAAAGGTCCCTTCGGGCTGAAACCATTCCACGATTCTAAGATGTTCAGAGGGAATCTCCTGTGTTTCAGCTTGTGTCCATCATCTGTGGTTCTTCCACTGGGCACCACTAAGAGGAGCCTGGCTCTGTCCTCTATGCACCCTCCCCTCAGGTGTTTAGATAAACTGGTAAGATCCTCCTGAGCCTTCTTTTTTCCAGGCTGAACAGCCACAGCTCTTTCAGCCTTTCCTCACAGGAAAGATGCTCCAGTCCCTTCATCACCCTTGTAGCCCTTTGCTGGGCTCTCTCCAGCAGTGCCATGTCTCTCTTGTACCGGGAAGCCCACAACTGGACACAGTGCTCCAGGCTTGACCTAGGTCATGTAGGCCATCTAGATGCAAATGCAAGTTCATAGAAAATAATATAAGAAAAACACGGAATGTTAAGACTGACTAGTTGTTGTAGCTCGTGGCAGGCATTCCTAAAGAACTGTGGAAGTA
>Ga0181612_147939_pt1 | contig 30764 bp, 19 predicted proteins | sample HoacroProtozoa21_FD_119630 | JGI IMG/M metagenome (GOLD analysis project Ga0181612, IMG submission 119630) | Hoatzin crop microbial communities from Cojedes, Venezuel. Combined Assembly of Gp0051906, Gp0051904, Gp0051908 | reverse complement strand
TTGTACTTTGCTTGGTGGTAATATCTATTTTTTATCAGTTATTTCTTTGGTGCTAATTCATTCAACATCAAATAGGCTGCTGACACCAGTCAGCGGGGTGGGAAAGGGATCCAAGGGTGGAACCAATCCGTGGAGGGAGAGCGATCAGCGCATTGGGTTGTGCTGGCAATACAGAACCTGACACCCAAAAGCAGGCATTTAATACCACTGATGCTAAGTGGAACAGACAGGACGCGGCAGCTGCAAGCAAACTTCACTTCCTTTAATCTTGTGTTTCTGCTTAACATCCCCTTTCAGAGGAGAATGGATTGGGGGAGATGTCTATGATCTGTCTGAAGAGAAGACAGACAACTGAGGCTTCGGGGGGTTCCTACAGGACAGTGACTTTGGGCGGTGAAGGATACGCACCATCCCACTCACCAGTTATACTTAGCACAACAGTCTGGTAGCTCAGGCACCCAAAAATCACCATACAGATTTAATTCCCACTGGCCAAACGCCAGTGTTGCGAGAACAAGACTTTTCAAACGAGAGCATCCTATGATACTCAAATGCTACAAAAAACATCCTCTGAGTTTTGCACTTTCTGACTCACGCTCAGAAGTAGAAAGAAGTAGAAACGGCAGAAGTGTGTCAAAAAGCACTTTACCTCACTTTTCCCCATTGCTTGCCTCAAATTCATAATAAAAACTCATGGCTGGAGGACCTATTTTACCTAGTAAATCCAGCTACAACACAGACACATAGCAAGGTCCCCTGAGGAAGATCACACTCTCGTTTGGGTGTGAGTCAAAGACCTGAGAGCTATAGGAAGTATCTCACTTGCAGCGAGGACTTGGGAAAGACCGCTGCAGAGTCCAGCTGAAATGCTCCAACCACCAGCCCCTCAGGACGCGTCCCTCCTCAGGTCTGGAATTTGGAAAACACTTGCCTTGTTCACACCCCCGGCAAATGATCTGCAAGATCTGGCTACAAAGCTTACCTCTCCACTTGGATTTTATTTCTCCCCCAGAAAGAAAAGTTCATTAAGTTCAGAAAATGTTTTCTCTTTTGGTCAACGGTTCTGTTTTCCCTGTTTACTATGTGAATGCTCTGTGCAAAGCCAGAGCCGAGTACGACTGTATTTATAAATATGTTTACCTTAATGAATTTGATTCGACAACTCAGTATTTCCTGATCTGGCTCAAATCCATCCTTCAAATATCATTTTCCTTGCTGCTCTCTAGCTTTGAGGTCTTATTGTTTTGTTTCTGTTTTCTAACTGACAAGGGTGAAACACACCGAAACCTGAACTAGACACAAATCTGAGACCTACTGGTGTCCAACAGGTTTGGTATCAGATTTGTATAAAGACTAGTTAAATTAGTGTTTACTGACTGCTGTGCATTTTGGCTCAGATCCTTGAACTGCAGACATGCTTTTTGGAGAAGGAAGCAGTTTAGGGTTCTTTAGCACTGTTAAGAAACAGAAAGGGAGCTGCAGTGGTGAATTATTGGCAGGACATTACTCTTGGGACCCCAAAAAAGAAATCCTATTAAACAGAGTCCTTGTGATCTCATCGCTGTGTATTTCACGACTCTTCAAGAGGCTCTGCTAAAGTCATTCACAGAAAATTTCCCCTGGAAAGGCTCAGGGGACAAAGGGGCTGGATCACCAGTTGGTCTGTTCAGCATTTACTACCCATGAAAGCAAGAGGGTTTTTTTCTACAAGCAGCACCACTGTCTAAAGACGCATGGACATTCCTGGAGGAAAAAGAAAATCTAGCCAGGATGCAATATTTCACAACATTCCCCCTTTACAGGGTGCCCTCAGGTCACAGTACACCTTCACATAGTAGAAGTATAATACTGACACTGTTCCCCCTAAAAACAATTACTTTTAATACACCATTAGGCAAAAGACACAGTGTGGTATAACAAGGATACACCCTACTAAATGCCTGAAATCTTAAATAATCATAATCCCTAACTAGATGGCCAGTGAGAGCCATCTCTAGGATATTGCCGATATTCATTTTTACGGAGGAATCCCAAATAATTAACATAGAGGTTTTACTGAAGTTCTCCTCTACAAAAGGGTTCTTTGGATAAGAACACTGTTCACTACTGATCTAACTCCTCTGGATGTTTTCTGTCTGTTACAGACCCTGGTTACCGATTACATTAATTCAGCAGTTGTAGGAAATTAATTCTTACCAAAACATAATCTGGAATCACTCATTCTTTCTTACTTTCATGATCTTTTCTCGCTCTTTTTGAGCATATCAGTCAGGATACAGTCAGAAGTTTAAAACCACTCATTGCTTGCAGAGGCAGAACTCAAGTCTGTGGCACGCCCAGCAGCTGCAATTGGAAACAGTGGGGGGAAGAAGTAATGCCAGCCTCATCTGAGCCTAGCCCAACAGGAGTTTGAAGGCTCATTTTCAAATCTACAAACCCAAGCCTTCTGGACAGGCTGTCTACACGCAGTAAAGGACAGACCGGTGGGTTGGAACCCCAAATGTAACGAAGGAGCCAAGGACAAGTCTCAGAGACATAGCGAGACACACCAGGATGGAAAAGTGAAGAGTTTTTCCAAAACAGTGCTTTCTTTTCATTGCCATCTGCTCTTGTATCTTGATGAGAACACAGCAGCAAAATCTCAATAATTTTATCTAGCTTCATATTCTCTCAGGTGACGTAAAAAAAAACCACCTCCCACAGAAGGGAAACTGTACATACAAAGGAAAATACGTTTAAAAGCTAAGATTGGTATTATATTACATTCTGTATGTATAATCAACCCTATGATTAAGAGCTACACAAAAGCTGCAGCTTTACAGACTGGTATCGGCATCAGGCAGTGCTGTTTCCCCATCTCACCCGGAACTGGCCAGTCTGGTGGCTGCTCCACTGCAGAAGGCGCAGGCCTCGCACACCGTGCCACCTCAGCAACAGACCACTCACTGACGAAGCAGCAGCTGGCAGGGGACTCTGCGGCCCTCCAGCCCATGCACACCGTCCCCGGGACGCTGCCCCAAGCCCAGCCCCCAGCAAGGCCTTCGGCAGCCGGCAGACACCTTTGCTGTGAGCCACGCCAGGGCTCAGGCGTCGTTTCACTCTCACACGCCATTACAAAGACAAAAGGCCCAAGAAGCATTTTTAGCTGCTCAGAACTGTTTTATCAGATCATTGTTCCATACAGTTTTAGATTAAGTCCCTGTTAGAAATATCTCTATTTCTTCTACATATTTCAAAAAACATGGTACCTGTAATGTTCTGTACAGAATCCCTGACAGCATAAGAGAGAAACCTCATTCTGCTCAAGCTTTCTTACCCCACTGGTCCCAGGCTGCAGTCTAGTTTGGGATGACTACTCATAACTGACATATTTTATATTTTTTTTGTTCTGACATTTTCCACAACAAAAGTGGTGGTGGTGTAAAGTTCAAAGCTCAACACCACTTGAAGCACAAATGCCCCAAATGACGCCTGACTGAAGTGAAAATGAAGCATAAACTACTCATACGTTTTCTTGGCTCACCGACCGGTATTCGCAGAGAGCTCCCTCACCTTGACCTCTGCCGAGGGGTGTCTCCTCCCGCCACAAGCAGGTCTCGTTACAAGACTTCACCGACTGTCTCAAACGGTGACATCAAGTGACACAAAAGTCTGGAAGAACTTGAGACAGAAAGGAATTTGACAACAAACCATTCAGTGTTCTCCAGGTTTGGGTTTTTTTTGTCAGTACTTAACTTTATTAATATTAGCATATCAGACATAAATAACTTACCTTCAAAATTCACTTGTCTCTTCAGTTAAGGTTCTAGAGCACACAATATCTCTGGCAAGTACAAGTAGTCTTCCACAAAAAACAGAGGTAATTCTATCTCTGATATTTTCAAGACACAAGCAATATTATTTTTTTTTAAATACAACAAACCTACAAACAGAAAACCCCTTAGAGGCTTTCATTCTAAAGAAGCAAACTAAGGCCAACCTCAATAAACAAACAAAAATAAAAATAAAAGGGAAGTCTTTTGCAAGTCATCTTCAACCACAGGCCTGCTTCCTAGCTGTCTGCAGAAAGTCACCAGAACAAAACTCCTCGTTTCATGTAACAAGCATCATTCTTCTAGAAACCGACCCAATTAAATGCTCACTGCAGAGAAGTAAGAGAAATTCGCTCTTTTGAAAATCACCCATTCTGTGCAACTTAAAAGAAGTGAAAAGAGGGGAGAAAACTATGTGTTTCACGCTGGGAAATACTAAGCCAGATATAAAATACACTCAAAACAATAAAATCGGATTCATCTTTAGCTGTGAAACTGTTTGGATTTTAGCTGGATCCAGCTCGTATTGGATTTTGCCTTTTGGTGAGTGGGAGTATAAGGCAGCTTGTCCCATGGCGTGCTCCGTGTCAGCTATCAGGGAAATGAAAACGGCACCTTCTCCTTTTTTTGTTTTTTTTCCCTTCTTTTTGCTTTTCTTCTTCTCCTCTCTTCAGAAGAGACAAATTCCTCAGTGCTGCCAGTCTTGGGGCGAATGTGGGGAGAGGGAAAAACAGGAAAGCAAGGGTAAGATTATAGTTCACGAGGGTTATAAAGTCCCAACAGAACAAAATACATTTGGGCTACTCCATCTTATGCACTGTCTGCAGGGTTTCGTCCTCTGGTAATCTGTTCCTTCCGGTGAGAGCGCTCCATACGTGAGCTTTGCCTGTAGCTCCCTTCACATCCCATAAGGAAAGACAATATATCCTAAATACCTTCCTGATATATGGCAAATAGCCGCTTTCAATTTCCAATCACTCTCTTCACTTTTGCCCATACGTTGATTGGAATCTATTCTGAAGATGATGCATATTTATTTTCTGGGCTGGGTGCAAAGCGGGGGAAGCTCACAGAAGTGAAATTTCTGGGGAATTTAGGAACTGGCTCTAAATTACAACTGAATGGAGGGACCTGCTGATACAAACCGTGCCCCCAGCTCCGCAGTAAATCACATGGCAGACAACTCTCCTGCAGCTGTAAGAGGAGAGGAAGGTCGTCGGTCTTATCAGGAATAAAAGTTACAAAATATTAAGCTGAAACGTAAGGCAAAGGAGGATGACTAGGGAAATAAAAGGAAACTTTCATCCGCACAGAACAGTCAATTTGTGAAAGGGTCATGATCCGGGGAATGCAAAGGTTTAGCAGAGAGGCAAGAGTGAGGAATCCCTGTACTTTTTAAAGGATACAATTTTTAGCAACACTCTCACTGTACAGTATTTTGTCTTTCCCTGCTATACTGCCTCTTGTAGGAAAATATGACCTGAACTAGCAAGCACTCTATATTTTTGGAGCGGGGAAGGTACAAGAGAAATCTTGTTTCCAACTGCTGTTAGCGTGAGGAGTGTGACGCTCTTGGGACTATTTCTGCACAGTTTAGACAGGAGACTTTTGTTACTCCTGTTAAAACTTCTTACGATGCGGCAGGGCTTTTCCCAAACTCCCGATGCGCAGACTGACACCATGATCCTATATCCAAAGGGAAGGAATTGATGAGACATCTATTCCAGCCTGGGCTCCTTACCACCTTGAACCTCATCCTAACACTATCGAGGTGCAGAGTGTCTCTTATTTCCTGTAAGAGAAAACAGCTCGCAGTCACCAGATTCACTGCCGTAATCAGCCCAACGTGAAGAACGAGGTCATCCCTATGAGCGAGACAAAGCCAAGCAATGAACTGAAATACAAGCTCAGAACCCGAGGAAGTGACAAATGTGGTCCTAAACCCTGTTTCATTTCAGCTTCACGTCCTTGCTTTTTCCAGCGACTCCTGCTCACAGCTGGTCTTATTAGAAACAGTCAAGAGATTTTATTGGAAAAAAAAAAAAATCTTCAGAGACACTGGTTTTCTTTCTTCTTTGTTTCTTTCAGATAATCTACATGCCTTTAAAATATTACAATCAGAATCTCATTAGTAATTTCCATCCAATTCAAATTAAAATGTCATTAAAAGACGTTCATGCTGTCACTCCTTGTTTTCCTGAGAAGCAAAGGATACAGCGCTTCACTCACAACAGATATCCAACATCCAGATTTGTACAAGAAATAAAACTCATCCTTCCTGACTTGTAATACTTATTTTGCATGAGCAAATATTGAAATAACTTAAAATCTGGGAGTACATCTATTTCTTAATTTATTATTTAAAATTAGTCAAGCAATTATTATAACCCTTTTCATGACCTCTAGCTAACAAATGACTTGTTACTAACCCTTCAAACTTTCCACACAATTAAAAAATGATTAACAACTGATGAATGGGCTACAATTGAAGAAATTAGGTTGCAATTAAGAAGACATTTAAATGAATGTTTAAAACTACTTGGATTATAATTAGAACCAGACTGACTACGAAGGTCACTCTAGAGTGGTGTTCTTGTGGCATCAGAGATAATTCAGCCAATAAAGCTGAGCAGTGAGATCTCAGTGGTCACTACTGGCACGGGACCAGGTGTGGCCAAAATCCTCCTCAAAGGATTAACGGAGCCAGCCAAAGCCGGAGGCTAATCTTAAAACTGACCCTAGGCCTCATCCTTTCAGCTGCAGTCTTGTCAGTGCGGTCTTTCCCGAAGCAAAAGTTGCTGCATTTCTCTCTTGCGAGCATCTCGGTGTTTTGCCCAGAAAGGATGTAAGAAACCTGATGGCATGAGAACAGCAGCGATACCGGAATCTACCAACCTCTCTTAAGAGAGAGACAACACGAGATCCTTCGCGCAGCTGTACGCGAGCGACTGGTCAGACGTTTCCAACAGTTTTTAGCCAACGACAGTAGTGTTTTCCGTCATGGTGACAGAGCGTCCTTCATCAGTGTAGGGCTGAAAGCAAGCTAATTGCACATAAAGTTCTGGGAATAGATTCTTATTCTTGGCTGTTCTGCCAATCTCATCCATATTTCAAGGCACTGAAAGGGAAGGATTTCCAATCTGTTGGGGGGGTTGGACACCTATTTCAAATGGCTTCAGGCAGTTTTGAAAATCTCAGTCAAGAGCTAATGCTTAACCAACTCAGCATGCTAAAAGCTGCCCCTCACTTTTAAAAAAAAATTACCATCAATATTTATTCAGTTTGTCACTTATGCACAGCAATTGCTCCACACAAAGCCAGTAATTACTAATTCAAGCCAAGAAAAAAATAAGGATTGATGTGATTCTGAGCTCACACAAGAAACTGCACAAAACAAAACTGAAGAAACACACAACCAGAAAACCAATTATTTTGCTCATTTTCTTCAAAAAAGTCACCAACTACAGTACTGCTACGAAACGCAAGAACTCGTGGAGATGCACTATGGTCTGTGTTGACCCTTGCGGTCACTCCTTGCGGATGTTCCATCTGGCCCATTGCCGCGGACCAAAGCAGGGCCTTTTACCGCACTCCTGTTTCCACCATAACTGCTTCTCCCTCCTCATCACCAAAAAGAAATGACATCACATTTTTAATCAAATTATTACTCCAGAAGACTTAATCTTCTGTGAATCTTCTCCATTATTCTGCTCTGGGGGACAAGTTGTGCCTTTCTTGTGTCTTCTGACCAGTCCCTAGCATACAGCCAGACCCCACCGAACAGCAGGACACGCGGCTGCACCTCTCCTCACAACAGACGGGGTGCCTAGGCAAGTCAGTGAGCAGCACACGTTTTCCAAAGATGTCATATCGAAGCCTCTGGCAGCATCTTTACGAAAGACTAAAGAATCTGTTGGCCATGCTGAAACCTATCCAGCTGGAGTGGACGGCATGAACCAGTTCTGTACACTGAAAGACAGCTGCTGCTTAGTACCTGTCAACCCCAGTTTCTGGAAAAACGCTGCTTGCTTTTGCACCATGTCCCATTGCTCATTTCATCCAGACCCAGCTCCTCACACTGTATCAAGCACCTAAGGAACCATAACGCAAGCGAAATTACTGATTTGTTACAACAGCAGCCTGTGCTTTCACCTTACTTGTCACCTCAGGATCTCAAAGTAGATAGCGAGAGATGGGGAAGCAGCACTACTGTCAGTTTCCCACAAGCACTGACGTACCAAGAAGAGGGCAACCAGGCCAGCCCAGGGCTGACTTCTGCAGCCGCCTTTACAAGAGCCTCATAAGATTTGTTCCATGTAACTCCTTGTAGCTCATTTGTTTCTTTTTTTCTAGGACATGGGCTGAAGGCTCTTTCTAACATTCAAAACTTGTAAGACTAAAACATTAATTAGCTCAACCACTGTGACTCATAAGAAAGGAGACGGCAAGTGTTAAAGTAGAGGGATTTTCAGGCACTTGGTGCCTGTGCTGGAGCTGTGTCTGAGACAGCTCACGTAACAGATGAGGCTGCCTGTGCATTCTTAAAACTGAGGCCTGCATACCTGTGATGTATCAAGAGAACTCTCCAGCCTCACCTGCATGGAGCCGAATTCAGTCCTTGATTCAGGCACCAATTGCCACCCTCGGGCTTGTTCCACAAACCTGAAACAACATTCCACTGAGTGGGTTTTGCGCTTAACAGGCAGACTGTTGCAGAACCAAAAAGACAGAGCTCTGCAGACTTCAAACACAGAAAGCTCTATAAAGGAGCTGCAAACCAGACTGAGGTTTGACTTGGGGAAGCTGCATCTTGCGGTGGAACAGAGCAAGGCATGATCCACACACTAGCACAAACCGGCACTTTTAGAGAAAGTGGAAACCACTCAGGTTGGGAATAACTACGAACACCTTCACTCGTGTATCCAACACAGGAGGAAGAGCGTGCATAGACAAGAAAAAAGATACTTTGCTAGACAGAAGGATATGAGAAACCCCGAAACCCTGTGTTGTCCCAGACCCTCTTCAAACCAGCATCACCAGCCCTTCTCTTTCCAGAGAATTCAGTATTCACTGAATTCACCATTAAATTGCAAAGGGTAGGTGGAAAAACAAAACAAAACGACCCTCTGAGACCCAGTCCAGAGCTGATGTAAAGCCTGTGGAGCAGTTCCAGCTACCCCTAGGCCTGGTACTGAGCTCCCACCATCCACTGTCCCTTCTGATGTCAAATTGATGGATTACAACTTCCTAATGCAGGACTGATGCATTATGACATCCTAATGTTGGGACGATTGATTGTGACTCTTTTTTTAAGTATGGCTTACTAGGCAATTATTGACACCATCCATGCATTAGAGTCCTAATTCAGCAAAAACGGGCTGACAGGCCAGTGCTGTGGGAAGAGATTAACCTATTCCAAATTTTATAGATCAGGGTGAGACGGGGCTTGTTCTGGGACAGGGCCACTCCCTCATTACAGGCCTTTGGAGACAGCAAAAACTAAACAGTTTATGCCACATCTTGAAGAAAATTGCTTTATCCCTTCACCTTTAAGTGGATTCAGACGCTGCCAGTTGACTTGGGAGTGCTTTGGGGTCAGTGCACACACGCCGGAACATGGAGAGGGGGAAAAAAAAAAATCCAAATAAAGGAAAGAGAGAGGTAAAAGCCAATGCTGTCAGCTCCTACCCTCTAACATCTGTGAATAATGGAAGTGCGGAACCAAGGCTGGGAGTGGGGAGGTGAAGGGAGAAAGGGATGGTTGTAACAGTGACAAACAAGTCTAAAGGGACTTCTCTCCTCTCAAATGTCACTGGGGGAAGTAGACAGGAGACGGGGGAGGTAAGGAAGAGAGAAGGTCACGGCTGTAATACCCAGAGCGAGTGGACAATCAAATGTTTGCAGCTGGGCGAGGAAATGGCAATCCAGTTGCAGAGCACATCTGGCTCCCTTGCTGCGCGCCATGGGGGCCACCTGGTTTTAATCATGCTGGGATCACCTTTGAAAAACAGAACTTAATCATAGGCCTAGTCCTAGCAATAGTGTTACATCCAGACTTCTCTCCAGGGGAGCAGAGGGCAGGAAGGGGGGAGAAGATGAGTTAAAAAAAAAAGCAAAACAGAAAGAAAAGAAAAAAGAAGAAAAAAAGATATTTCTTCTGTGTTTTGCTCAATCAAGCCTGGAACTTTGTCGACAGTTTCCTCTTTGTCAGGTTAAAGGGATTCGCTTTTGATTTTCTGCCTCTTCACACTTGATCCCTGCTTACTTTACTCTTTCCTTACTGCGATTTAGACAGGTTACATGTGCGTGGGTGTTAAAGAGCACAGCAAGTAGAGAAGAAGCTATTCAAGGAGGCATTGCCTTTCCACCCTGCCTCCTCCCACCACAGAGATGGACAAATGCATCGTACGTTGGATTAAAAGGCCTTACACCTTTCCTGGATGGTCTTCAAGAACTCAGGTAGGGATGCCACGAGGACAAGCTTCCCTTGTCTCAGAAAAGGCTCCAACAGCATCAGCCATCACCATAATGGCCACGCTGGGTCAGAACAGAAGTCCACCTCCTCCACACTTTCCTTCCAACACTGACTGGGAGCAGATGCTCAGGAGAAAGTTTCAAGAAACTGTGCAAATACAGAGTAATCACCACTTGCACCACCTCACAGGCTTTATCAATCAAAAAGACACGCCTTCTCTCCGAGGTTCATTAAAATCAATCAACACATTTTAACCCAAAAAACTTTGGGGGGGAGGAGGAAGACATGCTCATCTCACCTTGGACATGGTACATCTTGAGAGGACCAAAACCAACTCAGCTGTTGCAAAATATCCACATCATTTTCTCTTCTGTTCATATCTAGAATCAACCCATGGCAGTTTGTGAGTAAAAAAACCAACCAAACAACAAACCCCCAGCCCTCTTCATCTTCACTTTCTTTGCCTCCTTGCATCTAGCCTCTATCATTTCTCATCTCCAGTAAAGAAGCACCTGAGCAGACTGTGTCAGAGGTCATAAGAATTTTCAACACGGCAGAAAATAAGAATGTAAGAATATAAGAAAATAAGAATTCATTGTTTTCTCATAACATTTTTCCATAATAATATGAGGACATCAAATGGAGGTAGCAGACGTCACGTTCAGAATAACAAAGCCAGCACTTCTTTTTTTACACAGATACAGACAAGACCAGAAAGGAGGGAGAAGAGGCAGGAATCAACCTTTAAACTAAAGAATTTGAGGGGCAGAGACAAAGCCATTGGAACCACAGCACCTCGAAACAAAAATCAGACTTTTAATTCTTGCTGAATAGTTGCTGCAGCAACAGTAGGTTGGTTCACAAAGCCAAGGTCTCAGCCTTATTTCTTTCCCTTCACACAGAGGGGAAAGCTCTCATTTCAGTCAGCTACTGCAGTTTAAAAAAAAACAAAAACAAGAGAGAAATGCAAAGACAGACTCACTAGGCTCGCAGATGCTTTCACAAACACAGAAACCCTCAGTTCAGTTCTTCAGAGTCTAGTCTGTATCGTAGGACCAAGGAGCATCCTGGATATGTGTGTGCATGGAGACACAACCTGACAAGACTCAAGATGTGCACTTTACACCTTCTGGTCATGGAAAGAAAACCTCAAACCTTCAGTCCTATTGATCAAATACTTCAAACAACTAACCTTTCCGCTAGAGTTAAGATCAGATCATGAATAATCTGTGCACGTAGTTCATTTTGTCACAGATACTGGGGTTAGATTCACTGGAATGCTTCAGCTACTTCACGCTATTGTCATGTTGCAAAGGAGCTTTAAACTCAGCTTAACCACACCAACCACAAGTTGTTTTATATCTCATTAGAAAAATGACTTAATTTCCAGGGTAATCTTGTACAGGAGCTCAAATCTGCAACGGCAACAGCGTCACTATTGTAATATAATCTAGAAGTATTCTAATAAAAATAAACATAGTCAAAGAGTATTTTACAAATGTTAATTATTACTAGGGGAGAAAATCCTGTCAGGTAGGTATGTGATAGTAATAGTTATCTTATTTTACAGGCAGAGAAACTGAGCCAGAGATTAGGAAGTGACTTGCCCAAGGCAATGAAGAGATGCAGAGTTAGAGCAAGGCCTAATGAGCAGGAATTCCCAGCAGCCCTGCAGGCTACAAGGCCCTTTTCTAGGCACCTTTTTCACAATTCCCAAATCCGTTCCACTTGACTCCAATGGCTTCTGAAGAGATTTTCTGATAACAAGACCTGCCTGACAGAGAACACATAAGGAGTGTGCAACTAAGACTTTAAAGTGTTATCTTGATTTTCAGAAAGTTGGCTGCACGTTCTTTCTCAACTTCAGCCTGGAAGTAGCGTAAGAGCATACAAAACATCTTGACATGGCAAAAATAAAATTATCTGGTTTCTCTGTACCTGCCTAAAGCAAATCCCTGGAAACAGCCTGAGAAAAGACAAGATGTTTTGGTAGCCAGCACATCACACTCGTTTTTTCTTCCATAGTAAAAGTCATTCCCATCACAGCTGCTTTTCCACTGTGCAATGATAGGAAGGGAAGACAGCGGCTGCTGAAGTGGCTTGGAAACACAAGGCTCGCTGTGCCACCTGCAGGGCTGGCTTGAAAAAATGCCTCTTGCAGGGATCGGCATCGTCTCGGAAGTCAGGAGCCACTGTTTCTACCCAGAACGGAGCAGCTTTGCCACAGCCAAATAGCCTGGGGAGCAAGAACATCAAATGGACTACAGAATGATCCTGTCTCATTCCATTGGGATGCTTCACTTCATTCCTGCCTGGGCTCACCTACCTGGGAAATTTATGTTCTGTTGAATGGGGGAACTTAAAAAACACAAAACGCAGATGCGAATGAAAAACCGAGTCACGCAGTTTACATACAAGTTACTTGGAACCCTCTCCTAGTTCTGACTCCATTTCCCTCCGCGCTGAGCTGCTTACCCAGGACTTCCGCATTTTGTTGCGTTTCTGATTTAATGCAATTTTCTTCCCATAATTAGTTGCTAATATTTCTCCAAATGAACACTTTAACCCAGTGTTTTCCTGGAGTGAACAACCCGAACACAGAAGTTCAGAATCTGGCTTAAGTATATACCTAAAACTAATCTAGAAAAAGATCACAGTTTTTCTGGATGGTTAAAAATACATGTTCCATTTTGGCTGAGGCTTGCTTTACTTACTTTCTTGGTTGTGAGAACCTACAGTGGAGGACAGCAGCCATCAGCAGCTGAGAAAGATCTGTTCAGTCATTGTGCCTTTGCTCACAGTGATAAATGCTGGACAGGCAGTCCAGAATAATGAAGTCCTCTTTTTTTTGATCCTTCTGCCAATATACGCTTATTCCCCAACACACTGATTGCTAGAGCTTTCTGCAGCACAGTTTTAAATGTCCCAAGAGACGGGGTTTCTATCACTTTCACTAGAAAATCATTTACATAGCCTAGATTTGGCCCCTGGGGAGACTTTTTTATTGTGTTTGGTTTCACTAACAGCCTCGAAGGTGTTGGTCAGTGATTGATTATTGTTTGTATTGTGGTAGCACCTAGAGGAACCAGCCGAAACTGCAGACCTGCTGTGCTAGGTACTGTACATACATGAAGCAAGGACCCGTCTCCGCCCATACACCTTGCAGTCAGCAGAGCTCAGCCGAGGGAAGAGACACAGAGGGACAGAACGATTTACCAAGACCAAACAGTGGCACGGAAACACAGTGAGGAGAGGAGACAAGTCGCAATAAACCTGAGTCAATTCCTGCATTCACATCCGGGTACAACACCCAGAAGACCACCTGAAACATCCAGACGATATGCACATACACACAGCAGTTGTTTCTGATGAAGGGAGCACAAAGTATAATTACGCTACAAAGTGAAACAATAATCCCATAAAAACTAAAACCCACCAGGGATGAGGCTTATTTTACATCGCTCCAGCGCTTCAGCAGAAGCCACTTGCAAACAGGTGAAACCTCCACTTCAGTTTTCTCTCCAGCCGCGGGGAAATCAGGGAGAATTCTGAGGACAGTAACAGAAAGAAGAAAAATAAAGAAAGTATCAAAGGTTAAGCCACCAGATGAGGTCGCAGGAGGCAGTAGATTATGTGATCCTCTTGTATTTTAATTCCATTCTTCCCATCCTACTTTAAAAACCACCTCTTTTGGAAACCAAGGGCCTCCTTCCCATTTGTTCTCAGATGAGGTTCACTGTGAGAAGCAAGCACCCAGACTAAACCATCGTTCTAGAGTTAAAGCAAACAATTTGTTGACTTCTCAGACGGCAAGGGGGACATAGGTGTTATGATCAAGGTTAACACCTTCATTCAACCAGGCTCTCCACTCACTCAACAGCTCTGCAAACAGAATCCAGGGTCTCATTGACTTCATCTCTTTCTTCCTTCCCCGTGCAACTCTTACTCACACGCCACCAGAGAACAGGAACACAGCACTGCATCTGAAGAATAAAATAAATTACTATACTATGGTGTTCGTTAATCTGATGGATGGTTAAAACAGAAGGTAAAATTTGAGATGCATAAATAACTGATTTTACATTTTGCTTGCGTTATAGAAAAATGAAGTCAGAGAGATTAGATGGGCAACAACCCAAAATAAACGTATTTTTTTCAGTGGACTCAAAACCAGAAACAAGTAACATCTTGGCCTCGAACAAAACATTTCATTCGACCCAAGGAAAAAAAACACTGAATTTCTAAGTTTCTCACTTGAAACAAAAACACTAAACTGTTTTTTTCTCCCAGTGTCCAAGTGTTTTGACTGTTTTCAAAAACTGGTAATAGGGCACACTGTCTCTGCTTTAACCAATGTATTTCAGCACCTATTTGTGAGATACTTCATCTGATCCAAACTTATATTTCCTGAGGGGGGAAAGAACAGAAAACAAGAGATTTTGGCCAAGAAGCAACTCGGCTGTGGTCAGTACAGACTGCACTCGCCTTCCTCCCTACGCACTCAGCCCCTGTGTTTGCTTACTACACTGGAACACACAGAGTGACATTCAAAAGTCCCTCTCTCCCCAGGGAACTGAACGCACACTCATCGCATCTACCTACACTGCTACAAACCAAACAGCTCTTTGGGCTGCCCCTGGCGACACCGCGCTGGACTTGCCTGCTGTCCTGCAACAGCCATTCTTCCAAGGGACTGGTACAGGCTGGCTGCAGTTCTGCTGGCAGGGAACCTCACAGGCTACACCTGAAGCTTTCTAATCATTAGGTCTCCCATTTCCCAAGAGCACTCACAGGCATCTTTCCCCAAGAGCAAGGAAAACCAGAGAACACGAAGATCTCCTCAAAAGATTTAAGCTCCATTTCTTGTGTCAATATTAACTCAGAGCGGACAGGACACTGAGGCATACCCTGAAACGAAGCGCTGCGAGTTAGCCTGACAGTTAGGGCAGGACTCGATGTGTTCCAAGGGATGTTTTTAATCCTGGTGTCTTTTCTCCTGTGATTCATCCTACCAGCAGCATCTTGGGAGAACGTACTCAGTCCCAGCATATGCCACCATCACTTGGACCCTCCTGTCTCATGCTTGAGGTCTGTTTATGAGGCTGAGAAACGCTATCAAGAAGCCCAGCATAATCCATGGTCTGTCTAAAATATCCACAAGAGCCCTCCTGAGTCACGAAGATGACAAATGTGTATCCAGTCAGGACTGTTTTCCACTCCTTCAGTTTCAGCAATTCAAAACGAACATTTTGAGCATCATGACCCTGTGAAGCCAAATTGTGTGTCCCTTGAGACCACCTCATTCCTTTCTCGCTCCCCCTCCAGCCCCCTCATCAAACAAAGCCAAGAATATGTGCGTCATTGTGACACATAGGCTGCAGGAAGTGATGGGAATAGGATAGATTTTCTCCCTCCTAAAGCCCCGACTGGGTCCCCGCAGCACGAGGACCTTCATTCCCACAGTAACAGGCCTCCTCTGCTGCGGAGCTGGAGGGTAACCTGAGGAGCCATGACCAATCTGATGGCGGATTAGCGTTGTTCTGTGACACTGTCAGCAGCGCTTTGCCGGGCTTTTTAAGAGACTATCCTGCTGTGATTCACAACAAGTCTTGTGTTCGGGAGACACAGAGATCTCATCCAGCAAATTGAAATGCGCTACAGTGAATTTCAGTATTTCTGCTTGGAGGTCTCCCAGGGACTGACCTACGTGGCATCTGCTATGTCAAGAGTAACAGCCACCTGCTACAGAATGCCCGGACTCCAAACCACTGAGAACCACCTGCGACAAACGAGCACGGCCGACTGACTGGGGAGACTGGGACCAGGCTGGGACCACAAAGGCTGCTTCTCAGCTTCTCCACAGTTTGGCAAAGTGAGAAATCGGTTCACTTCATGGCAGCAATTTGTCTAAAACTTGTTGGGTCATGCATCAGTAACTCTTCAATACATTCTGCATTATTCACTGACACATCTTTGTTATCTTAATTACTAATTACAAAAAGCGGGATGACTCACAAGCTGGGCTGGAGAGACCACTGGTTTTCCCACCCTTGCTAGCTGTATTGCTGGAAGGCTGCTAGTCCTGCGCACAGCTGGCCGTGAATGAACTACACCAAAAGCCTGCTGCTCTGAAACCTTCTCACTTCAGTCTGGTTTATCCGCTTGGCGACAGACATAGCATCAGGTACCAAACCAAGAACCGAGCAGAGGACTGAGACCCACTGAAATATGCATCACACCTTGCATGTGAGTGAGCGCTGAGCAGTGTATGAAGGAACGCAGGAATTATTTGCATCTTTGCTTAACAATACCATAGTGCCAGAAGAAATGCTGCATTCCTAACAAGCAACAACAGAAGTGAAACGGGCTGGGGGAAATAATAAGAAGAATGTAGTTGCTTTCACTGGAACATGCCAAGAATACAGGGCTTAGCACCTCTTTTCTTGTAAAACAGTGTTTGTATGTCCTCAAGTATTAGAACCTTGGTTGCGTCTCTCCTTGGGAAGTTCATGCTTGGATCAGCACAGCACTTGCTAAATCCAGCACTGGCCATTACTTGCCTTCTAACCGAAAGCACAGAATGCCATCATTCACAGCACTGTGGTTGCTTGCTGTAGCAACGTTCTCCACAGCAAACTCACCTAGGAGCTTGCTGCGAAACTGGGCCCTGCTTAGTTTGCAGAAGCCAACAATATTGAAAGCCGAGGTAATACGCCTTCAAACACATTTTGATTACAGCAAAAGAACAAAACACTCAGTTGTGCTGCAGCTCCTCCTGTTTTCTCCCTCTGGCCTCCCACGTTACAGATTAAAACAACAGTGCATCTGGCATTTACCGAGCATCAAATACTTCTCCGCGACCTCCGAGAACAAACAGGCCCTGGCTGCCTTCCTCAGAGCTGCTGATAGGTCTCCAGCTTTGTGCAAGGGGTCAGACTTAGGAACTGTCAACAGCTTCCTAATGTATGCTCTTTCTCGGGAAAAGGGGGTCCCAGGTTTTATAGCCTAATAGATTCGTTAATCAGAACACACACAGGCTAGGAGAGCCACTGTTTGTTTTCTCTGACAAGTTTGGCATTTTCCTCCTGGGAGCCAGGAAGCTTTAAAGGCGTAAGACTCTTCTACTTAACTGGACAAGAAAACCAGTCTGGACAAACCGAGACATGTCACTGTGGCTGCTTAATTCTGAGCCAGAGGTGCCATTTTAGAGACTTTACAATAACATCAATGTCAAGGTAAAGGAAATTAAATTCCCCTCCCGCTCCTCCCCTGATGTCTCCATTTTCTCCAGGCCTCCACTCCTGTACCTAAGGACAGAGTTTGGCCCGTCACAGGCACAAAACGTGATTATACTGCTGATAATGATGTTCCGTTCAGAAAGCAGTTCCAGAGGGAGTGCTTAAAGCAAAGCAAGACTGTCTTGTGCAACAGTGGCAACGTGCCCACAAACTGCTTCTGTTCACTCCTGACAGCAGTTTAAAACACAGCAGCATGAAATGGCAAACAGAGTGAGTAAAACTTCTAAATGAACTACACACCCACCTTCAAATCCGCAGTTCTCAAACTGTGATGTAGACACTGCCATCAGAATAAGGACTTACTATAAATAACCCCCGTACAATCACAAAGGGGAATTCCAAGTGTTTCCAAGGCTGTGTAGCCCATCCACTAAAAATAAAACAAGTCTCTTAAAATGTAGAAGCTGCCACAATTTATTACACTTTAATGGACTGGATAAGACAAGAAAATTGTATTCTAAGATTTTATGCATTCAAGGAGGAATCAACAGGGGGATTTCAGAAAAAATTATTTCAGCCTCTTTTCCTCATGTCTTGCTAAGCAGTGAAACTTTCTCTCCTACAAAATCATTCCAGCATCAGGACTAAATCCTCTCTGCCTGAAGGGACCCCTTGCTGTGTTCCTGGCACAAAACAAACGCGATGGTCCACACGCAGTGTCCAGCTCAGCAAGTCTCCAGGCCACCAACTCCCAGCACCCGAGTGTTTATACTGGGGAGGGGGTCTTCAGGGCTTTTCCTATTTCTTAGGCTGTTCCTCCAAGCACCTGCTGTAACGCACTGTCAGAGACAGCTTCTGGGGACAGCTCGATCTTCGCTGTAATGCTGACTATTTGGTCTGAGCCCCTGGTTCATGGGCATGTTCCCATTCTTCCTTCGTGCTATTCCTCCATCCTTCTTCCCTTTGACTGGAATCCCATGGTCTCCACAACCTCTTCTGGCTCTAGTACTCCAGCTATTAAAACACTGCATGATGGGTATAGCTGAGACCAAGGCAGGCAAAGGAGTGCTTAGTCCATCAGCAATTCCTCGCAGGAAGAACATTCTATGATCATTCCGCAGAATGGGAACTAGCTTTACCTTTGATTTGTAAGCGCACCACACACACACACACACCTCCTGTCAAGTCATACAGCGATTTCTCCTTTCACTGGTTGAAGCAATGCTTATATCTTGCTGAAGCCAAAGCATGTCCCACTGAAGTTACACTGAAACCCTGTGCTTAAGTGCTCTGCTGAATCACAGCCATCGTAACTATCCATTAGGTTTTGATCTGGTTAATGTTTGTCCAAATATGGCCCCACAACGGGAAAGCAATGAAACATTATTAAAAGAAGGAAGGACAGCTGGAATTATTTTAGTGTACAACTACATGCACAAACACACACCAAGTAACAGATTGAAAAGCTGTTCTGTTATTCCTCAAATTATTCTTTTCTCATTCCCTTAGTTACAAAACTATTAATTAGGGTCTTATTTTTGTTCCCCCCCGCCCCTTAACGTGCTCAATGCTCATCCAATATACATACACAGTTTATCTTGGCAAAAAAAGAAAGGGTGGGAGAAGAATCTCTGCACAGGGGTAGAGTGGGGGGAGGTGTTTGTTTGAGGGGAGTCACCGCAGTCATCACTCAGTCGCTGTAGAATGGCAGAAGAAGAAAGACTAAGGAGGCTTAATGCCGCGCACTATTTATACATGATAGAGATGTGTATAACTGAAAGGTAATTAAATAAATACTTGCCTCTTCTTCACTCATACACACAAATCTATTCTTTCCATTTCTTAACAAAAAAGCTGGCCTGTTCCAGTCCAGTTTCTTGCAAAGCAGGCCAGCTGCCAGAACATGTAGAAAGAAGACCTCTCAGCACAGAATTAGAACTGACTCCACCCATGACAGCAAGCTACAACAAACGCAAGGTCCATCCTCAGTGAAGTCAGAGACTTTCTTCCTCTTTCTGATCTGAACATTCCCTACTATATCTGAGGTTACCAAAGTCTGCTACCATGTAATTTGCTTACACTTTATCGATGATGACTTACTGGACATCTGCCACTGCACACTCCCAGGCCCTAGCTCGCATGACAGCGCTGACTAAGAGAGGAGCCAGATCCACCTGCCAGCACACGGGCGGCTCCAGCACTTCCAGTTGACGGACTGCAGGAGAATGACACCATTATTTTCTAAATCTTCATGAGCTCTTTCTCTGATGACAGGAGTTGAGGACTTCAATTCACCTTTGCTATTGCAAAGGTACCATATGTTCTGTTTGGACAGCAGAGGTTTAAGAGATAAGCAAACAGACTTTGTGGTATGTTCTGATTTGAAAACACAAGCAAAAAGTCTCTCTTGATCTGCCTGATTTGGCTATTACAAACAGGACAGACATTCTCTTTCAAAAACGGTATTCCATCCATCCATAGCTGATAACGAGCAGTTTTTCAGAGGTACAGAGGACTAGCCAGTTCTCCTGACTGCAGTGAGTGCTGTGTGCCTGTGAGCGAAGGTGTATATGCACCCATTGCAGCCCCTCAACATACGTCTTTTCAAATGGAACCTCCTAACATTGCTCCACCTCAAGGAAACATAAATATCAAAGGCAAGGTTAGCAATAGCGTGAATAAAGGAGCCGCTTGCCCTAAGTTTGGCATGCACAGGAGGCACCACCCTGCCCGTTTCCTGTTTTCCACTAGAACTAGTGCAAGGAACTGCTGTCCCCTTGCCCGAATCCCATCCCAGCAGCCGTGCTTCAAAGACACTGCCCTGGGGATAGGAACTTCAGCACACGCGAACCAGGGACATCCCACACAAGCAGCACGCGGCAGGTAACACAGCAAGAAGGGAGACTTCAATTCCACAAAGTTCACTGTGGCACACGGCCCTGTGGCCAGGGCTCCTAAGTGGGGTGACCGACCTGAAGGTGTCATCCAGCTTTGCTGGTGACCAGCTGTTGGAGACTGGGCCTCGACAGCCAGCACGGTAGCACAGCACTTCCAGCCTCCATTTTCTCAGACTTTGTGCCCACCTCTAGACCGGGGAAACAGCATCACTTGTACTGCCTTCGTAAAGACATTGAAAGCCAGTGGTAGAAAATCCCAAACATTCACATTATCTCACTGGAAGTTTGGATTCTACCTCACCCTTCAAGGGACAACCATCCAGGTAACGCTGGCAGGGCAGGGACCAAACCGTTCCGCAACGCATCGTCTCCTGCCTACCCCGCAGGGACAACCAGCGACCACCCGTCCCCGGGACCGCTAGGACTGACACAACTCTGGCTACAGCAAATGGCAAGACTACTAGGCATTTCCAGAGAAACCTCAGAACTGCTTCATGGATCAGTCCCACACTTTATTAGTTTCATTAAATCCAGTCTAATCTGGCTCATTTTCTGTCACTTTTTTTTTAAAAAAACCCAACTTTTTCCCCATTCAGATTGCAATTCTTCATTTCAGAACAGAACAATCAAACAAATTGGAAAATCCTTTTCCTCTTTTCTGACACTATGGGCTTATTCTAGTAATCTATTTTTAGACCTCTGACATGTATATAAAAATATATATTCCCAGAAGAATTTCGTACCACTATGCAACGTGAACTTGTTAGAGCACTCACTAATGACACACCCAGATTTATCGCTTCCCATGCTCTGTCTATAGTTTATTTTTTGATGTAAAAAAAACAAACCCAAACAAACCCATAACAAACAAAGAGGCAGGTATTTGTATGCTTGGCTAAAAATAATTACTTGTTTTTTATAAGCTGTGCACTGATACAAGATTTATCTTCTTTGTATACAGCTTTTAGGCCAAACCTCCTTCTTTTTATGGAGATTTGATAAAAATCTAGCTATGCCAGTATTTTTAAAACATCTTCTCTCCAGCTCATTTTGTGATGATGAAAACCTAGCCTGTATAGAAAACTACAAATCTCCCCACAGAAAGTCTCAGGATTGTCAAAAATGTAAGATCCGATTACATCTGGACAGACCTGAAGACCCTGATAAATGATTCATATATGAAGGCCCTGCAGTTTTGTGACACCTATCTGTTCTGCCTTCCTGCAAGTGTCTTCAAACATTTCACTCCTGATTTGGAGGACTGAGCACATCTGAGAGATAAGCTGTAGTTTTAACTAAAAACTTGGTAACAAATCTGATTTCCATGAAAAAAAATCGACAAATAGTTTGGAGGAAACACATACCAAGATGATTTCTCAGGTCTTGCTCAGATTTAGCAAGATGGGAGGTACGGGTGGATGAAAGCAAGCAAGTAGGCAAGCAAAGAAGGATGGCACTTACCCTGGAGAAGAGGCCCAAGCTCTCCGCAGCCTCAAGGGTCTGGTCCTAATAACTGAGCACCGACCACTCTTCGGATAGTAAGAGCATCTGATGGGTGCTGAGGCTGGACTGGAGAATTTATTGGTCCATACGGTTTTCAGAGGCCTCCAGATGTTTCAATTGCATTGAAGGAGCCATCTAAACAACTGTTAAAATCTGTGTCTTAACATTTACCTCAAATTTGCATGTGGGACTAAGCATCTTACACTTTTCTCACAAGGTTACCTTTGCTAGTATCTGCAAGGACTGCACTTCCCACTTCATTTATATCTCACTTGGGGTATTGCTGCTGTTGCTTTTAAAACACACTCCTCTGTCCCCTGTACTCAGTCACTAAACTGCAGGGAACATACAGCTGTCGTCCAGTTTAAAAGTTTGTTAAATCTTCAGCTCACATTTAGCATGAAAACGTATCCACGTTGTTAAAACTGCAGATCAGCAATATTGAAAATCAAGCCTTTTTCTATGTGTAAAAATACGCAAGTGGAACTTCTCTGCAAACCTGTTCTCAACGCAGGGCTCCACAAAACTCGCTCTCTCAGACATTTATACTATTAACAACCACACTCCCTCTCTCACACAGGAATGACTATACTCTGTAATCCTTATTACCCTTACAGGCAAGTGGAGTAGGGAACTGGCAGTGCCCAGCTCATCATCAGCTTTACCTTAATAACAGTATTACCCTGATAATATTTATGAGTAGGAAGAACATCTTTCTAGCAGGCATGAATCCTATATGCAAGATCTTAATTCAAAAGGAATTTGGCACCCTATTGCATGTCTCCTCCTGGCCAGGTCTCCAGGTCAAGTACTGCAAGCTGTGATAATGAGGCTTGATTCTGACAATCCTGACCAGTAGCTGTTGTCATCCTGACTGCCTCTAAACCATCAAGAAGACACTGAGTGACTTAGGCAGGGTTTATTTTTGGTATACAAATGTAAAGGAAAAAGTAATTCAATGTCACAATGTCTGCCACAGTCTCCGAGGAAATCAGATTTCAGAAGCACATGAAGAATCTCCCCAGCCCAGAGCATGCCTCCTCTAACCAGATTTCCCTTTCTCAGTCACTCAGGTAGGATTTTTTTGGCTTCTTTTTTTCTTTCTTTTTTAAGTCCAGAACCCTTAAAATTCCACCTTTCCTACAAAAGATTTTCTGCCCCGAGGAAAAATTCTGTCATGAATTGATGTGTACATTATGTCTCGGTAAGTGAATACTGACTAGAAGCAGCTGCCTTTAATGTACCAACAGCAGAGACAAAAAAACAAAAAGATGGGGAGAAGGAGACACAACTGAGTGAGAATACTAACTCCAGCTCTTTTCTTCTTTTGTTTTCTTCTGGCCCCACCATGGAAATCGCACAAACGTGCCCTCGCTTCCCATCAGTTGCACCCTGTTTACACCCCTTTGCAATAGTTCTTACACAGTGCCGATAGGAGCCAGCATAGCTGTCCCTGCCAGCCTCCAGGAGGGACGGGGTTTGAAAGGCTCCAAGCCCGGGAGGCTTTTAAAAGTCGCACACAGTATTCTGTCAGAAAGAGTCAAGTGAGAGACAGCCCGTGCTAAGCTGGAGTAGTACGTAAGACACCGGCAGTTCTGAGAAGCAACAGCCCAGCAGGAGGACAAAGCCATGACACTTGAGGCCTTAAACTCGACATACAGACTAGTTTCAGCTCTGTCGCACAAACTATGTGACATCAAGCACATAACGGACTGTTCCTCAGCCTTCCTATCTTGGAAACAGCAATAAGAATCTTAGTTCTGTCTTTTTAAAACGTGATGTTTCCTTTTTTGAGACCGTCGCTCATTCTGGGTACACATAACAGGGATTTGATCTTAGTTACGGCTTCTAATTGCTATTGTAAAAACTTACTATTGCAGTGTGTTTTAAGATAATGAGGAGACATTTGCCCATACTTGCCCAAAGTTTGCGTGGACAGCTGATGGCTGTAATTCACAGAGCTTTTCAAAGTATAGACTCTAAATGTATGGATCTCTGTCAGCTCAGCACAAACAGCTGCAGCTTCAGAACAGTGAACATAATGGCCACGGGATCCTTGGGCTACTCAAATTAGCACTGCTAAGTACCATAGCAGAAAAGACATCTAGGAAAAAAGGGCAAAGCATAAACTTGTCAAGTGCAGAAACTATAGTATGGATTCATGTTCCTGTCATATCTTCTTTACATTCTTGTTAAATTACTCTACAGAGGGATTTTTAAAAGTCTAGAAGGAAGAACACCACCCATTTGTTTCTCTAGGTCATTTACATATTTATCTATCAACTTTCAACCGAAAAGCTTACTCGTTTCACTCATATTAAATTCTATGGAAATGTTTCAGAACACTGTGGAAGTCCAGGAGTATGAGCACTAAACGTCTGACAAAGCCTTCAGCCAAGGCCCGTCACCAGTAGTGCTAAGCTGTAATGTCTTACTAGCAGGAGATCAGGCTCAGGTAGGTCGGCTCTCTGCTATCATCCTGCTCGAGTACATTGTTTAGCTCTGATAGTACAACAGAGCCACACTTTTCCTGAGGCCACCTCCAATCTCACATCATCGCTGCAGGTCCATCCTACCCAAGAACTGCACACCTAGAGAGGCTGCATGCTCTTACAATGTAGGACAGTGAGTGTGAACCTGAAAAATACGGGTCAAGTCCAGTGATCTATTAAGCACTATTCTCCCAACAGACCTGAGGGACTGAGATCTAAGTTTTTGTGGCAAAGGCTGCAGCAGGATGGGAGACCCACACTGCACTGTATCCTATCCAGAAACCAATCCAGTGTAAGGCTTCAGAAGCTGCGACCAAAACATCGGGCCATTTGGCTCGCTGACGCAAGGCAGACGAACTTCCTCAGGGCAACACAGGAACATTCATTTTCACTTCTCAGCAGCATTTGAAACCCAGGCAGCAGCACAGCAAGGCTAGACTGCAGGACCAGACTTTCAAACAAGCCCAGGGACAGAGATTCAGGTGTTCGTCATCCAAAACCTGAGTTGATATTATGGAGTTCAGATCCTTTTGAGCACTGGAAACACTGCATTATCTAGAGGAAAATGACACAACAATTTTGAGAACATTAAAAGACTGGTCTCCAGTGCTCAAAGGGGTGTGCTAAAATACTTGCCCATTGTCTTGCTTGTCTTTTCACACCTCTTCAGGATCTGAGGAAGACATAATGGATTCAAAGAATACGTCAAAGGAACAAGAACCGCAAGAATAGCCCATACATCCCACCAGCAGACATGTTTCACTACCAGAACTATTTCTGATTCTGAACAGCGGAACAAATAAGGCATAGGAAGTAAAAGAGAAAGAACCCATTAGAAAAAAAAAGGTCAAAGAGATAGACATCACAATTTTTCTGCACTGAAGTCTGTAGAAGTTTTGCTAACAGGAAAAGGCTCTGGGGTGGTAGAGCAGTTGCACACTTCTTTTTCAACCAGTCATCAGGATTATTATTACTAACTTCAAAGGCAACAGCACTAGGCTTAAATCCCAGAGCCTACGCTGCTTTTGGTTATACCATTACACATTTCACCATAAATCAACCATCACCAAATTTAAAACAACTCTGAGTGGCGAGTGTGGCGCAACACTGCGCAACGACGCAGGGAAACACAGGCACAGACGATCTACTGATGCGACCCCTGTTTTATACAAATGCCTGACATAAGACACATGCAAAAACTAGAAAAAACCCAGCACGATCACAAGACGTCCCTTGTCACTGGGATGACATTTATTCTCAACCAGCCTTTACAATGGCTCCAGAAACTTACTTTGCCTTAGGGTGAGAAGGAAACATCTAATTAAGCAGCCTTAAAAATCTGGTTGTCAGGACTTAAACCGTGCTTTACACTGGGCAGACTTTGCAGGAGCTTGAACAAGACTGGACTAGAGAGGGGTCCTAAAAACAGCAAAAGTGGAAGCTATCCAAAGAGAAACACGAAAATCGCTCAGTGAAACTGCCCTTTTTTCTCCTCAACAAAAAGTCTTGTTGAGTGCCTCTCTTCCCCTCTCTCTAAGTTCATTCTGATTCAATGCTTGCGGAAGCTAAACTTTCATTAGGCTTTGCATCCTGCATGCTTAATTCACTCTTGAGCTTTGTCACCCAAAAGTTGAATGTCTGGGGGGCTGTAAGTAATGAACAGGACATCACAACCCACGTGATAATAGCACGGTGCGATACCAGGAACAGAGAGGACCTTTCTACTTCTAAGACTGGCAGCATTCATTTTTCTCCTGCCTCTACTGAAAGCTCCACAAATACAAAAGCAAAGTCCACAACCAGCATAAATCCTCTGTGTAAATCTGGGATTATTAAGGACTTCTGCAACACAACTACTTGCAACTGCTTCTCCCCCTGTGAAAGACAGATCCTTGAAGATCCAAGCTAAGATAGCCACAAACCTCTAAGTAGTATCTAAGGCTATCATAAAAGTTTATGGGCCACACCTGCATAAGCCATAGTTCTGATCTCTGTCCAGACTGGCTCCAGTTACTTAACCTCTTAGTTATCTTCAGATCAGAAGCAAAGGGCTCAGGCATTGAATGGTGCTTAAACCCACCCAGAGCTGGTGGGTTAAATTATGACTCCACAACACTGCCCCACATCTTTAACTAAACTACAGGAGGGAAGGATATCAAACCTTGGAGATCTGTTATCCCACAGCTTACATACATGGCCTAGGCATGAAATCAGCTGGCTATATGTTTAGGTAGAGTGCCAGGCATAGCAAAATTAAAAACAGTAAGAAAATTAAAAAATAGCAGGGGTTTCGTCTAGACATGATTAAAAGGGACATACAATGGCTTAAAGAAGAGGAAAAAGTCTTAGAAGACCTGGAGCATCAACTACTCTCGCAACAAGGCCTAGTTCTGTTAAATTTCTTTTCCACTACTTAGGTCATTAGTATGTGCATTTCAGCACAGGACTTCAAATTCTTCTGATGCCTTGGCTACCAACTTCAGAAAGCTGGGATGGATCAGTTATAATTGTCCTGTTTCTTTAAATTCTCTCCCAAGAAATCCATTACTAGATACTAGGCTAGACGGGCCTGAGGACTAGCCCAATATGGGAAATTCTTATCAGCCCAAATCACACAGATGCACGAACACTAAGGGCGAGGAGTAGAACCTGGAGGCCTGCAGCCAGTGAGAGCCCTTCCACTGCAATGCCCACCTCTAGACTTTGTTGTCGAAGCCACTGAGACTCGGACATACTTGCAGCAGAGGGAGAAGCAGCGCAGGTCACGTACTGCCAGCCACCTCTGTACGCTCACCTTCGGCCACCCTGCTTCTGCAGCAACACCGAGCCAGCACAACCACACCATTCTGGCTAATACAAGTCAGTCCATCTTGTATTTCCTCTTCTGCCCATCACTTCTTTATCTCGTATCTACATATATAACAGTCTGCTCCATTGACAGGTCATGAGCAGGGTGTTCCTTTGCAAGATTAAGCAACACATCACAGCATTGCTGGAGCAGTGATCAGTGTGGTGTTGATGGGGGTCTCCTGAAGAAATTCCTCAAGTATTTCCTGCAAAGGAGGCTGACCTTACCTGTTGGCTCTAAACAAGCAGAGCCTGCCTATTGGACCAGCTGTGACACACAAAGTCACACGAAGCCAAAGGTGCTGTTATTTGAGCACTTAAGTTATACGGCAAACGGCTTATGAAGTTAATCAGGAAGCACTAAGGTGGCAATTATGTGGCTGTCATGTGGACTTATGCGGAAAGGTCACTGTCACTGAGCAATTAGCTAATGGAGCATTTCTAGTTACTGAAGATTGTCAGAACTTGGTAGTCAGATCTATCCAGAATACCTGAGAACAAAGATTATCCAGAGTCTACAGAGAAATTGGAAAGTGGATTCAGTAAAGCCCTGAGTTAAGCATTTCTTTTCCTTTTGAATCACCTGTCATTTCTATCTGTTACAGTACCGTCACATAGTAATACTCCTGGGATGAAGAAATGCTCTGGGGAATAAACCTCGATCTACCATGCACTGATCAGAACTGGAGTCAAACTTTCCCAGATTTTACAAGAAGATTTTGCATTTCCAGGGTTCTGGATCACACCAACACGGCCCCATAGACTGAGCATCTCTCACCTCATTACTGCTAGAAGATTCCTCCATCGTTCTTTTCTAAGGACAATTCCTTCCAGTAAACTTAACTCTGAACATACAGCTGTTGGCAATATTAAAAGATGGTCCTTGAAAATGTAAAAAGTGACATCCTTAATTAGCATTAAAAATTTAATGCGTGGTGTTTTAATTGAAAAGAGATGACTCTTTCAAGAAAAGGTTTTCAAAGAAACACAGAAATCAGTCATCTGATGTCCCTAAATCTTGAAATATATTCTCCCAAGATCAGAGAACACAATTCTGCTTCCAGCTCTGCCACTAATTTTTCTTTACATCTTGGTCTCGCAACACATGCAAAAGAACCCTCAATATACTAAGTTGCCATGTTTCTCATCTCTTTGCGGTTACTGCACTGCAAGATACTTGACTAACAAAAACACACTTCTAACAGCTAGATTTCCAAAGACAACCTCAGACTTCAAGTTGAATTCTCTCTCTCTTTACACATCTGGTCACACAGGTTCTGATTTTCAGATGAGCATTGAGCAACACAGTGCGTTTCTGTACAGACCCTTTTCAGGGCAGCATACAGGCAGATGCTCCTAAACTGCTTGGATACCATCACGGGAAAGATTTTGGGGAGGACACACAGAGTGTGAGGAGGAGGACTACAACCCCGGCTGAACAACTCATGACTTGCGTTGGTTTTTGAAAGGGAAAATAAAAAAGGGAGACACGGCATACAAACGCAAGGTGAAAGTTCACCTCCCTGCCATAAATGCGGGCGGGCGACAGTGAGGGCCAGAAATCAATGTGCACATTGTAAGTTGTTTACTCATCCCTGCATGCAGATGAGTGAGCCATCTGACTGCGGCACATCGCCGCCCTGCCAGGAGCAGCATGGTGCCTGTCTCCACTCCAGCGCGGCCACTGAAACGAGCTGATACAGACTCGACGGCGCCAGCAAACCTGCAATAACTTGTTCGTTGCCACAGTGCCCATCCCATCACCTATCTCCATTCACACTCCTCCTTATTGCTCACCTGATAACGACAGACCTGACTGTAATTGCTGGGGTGTGCTGCAGAGCGGCAGAGAAGCGGATAAGAAATATCTATCCCTTCTCTCAGCACAAATGTGTAAAAGTTTGTTCACGGTTTTATGAGGCATGGAGCAAACCAGCTGCTTTCCCTAAGAGCCGAGGTGTTAACTGCTGAGGTATTGCGAGGTGGCTCCTGCCAGCCCGCTGTGTCTCTCCGGACAGGTCAACAGACACGCTGCTGTGTCGGGCTGAAACAGGTGTTAGGAAGGAAACGATTTCATGGTGGAAGGTGGGACGGGGGTAGGGATTTCTTGAAGTTTTAAAGGGCTGGAAAAACTTGCTTTCGATTCAGGCTTCAAACAGAACATACACGCCTGGGAACTGAAGGCTCTCCCTGCCAAGTCTCTAGGTCTCCACCTCTGCCTGGCGTTGCAGGCCTGTTTCCAAAGCTCCAAGCAGGATTCATCTGACTCCAGATCTACAGCATCTCCTTCCAGGCTGTCAAACAGTGAGAGCGGATTCTGTGATGCAGTTGCAAGTCCAGTAATGATCAAATTGAGATTTCTGACTCATTTTGTATATAGGCCACAGAACAGCTGTCAAGCTGCAAAATGTCTTGGGTGCAGGAGCCAGGCATTAATCAGACAAGAATGCTGCGATTTTGAGCACAGGCTCTTATTAGCAGGCTTTTAATAGTACCTGAATATATACACACAGAAGGATATTTCTCCTGTTTATTGGACACTTAGTCCTGTCACCTGGGGAAGGCAGGTGTTGCAAACTCCATTAAGAAAAGCCAGAAGGAGGATTTTCACCTCATTTCATCTGCACATAAAGCTTATTCAAAGGAACAGGCTAATCCTCGGCCTCTGCCGAGGCTGGCCAAAAAACTGAAGGGACAGTGTGTTTTTGACAGCAATGGCCAGGCATGGGTGTAAGATCTGAGAGGTACCTCACCAAGGCTACCAAACATGTCAGTCCGTAGAATGTTATAAATGGAGGGATCACACTGGCTAATGCAGGTTTCCAGCTGTGCAAACAAACTCGTAGAAGCTTGCACTACAAATCCCAAATGAGTCGGGGAAATACAGCAAAGAACCATTATCCCAGCAATTCATCAGGCCCCTTTGCTTCACAAAGCACCCGAGACGTGAAGGCACACTGAATCGCTGCTCAGCACACCATGTCCTACGACTGCTGGACTTCACGCTGATACGGGATGGCACAGACGGCATCTCAATGTCTGGATAAAGGGGCTTCGGGTGTCTCTGATTTAAAGTAGTTATGCATCACATAAGACACTGTAGCCTTAAATCATAGCCCGCTGGTGACTTCGAGATTACTTTTTGCTTCTTCCATGCAGGACAAACTGGGTTACAGAAACTTGGGACTGTGGAAAATGGTGAAGAGACAGAGGTTGTGGGAGAACAGGACTGCAGAAGAAAGAAAGGTGAAGTTGGAATTTCTGGGCACTCCAAGGGTAGGAGATCAGCTAGAAAAGATGGTGCAAAGGGGACTGTGGAAAGGGTGTGAGAGGGTGGGGGCAGAAAAGAAAAACAAAAAGAAAAGGGGGAGGGGGGGGGGGGAAGAAAAAAAAAAGGGGAGGAGCAGCCCCTGAACCGCCCCCTAATGGGAAAATGAAACACCCCAAGACAGGGCCCCAAAAACCCAAAAACACACAAAAACCGAAAGCCGGTGAAAAGC
>Ga0181612_111295_pt1 | contig 30766 bp, 18 predicted proteins | sample HoacroProtozoa21_FD_119630 | JGI IMG/M metagenome (GOLD analysis project Ga0181612, IMG submission 119630) | Hoatzin crop microbial communities from Cojedes, Venezuel. Combined Assembly of Gp0051906, Gp0051904, Gp0051908 | reverse complement strand
GGGTCTTGAATATCTCCAGAGAAGGAGACTCCACAACCTCCCTGGGCAGCCTGTTCCAGTGCTCCGTCACCCTCAGAGTGAAGAAGTTCTTCCTCATGTTCAGACAGAACTTCCTATGCTTCAGTTTGTGCCCGTTGCCCCTGATAATATTGGATTTAAATGTGCTGTAGTAATTTCTTCTCATTTTGCATCTTCTATATAGACTCCTTGGAGTGGGAGTCTGTTTTCTTTGGGACAGGGATACTGTCTTAATTTGTTTGAGAGAGAAGCTTACAGAATTTTGGTACTGCAGTAAGATTTCTCATGTTACCAGGAGTCCGCTAAGCGTGTGTTTGCATTTGCTATGTGGTAGGTATCTCTGTTCCTTTAATATTAAGCCTGTGGTGCTGAATGCCGTGAGAGTTCTTTCTGACAGCATTTTGATTTTGTCGATGCTAGTTTACCTTTGATTTTGTTACTTTTATCCTTTCCCAGAAAACTAATCCCACTTTCGTTGTGGATTTTTCGTGCTAGCTCATCTTATAAATATCGCATATACAAGTTGCTGCTCAGCAGAAGGGCAGCTAAAGGTTATCTGACATCATGGTCTTTACACAGTTAAGACTGAGTCACAGGTTTTTTATGATGTCATGTTTTCTACGTGTTTAAAATCCGTATTTCTCTATCTGTTAGATTTGTAGCAATAGTGCTGATTCAGTAAGTCTTGATAAGCAAACTCATATCGTCCTGAATGACTTTATTTGGGTTTTTATTTTTGCTCTCACACTTTGAGGTTTTCATTTTGCTCTGAAAACTGATTTTTTAAAATTTTTTTTTTTAAAGGCTGGATCTTCAGCTCCATTGTACATCGAACAAGCAGAGGAAACAGAAACAAACATAACAGATAGTATGGAATTACATGAGGATGGCCAACTTCTTGGCCGCTCAAAAGCAATTGCAACTAAGACAAAGGAGATTGAACAGGTGGGTCCTCTTGGCGCTTTGTCGTTCATACAGTACCTGTGTAATGGTTTGATCTGCTAGAAGTGTGTTGATCTAATTTTTCCTCCTTCTTGGAGCATAATATGAACGTAATCTGTTTTCTTGATGTGATGATAACATCTCCATCTAGTTCTGAAGAAGCATGGCATTTATCTGCATGTGGGAATTAGTGGTAGTTTTCTGTAACTTACATGCAACACCTGCTGTTTTGCAAGTGAAGAAAATAACTGCTTCTTTGAATAATTGTTTTAAAATCAAATAGAATATGGATAATTTCAAATGTAATTAAAAAGTAAGACTTTGTGTGAGATCAAATTATAAAAAATTACTTACACACTGTAATTTCCTGAAATATATTCAGTTTGAGATAGAACACTAGAAGCTGCCTGTTGGGCTTTGTTGTTGTTGTGGGTTTTGGGGGGTGTGGTGTTTTGTTGGGGTTTTGTGTTTGTTTTTTTTACATCAGCTTTGAATCTCAGTGCCTTTGTCATTCTCTGAAGATTAAGAACCTTGAAGTTTTGCTTTGACTACAGTGTTTTATATCTGGATGAGGGAGAGATACTGCGTTCAAAGTTTGTATTCTTTTCTCTTTTGTGTTGAGTACTTGTGGATCCGTTTAATACAAAACAAGATTTCTGTTATTCTTCTTGTAACATTGAGGTTTTGAGGAGGTTCAATGACAGTTTATTAATGTATTAGTCTTTAATATCATGTCACCTCACAGTAAGGAAATTATCTACAATAACCTTCCATGTCATTTGTCATAAATAATTGAAGTGTTTTGTTTCCATATTTTTGTTACTTTAAATGGAGTTTGGAGATTTTTCTAAATGCAACTATACCTAACTCTGGAAATTTGCATTTAAAGCTTATAGTTTGGGTGGGAGAAAGAGGTGACTTTCTTGAAACTTGCTCTCATTTACAGTGTTTTCAGTGTGTGCCTGGGACGGGTGGAAGGGAAATACAGATCCCTTTTTTTCCCTCATTATTATCTCATAATCACAGCTTCAAGAAAATAGATCTCTGGTCTTGCTCAAGATAAGCTTATTCTAGGTCTTTGTTTTCCATCTTAATTCTAGTGGCCTTTGTTCTGTTGCCTGTGAACCCATCTCCTGTACTGTGACACTGTTGTCCCTTTTTTCTTTACAGTAGAAAACCAACTTTCTACTCAAATTTTTTTTTGTTTTTTTTAATGTTGACTTTGTATAATCATGTTGCTAGTGAGCATGGCTTTGCATGTGTGAGGGTTCTGGCTGGGATGGAGTTAACCGGAGCCCGCTATAACTGCGAGGGTTGTGCTTGCAGTTTGTTTATCCCTGTGTGTCCGATCACCAGGTTGTACATGGCCTAAATCAGCTACTACCAAATGCATAAACTTATGACTATTGAAAAATGACAAACTGAAAAAAATAAAGACTAGGAGCAGATTTTTTTAAAAATAGCAATTGTGATTATTTCAACTGATGCTGGTGGATCTGTGATTGGTTTATTTCCCACAAAGATCTACCCTTCGGTCCTAAGGACAGGCTTATAGTGAAGACAGATGAAAATTTGGGCATAAAACCCAAATGTTGTTTTCAGCATGGTCTGATGTTATTATGTTTGGTAGAGTTTGCATTTATCACTAAGGAAATCTAGATTATGTTCTGTAAAACAGAATACTTTTAGGAATTTAGCTTAGAAGGACCCGAGGAATAACTTAAAAAGATTTGGATTTCATAGAACCCATTTCTTCTGTTGTTGATTTGAATTCTGCGGAAGCTGGTAGCTTCAATATTCAAATAAGATTTTAGAATGATACTGGAAGTATCTTCAATACATTTTATTCAACTGAACAAGATTTGTATTTTTTTACAAAATTAGGAACTGTGAATTTGTTGAGAGCTAGACAAGATATGTATTTAATCATTTGAAGTTAAGACTGTAAAATGACCTATGTGTTTTTCAGATAAATGTTTCAAAGTAACTTCTGCTTCAGCAATTGAAAAAAAAAAAAATCCAGAAAAGTTATTGTTTTGATAATCCTGATGATTTTCATAAGGGTGAAATACTGTGAATCTTCCTACTGTATATGGAAGCAGTCTCTCTGCAGACATATATATACTATTCCATGGACTTTGAGTTGTCAGCATCTAAAAGTAAATTTGATTTAATTCTGTGTGGCTACAGTTCTCTGCCTTTGACAAGGAATGAGAGAGGGAGCAAAGAATAGAATGGAACCTAAATTTGCAGTCCTGTGGTGAACTGCTTATGAAAGGTTCTTTGGATGAACTTCTCAATATGATTTATACTGGTTTTACCACTGTTTAACTGAAAGTGTGTTTCTGATTTTTGCACAGTAAAATTGGTCCTTAACATGCAAATTTAGTACTATTGCTAGTCATGCTGTATTGTTTGCATAGATGTAACATTTAAATCTTAAAAATGAATTGTAGGCTATAATACGCTTTAGGAATAGGAAGACTGACTCGATAACGAAAAACAGAATACATTTATAAGAAAGCTTTTATATAATTTGTTTCTGATTATTTGTCTCGAAGACTCAAATAACAGTAGAAAAATGTTTTGTTCTGTGGATTTTTTTCCAGCTCAGGTGTTTAAAATAGCTTCTGAATACTTAGTTTTAAGGTATTATTTCTGGAATGTAATTTTGAGGAAGGATTACTAAAATAAAGTACTTATTGCAATGAGTTATGCTGCAAAAATGATGAAGCTGTAATTCTTCTGCAAAGCAAGATTCCTGAAAGATTGATTTTCAGTCTTCATTGGACAGATATTAAAGTATTTAAAATAAATGAAGGAATCGAGGTAGAAATAACTTTTCTTTCTTCCACAATTATAATTTTGAAATTTGGTGTTATGTGTTGCCTGAGCATGGTGGGGTAGAAGCCCGTTAAATGGGTTTGTAAAAAATTGTTCTGGGTACTTGAGAGTAATGTAGCAGAGAATTTTGCATTGACATGCTAAGGTCGTAGGTTGCTGATGTAACAATTTAATGCACTTTTAAATATTTTTTTCATTTAATAACATGCAGTATACATTAAAGTATTGTTTTGAATTTGTTTAGTTTCTGCTTTTATGCAGCTAAGGATCAGCTTATGCTTTTAGTGCATAATGTGCTGAAGTGTGAGGTTTTTTCGAAAGTGATGACAATTATGTCCCTGGTGTTAAATTCACAGCTGGAGCAATTCAGCGTTGATGTTACACAAAAGGCTATCTCTTTGTTGTTCCTTTATGAGCACGAGTAGCAGGGATTCTTGAAATATCTTATCTTGTCTAGACATCAAGTCTGCAACACTGTATTAATTAGTCCATTATTATGTGTCCAGTTTCTTAAATGTTGCATATGCAAGTTGAAGTGACATGGGTTAGCTCTGAAAATCTATTATTTTCTGGAAACAAATTTTGCCAAATGAGCCAAGTACCTTCCTTGATTTTGGCAAAAAATCAAACCTCTGAGTTTCTGAATGGGATTTGACACTCAGACCTCCATTTGTCTACTACCACAGAGCTCTGGCATCTAAGAAGGAAGCATAGAAATTAATGCATTCATGAGTGGTTTTTTTTCTTAATGGAGTTACTGGCTGACTGGTTACTTTCAGTTCAACACTATTTTTAAATGTTCAGCAGAATAATATTTTTAAGTGTTCAAACATTTGGATTAATTGCTTGTTTACTCAACTTTCTAAATAAATATTACTTGTTAACAGCCCTCAGTAGTATTAACAAACTGTTGCCCTGAGTGGACAGCCTTCGTGCTGGAAGATGCTGCAAATCACAGATTTTTCTAAAGCTTGTATTGGAAACTTCATAGATATGGTGCACAGAAAGAAAGAAAAATGGGTGTGTGACTGGGTCAACATGCTGTCCAGATTCTGTTTCCAGATCTGCTGTCACACTGCTTTTCGTTTTTAGGTAAATTACTTAAAACTCTGGCCTAGAAGTTGCAGTTAAGAAGAATGGTTAGATTTTAGCAGTTGTAGTGTGTGTAGTTTCAGAAGAACTTTTTCTTGTTCTCCTGCTTTGTCACATCTCTTGTTCTGATAAGATCTACATAGCAATAACTGAATTGTCTTTGTGTGTATTTAACAGTTTTTAATGGGACTCTGTTCTCTAGAGGTGCTGCTCTGAGAGAAGAACGGCTCAAAGTGAAACTTTACATTGTGAGGATTTAGTTAAGAAAGTCTTAGTTTTAATATCAGACCATAAAGAAAATATACAGGCATTTCTGTCACAATAAAATAGTTACGATTTTTGTAATGTATGGAAATACACTGCATGCCTTCCTCCCCACCCTGTCCCGCGTCCATTGTTAGTTTTGTTTTGCTTCAATCAAAACTGTTTTACAGTGCTTCAGCAGTGGAAAGGTGAAAGAGGATGTAAGTATGAGGTAGCTTCCACATCTTGGCTAGGAGTAAGCTAATGAGAAACCATGGTAAGTATATGAGGAAAGTTTTATAAATTCTGGATATGTCAGGTTAAACATTTAAGTTTTAGCAGTTGTAGTAAAATAAATAAATGAATAAATTGAATCAGTGGGAGTCCAGGAAGGAATGAAGGAGGCAGTCAAAGCTGGCCTTGTGTGTACCTTTTCTTTTGACTTCAGCTGAGCCAAGGAAACAGGTTACTGTGTCCTTAGGTTAGCTTGTTGGTCTGCTTGTGCTGTTGCTCATTTCAGACAAAATTATCCAGGTTAGAAAAAAATCACCTAATTAAAACATGAGTTAAGAGGTATGTAAGTTAAGTGAAGCTGAAGGAACTGCCACAGTAGCTACAGAACACATTAAAGAATTATTTCTGATTATGGATGAGGTCAGACATGCTTTGTTTCTGACGGGACCAGACCAGACAAGAGTGACAGGCCAGATGAGAGTAAAAGGTTGGGAAGCTGTAGATTTTGGTTCCCTCATAGCTTTCTGTTGTCCTTCAAACCTTGTGTACTTAATACACAGTAGCAAGGCCTTAATGATGGACTCATCATCATCATCAGTCTAATTTGGTAGCATAGTATATGTCATGCTTCCTCTGAACTTATGTTTATTTTATTTAAATGTAAGATGTAATTAAGTGTGTTAATTTATTTTTTCCTAATCAAGAAAACATTTGTCTCAGGTTTTGGTATTTTTGCCTTAGGCTTATCAGAAAAATTGATGACGATTCCTTTACTTAATGATACCATCTGCCTATGATCTTGTTTCATCCTTTTGCAGTTTATTAGTTTCCTTGTACCAGTACCCCTGTCCTTGTATACAAGGCAAGTCATTTATTACTTATTGCGCATTCTTAGGCACTTTTTCTTCCATATGAATTCTGACTTGCTGATTTTTCTACTGTCTTTTAGTATTTATTCTAGATGTCCTTAATTTTTACCTTTGCAAAATCAAATCTATGAAGTTGTTATGCTTGTTTGCATCTTTATAGTTCACGCTTGCCTTAGGTCTTTTTTTGTGCTGTGATCTTTCTGTTTTCTAAATCTGAGCTGTTTGTTAGAAGTCTGCATTTTCATGTTTATTGGGACTACAAGATGGAGAACGTAAAAGCTTGTGGCCAGTATTCTCATAGTATCGTTGATTCTCCTTACAAATACATCGATTCAAAGCAAGATACTTTTAAAAGGATGTGGAAAATTTAACTCCTTTCCTTTTCTTGTGTTTGGCTCATTATGCTTTACAAGCTGCAGTCCTTCACTTTCCATTTTTTTAGCATTAGATAGAAATCACCTTTAGCTTTCTGTCATTATCTATCTATAAAGATAAACTGTGTGACAGTTTATTTTTTTTTTTTAATGTAACAATTTTTGGCCTGCGCTAAGCACATTCTTTTGAAGTTGGTGAACGCTGGGGACTCGATTCATTGACAAATCTAATCATTGATACAGTTTTTAATGTAGTGGCGCTTCATTGGTGTGACCAAGCAGGACTGCAGACTCCAGGATCTCAGAGGACTGTTTACTTACAGACAGTCTTAAACAGGATTGTTTACAGCTGTTATAATTTCATGGCAGATCTCTGGAAGGCTTAAATGAGAGAGCATTAGTAGTTAGGTACTTGATAAAATTGCTGGACTTAGTTAAAACCAAAGAAAATGTGAAAGAAAGTTGTACTAGTTTTACTGAGTGCCCAGCTCTTCAAACCTGAAAGAGATTACTTCTTGGTCAGATAAAGCGAAAATCTAAGGAGTTGTCCATTAAATAGTAGTTTTTCAGTCAACAGCTAGCAGAGATTGCTTGATGTAACATTTCTTGTTCTGTCATGAGAAACCATAAGAACTTAATAACGGGATGAAAGAAGACTTGTCTACTCAGTATTATAGTTTCCTAGGAAGAAGAAAGATTAGTTTTGAGAGATGATGAGTGTAAACAGGATTGGAAAAGGCGTTAGGAAGAGAATAAACTCTCTAAAAATGTGTGAGCCTTGATATGTAATTAGGAACTAATTATGAGAAATTGCGTACTGAAAAAACTGTCAGAGGGTTAAGATGCTTGGAAGGATAAGCAGAACTGTCACTGGTGAGCCTCTTGAGAAAGCTGAAGGACAAAACCAGAAATGATGAATAGTCTGAGCCTTGATAAAGGCAGTAGTTTCTGTGGGGGTGAGGGTTATTGTTCCTCTGTGTGCATGTGGCTTTTTCGTTGTTGGTGGGGTTTTGTTGATGCTGGTTTTAATAACTTTATTTTAGGGGATAGGGAGAGCCTCCTCCCCAACTTTGTCTCCAGTTTATTCTTGCTTTAACAGAAGGGCATTGGTAGACTTAGAGAGGTGTTTTTAGCAGTGTTGTTTGACTTCATTTTTGAACTGTTTTAAGGGTGGAAGATAAAATTTTCTCTTAGGTGGCTTAGTGCACTGAGACTTAAAGTTTCAACTTTTTAGTATTTTTCTTTCTTATAACCGATTGTCTCTTGAACAAGACATCTTCTGAACTTCGGAGGAATATTTCAGCATTGCTGCTGGGGAAACCCGCTGCTTCATGGCTTGAAACAGAATAAGAATAGGATCAGTCCCATGTACGTAATAATTGGATCCAGAAATTTAAAATGCCTCAACAATAGCCCTAGCATCTGTTCCTCCCCCTCAACACTGATTTCACATCAGCTCTGTCAGTATTCCCGATGCAGTCTGAGTGCTGATCTTCTGAAAGACGGAGAGATGAACCAGGACTCCCAAGTGGTGCCTGAAACGGGGTGTTATGTAGGGCAAATGGAGAACAGTGTCATAAAGGAGAGGTTCTGTAAAACCATATGTGATGATGGGAAGGTGGTAACTGAGTGAACATGCAAAAACCCCTGGCAAGTGGCAAATGAAGTGCAGTGGCAGGAGGGTAGGTGACAGGAGGGACTTGATTTTCGGCATGGAAGCTGATTTCCATTGCTCTTGCAGAGACATGAGCTTTCAGGGCCCAGGAGGTTGGAGTAGATAGCGACACAAGAGTATCACACAGACAACCTGTAGGTAGGGAAAATCTGCTGAAGTGTGAATGTACAGTTTTATGTTTTTCATGTATCTTTTACAGACTGCAGGGCTGATCTTAATATAACAGAAACTTGTTTTGTAGGTGACAATTTTGCTGGTGCATGCAGTTTAATTCTCTAATCCATTTGTAGTCTGATTTGTATACAGCACTGATTCGTGTGTAAATATAGGATCATCTGTGACCAAAGACAACCAGGTTGCATTTATCACCTGGTTCTTAAGTTTCTATTTCTTTTTATATTCTGTATCTCAGTGCCTAGCCTGATGTCTTCTTTCTTCTGGCAGTTGTTTCAGTGAGCAGGCTGAACTCAATATGTTTTAAAGATGGGGAGGCCACACTTCATTAAATAGCTTGTTCTGTTCCTTGAAGAATAGTGATTTGACAGCCATTAATTGGATGGCATTTGTAAAGCAAACAAATGATTTAAAATGAAAAAGCTACCATTTACAGAGGACTGTTCTGTGGTTTTTGTTCAAATTATTTTTAGTGCATATAGTATGTATATAAGTTTGCATCTTAAAAGCTTGGTGTACAAAGTTCATTTGCTCTGACCTTTAAAATATAAGGCAATCTTATAGGGTTTCTTCATTTTTTTTTCTTACTATTTTTAGAAAGATAATTCCAAAAGGCACCATAATTGGGAACTTAGTTTCCTAAATGATATAGGAAAAAAAAATCTTTTGTTGCATAAGTCGTTTATGCATGTGCTTATTCTGTAAATGAAGATTATAAAAAGATTAGATTTTTATCTTGGGGTGTATATGACTAATGCACATCATAATTTATCACCAACTCAGTGGAAGGATCACTTTCCTGCTTTTTTTGACTCGTATTTGCACTGATGTTGTGACTTTCAGTCCTCAGTGATTGTCTGGACATACACCAGTACGGATTATCACAACTTTTAATGGCACACTTCGCAAAATATGGCAGAAAAAGTAGGACCAGGATTCCCCACAGGACAAAGGTTATAGTGTGCCTATTTTACCTTTGTACTTTGACTTTGAAAGGCTAATAGCGTCAACTTGACTTAGAAAGTCACAGAAGTTGAATACTGACAAAATCAAGTGGGTCACGTTGGTCATGGTTCTTTAGCATCTCATGCATCTTGAGAAGGATTGTTTATACATTAATTTTCTGAACTATTTAACTTTGAGTATTTCTATGAGTGACACTAATAACCTGTAATAGATGGATTTGATACTGTTTCTCCATGGGTTACTTGGCTTGCTAGCAATCTTTCCCACTCTCCTGTCCCCCAGATAGCTTAAATACTTGGTTTCATTACAGCATGAAATGTTGTACTTATGTGGGTAATTATCTGACCATAATTACTCCCCACAAGCAGTTCACCACCTTAGTATAGTAGATAATTTATGTATTAACTTTTTTGGTCATGTGCTACCTAAATAAAAGATCTCTGCATAAGCATTTTTAAACACAAAATCAGAATAGATTAGAGTATGCTGACACAAGATTTTTGGTGAGCTGCTTCAGCTGGAAATTCACCAATTTTATTACATTTGTTTTTAACTTGGCTTGGTGGCGAAACTAGCTTATGCAATTACAGTGTATCTGTGCTGTGTATTTCTTGAATCTATTGTCAGGTTTCAACTAAATTCAATTTAGCCATAAACCAAGATAATTAGTTGTTACAGGCTTTGTGAAAATAGACAGTAGCAGAAACTACATGTTCAGTGGAGAAAGACCATAATATGGAGGCATCTCATTAGACATCAGCAAGTCCCCTTAAGCAAGTGCTGCAGTGTTTTCCGAAACAAAAAAGTAACTTGTACCACTGCTTGTTACAAAGGGTTTGGTGGCAACCATAGTTCAAGAAATTGTGTCCCGGTTCTGTCCTGTCCTCTGTGCTGGCACAGCAGTCTTTGTGGGGCCTGGTTGTGCGTCAGATTAGAAAAAAGACCGAAAAGTTTGCAGAAACTTCTTTAACCAGTTCTCTTATTCACAGTATGGTTCCTTAAATGTGCCAGCTGCCACAAGTGAGTACCCATGCTGTCTTGTGAGCTGAGCCACTACCATCTGTGAACATTCAGTATCTTGAAAGCTCTGCCTGAGGCACTCAAAGTTATTTGATCATAAGGCAGAAATCTGTAGAAGGCTATGGTCTTTGGTAGATTTGGAATTTGCATAGTAACTGTTTCTTTGTCATAGGGAAGATAAACCTTTAAAAAACATTTCTGTTTAACTTCTGTGGAAAGCTGTCGTGACCAGAAATCTCTTCTTCCTTTAGGACACCATCTTCTGACTTCAGTAGCCTTGGTTCTTCATATTTTGGAGAATTTACTCGCTTGGAAGCACTAGTGCATCAGTAGACACCCTCATAACAGCTTCTTTGGCTGGCTTGTTAGAGCTAAACTTTGATCTAGCTGTGAACCAAGCTGGTACCCAGCTGCTCCAGCCCCTAAGTTCTTGAGTAGATCTTGAGAGGAAAGAACAGTCACGGTAGCCAGTATTTTTTGTAGTGAGATAGCTCATTTGTGTGAACTAAATGGTCCCTTTTACTTAAAACTCTAAGCTCTTACAGTTCATTGAAGTATTTGCACTCTTAGGAAAGGGAAGATCAAAAGATTTCTGAATGGTTTATGTACTTATTGCCTGTCAGCTAATGTGATGAAGAACTGAGAGTGTGCAATTATCTCAGAATCACAGAATGGTCGGGGTTAGAAGGGGCTTCTTGGGATCACCTAGTCCAACCCCCCTATCGAAGCAGGGACACCTACAGCAGGTTGCACAGGACCTCGTCTAGGAGGGTTTTGAATATCTCCAGAGAAGGAGACTCCACACCCCTCTGGGCAGCCTGTTCCAGTGCTCCGTCACCCTTAGAGTGAAGAAGTTCTTCCTCATGTTCGGACAGAAATTCCTATGCTTCAGTTTGTGCCCATTGCCCCTTGTCCTGTTGCTGGGCACCACTGAAAAGAGTCTGGCCCCATCCTCCTGGCGCCCACCCTCAGTATATTCATAGGCATTTATAAGATCCCCTCTCAGCGTTTTCTTCTTCATAGAGAAATGTTCCCACAGCAAGGCACAACTCACAGTGAAGTAAAGGTGAATGCCCTTTTGAATGCATCTGCTACTGAACTGGAAAGTCACAGCAAAGACTCTGTTATAGTTAAGATAAAGATGACTTTTTGTTTATTTGGGGGAACCTATGAGCTGGATGCAGCCTCCTTGAAACCTGTAATTAGATGACTTCTCCTGGTTGGGCAGTCTCACCCATAGCTCTCCCACCAAGGGGATGGAGACCATACCTTCACCAGCTCTTAGCAATGACTGGTGCGCCTCTCCATCCCCAACAAGAGCTCGTTTTTGTTCACACAGTTGAAAGGAGAGAAGCCAGTGTTGGAAGGCACGTGAATGTCAGGTTAGGAGTCTTCCTGTTTAAGTTCCTTCTTTATGAAGAGAGGTGGACCATGTCAAAGGGAAGATGCAAGGAGTGTCAAAGGAAAGATACAAGGAGGACTGGATGCAGGAAGGGATCCAGAAGGCAGGGGCAAAAGGATGCAAGAGTTTCTGAGGAATAGGCAGAGTGGAACTATGTTTAGCTGAGGGATGAGTTGACCTCTGAATTGGAGGGTGGAGGAAATCTGGAAGAGATGAAAGGATTTGTGGTGGCGGGAGAGGTAGGGTTGGGAATTGGGAGTGTGGGAAGCGATGAACGAGGGTGGGACTGGACTTGCAGTTGAAAAAAGAAGGTTAGTGCCAAGATCAGGAACTGCAGCCAAGAGGGTGGGGAAAAGAAAGAGATGGGGAACAGGAGGAACATGGGTGGAGATGGGAATTAATTCCACAGAAGCTCTGAAGCCCATGGGCAAATGCAGTGGAGTTTCTCCCTAGCTGGAGGGTGGAGACGCTACATCATGCAAGAAAACTCGTTGCTATTTCTGGTGCCAGAAAGAAGTGGGGAGCAGTCAGGTGCTTCCAGCTTGGTGTCTTCCCCTCTGGATGCCCTCAAGGCGTCTGCAGGAAGCTCCGATGGTAAGGCAGGAAATGCAGCGTTCCTGCACCCAGTACCTGAAATTGCTTACCGAAGAATTTGATAAACGTGTCACTCACTGCTGATTGTTCTGTTGTCCGTTTGGTTCACTTTACTGTATTTCTCATCAACTACAAATAAACCCAGTATGAATATTGTTTTTAATGAAATGATTAATCTGCTTACCCAAGCGTAGGTCTGACTGTAACTCCAAAAATGCCCTGATTAATGTTTAGAAACTTTTTTTAGTTTTTCTCAAATTTACTGCTAGGCGTAACTACGGCTCACTGTACAGTTTTCCTTTTTCTTACATTGCTGTTGAAGAATGTTTTCTTGCAACTATGTTTTTGCTAAAATCAGAAGCAAAGACAAACTCTGAGATTCCGTTTCCTGTTTCACTGAGGTCAGTTAATGCTTATTTCCCCTTTGATTTTCTAGTAACAGGATACCTAAATGTTGAACTCTGAGCTCTGGAAGGCTCTCTGACTCGCCCTTGATTTGGTTTAGGCTATTGGTTTCTTGAGCCCATGTATAAGTGATTTGTGCTTTTAGTAACATGGTGCAATGTTTCGTGATACATACAACCGAATTACTGGTCTTGTTATTCTTGCAGTCTCCTTTTGGGTCGAGAATTACATCTGCATTCCAAATGTGACGATTATCATCTGTGCACTAGTAAATATACAGTAAAAAGCTTGTAGTCTTGAGTCATTAACATACCAAATCCAGATGCAATTAATCTAAAATTGTGAATTTATGTGTGATCTGATAGGACAGATTTTTTTAAAAAATGAGTGGAATACAGTATGCATTCTCGGTGTGTGAATTTTGAACATCATTTGTCATCCAGTATTTGGAAAATTGGGGGTAGTAAGAAAAATCTTCAGTTTAACATGATTATAGGGTCTTTCATTACCCAGATAAGTTACCAAAGAAATTCTTTTAGGAGTGTTCCTTTCTATTTTAGGCAGGGTAGGCTTTTTACTACCAAGAAATGCATGGATCGTTATAATGAGTTGGCTCTGGAGCCTTGTAATTTGTGTAGGTGTTACTCATGTCACAGTAAGCAGCCAGAGCAGTGATTCCGAAGTATTTAATCTACTGTAAAGATTACTCCCTCCTTGTTCATTTATATTGATCCAAATACATTTTTTACTGATGGGAGAAACATAATTTTTGCATGTATGTATTTCTGACAGTGCAGTGAAAATGTAAGGTAACTCCTTGCTTGTCTTAGACCTGTGCTATTTAGATCGGGGACTTCGAGAATGCAGCTTCTGCTTCGCTGCACAATCCTCCTCCTTTACTCTGCCTGTGGACCAGTTTATTCACTTTTTTGAATGATGACTTTTATCATAAAAATGATCTTTTCTTCTTTAGGAAAAATGGGATTCGATCACTTATAACCCTTTTATTGAAAATGGTACTAGGTGGTTTTGAAAGTCTAGTGCCTTTGTAGTAACATGGCTCATGCTTTATTTCTTCATCTTGGGCTTCAGTGTCTCTTCAGTCTGTTGCTATTTCACTGTTTCTGTATGGTAAGACTAAGTATTCTTGAAAAATATATGTGCATATTGCTGAAGAGTTACATGAACATACGCAGAAGTCTGTTAGGGGTAAAGTGGTGAGCTTGTTTTTGTCCATTTTGGATCAGCTAAGATTTTAAAAGAGGCAAGGTCATTTAACTTGTTAATGGTGTCTGAATATTCAGTGTCTCATTTCGGGTAAGGTTTTCTGCATGTAAGGGTACGAGCTTTCATTGGAATGCTTGCAATTTGTGACAGTAGGAGTTGCTCAGCATGTATGTGTAACTGGTAAGCAAGGAGCTTTTTACTATATTCCTTAAAGCAGCTGTATTATATGTCTAAAATTAAAGCTCTGGAAGAACATGTGTGTATATGTCCGTACTGTAACAGTGGGTAGTGTTTGTTTCTGTTCTTTAAATAATGTTTCCATTTTGTTATGACACATACCTTTTGTTTATGTTTTTTGTATTTAATGGAAACACATGAAATGTAAATGCATTTATGCCACAAGGTAATACAAAGATGCTTAGGTAATTCAGTTGATGTGAAATATTTTTTCTAGTGAATTTTCAGAAAGCTGGGTTGTATATGAGAGCTTGAGTGAAGACTTGCCGAGGGAACAGGGAGGACTTGGATGCAGTTGCGGTGTCAGAAGCGAAGGTAGTCAGAGGTAGTCGTGGCTCCTTTACTGTGCGCGTATTGACCGGCTGCAGGGTCTGTGGAGCAGCGAGAGTGATTTGGCTTTGTCCACAGTGTAGTTTGCTGAGCAGTGGAGGACTGAGGAGAGCAAAGAGAAGAGGTGAAAGAGGAAAGAGAGGTTAATACTGAGTTGAGGTAAAATGAAGTAAGTCAATGGATCATATTAAAATTAAGTGATGGTTGTAAGATCGGGTTTCAGTGCATTGCAGCCAACAAATGGAAAATGTTAGTCATATTTGCTTCATTAGGAGTGTAACCTACCAACTTACCCTGTAGGAGGCACCTTTCTTTTCATGAAATGGTTACTGTTATCATTCTACACAGCCCATGGTACTCTTAAATAAATAAATAAATAAATAAAATAATACTTTGTTTAGCATGTAAATCAATTCCTTGTGGATACTAATCCTTGAAATAGCAAAATGTCTTACCTGCTGGTTTGCAAATAGAAAGTTTGCAGTGTTTATACCCTTATGTGATTTAAAAAAAAAAAAAGCCCCCTGGAATTTCTACATGAAATGAGAAAACATCATTTATTTTCATTGTGGTTTTTTTAATTTGTCTTGCTGTATTTGAAATAAGTTTTTTTCCTCATTTAGTTCAGTTTCCATGCAGTGTGGTTCAGCCAGATCTTTATTAGCATGAACTGTGGTTTTTTTTTTGGGTTTTTTTGGTTTTTTTTTTTAATGGTTCTGGAAGGCTGCATGAAGGAAGGAATGCCTTATTTTTCAGGATATGTTTGTACGAATAACCTCTGTCTATTCTGTATCTTTGAGAGCACATGGTAGTCTTGTATGAAGTAAGGTTAAAAGGTAAATGGCATGGTACTGTTTCTTTTGGCTATTGCATTAAAGTGTTTGACCTTTAGCAACCTATTTTTATCTTAGGCAGTAAACTGTTTAGTTCTGCTTATCAAGAGAGACTTCATTGCTCTCTTCCCATGCTGTTCTTATCCAAAACACACTGTATCAATCCAGCATCAGTAGACTTCATCAGCAACAGCTATTATTCTGCTTAGAGATACAGCATAAAAAATTTTATATTGTAACAGTACATTTTATTCAATACATACTTTCATATATAGTTCTGTGGTTTCCAGTTTCGTTATCTAGCTTAGATCTTCTTTTGTATTACCGCCTTATTAGCTTATCCCCAGATTTTAGCTGTTTGACTTGAAATTATTTGTTTTGGTGTCTGCCCTAAAGTGAATTATTTTACACTGTTCAACCAGTAGCCTCTGTATCGCTAAAGATAAGATTAATATGACAAAGTCAGTATATTTGCAGATATTACCACATTTTGTAGTTATTTGAGGATGTCTTCAAATCATCAAGGTGGTGGTGGTAATTTGAAATTTTATGAAGTGTTTAGTTGAAGAGTCACCCCCCCCTCCTTCCCTGCCCTTTAGTTGTCTGTGTGATTTGCCAGAGTGAAGTTCTACGCGTTGGAGTGTTGGCCAGAGGCAGAACTTGCTGCATCTCTGAAGCGGCCACAATTCATAATGCTGTTGGTGATACTCAGCAAAGCTTTAACCTGCAGGAAGTTGACTGAGTTGCTGGGCAGCTGCTAATTTGTTCTAGCTTTAATCTTTTTTTATTGCCTTGTTAATTTACACAGTGCTTTACCATCATTACTAGTAAACAAATACTGGTACCGTAATCAGCCTCCCTGTTTTCTGGTTAGAATAAATATTTCATGAAGTAAATCCAAGAGGACTGAATCTGGACCTCTAGTATCATTGTGCAAGTTTTGTCTCTTGAGTATTAGAAATATCTCTATTATTTTTGCTTACTGAGTTTGTTACATCGTGCTGTTTTCACAATTTACAGATGTCAGGGTTCACAGAACGCTGCTCTAAGCTATCTGTAGAATACAGATAGCTTAAGCACTCTCTCAAAAAAAGAAAAAACACCACCCACCAACAAACCCAACACAAAACAGTATTTGATGGTCTCAGTTTTCTTCTGTTGGTCATAATACTTTTTATAAGGACTGACTGAAGCCAGACTCTAAGAGAATCAAAGCTTTTCAGTGGATGCCAGTATCTGAAGACAAACGGACACTTCAGAAAGTCCTGAGTGTGTTCACATATCTTGCCAAGTTCGTTCCAAATCTGTCCTCTGTCAGTCCACCCCATCAGACAACTTCTGGAAAATGTTCAGTGACACTGGGCTGAACAGGGCAGACATTCCTTTAATGAGTTTGATAGGTAACAGTTCTTGTGCTGAAATGCTGCAGCATTGCTTAATTATCTCATTAGTAAAGGCTTGTAACAAAGAAATAGAAAGCCAATGTTCTTAGTCTCAAAAGATCTTTTTTAATACAAAATAGGCTTGTTTTTCACATGGAAAAATAGTTCGCAATTTAAAAATAAGTGATTCCCAGGTGTTTTTGAACCAGATAATTGCTGTGATTCTTCAACATTACTTACAAGCTGTAACCCAAACTTACCAGATAACTAATTCCAGGTACTGTGGGATACAGTCAGTGGTGTATCCACTGAGTAAATGCAGAACTCTTACTACGTTCTCTTGGAACCACAATTGATGATCACTGCCCTAAGACACATGATTTACTAACCATAAAAGACAATCTCTACTCCTTGTGGCTTTCTCTTTGGGGAGAGTCATGCTTTCTATTTTTACCAATTTTTGGATTAGATTTCTGCTTCCAAATTGAAGTGGAAATAGTGAGAATTGTGGGAACAGATTTAGGAGAGATAGTGTGGGTGCTGAATTCTAAGAAATACAGAAGGAATTAATATATTTGCAATGAGAAATGAAGCTTCATCATACAGCTTTTCTCACCTGCTCCACACCCAGCCATTATGCTAGATTTATGTTCTGTTTCTTTACATATTTTGTATTTGACTGAAGATACATGCTAAGATATGCAGTCGTTTGAACACAGGTGCTGTGTGCTTTGTCCGTCTGGGTTAGGTAGCAGTTGTACGAGTGGTCCCAGATGAGCCCGAAGAGACGGGACACACTAGTAAGGCTACAGATAAATGTCCTCTTTAGACATCATCTACAGCTGCTTGTCACCTTCTCACCCAGAACAGGCAATTCCTCCCCACAGCCCAAGTGATATGCTAGCATGTGACCTAATCAGGGTGATTTTGCCTAAAAATTAATTTTAGGAGTAGTCCTGTATATTGCTGGCTCACACAAACAAGTGGGCTGATGGTTTTTGGTGTGGGATTGGTGACAGCTGGGAAGGGGGAATAGTCTTTTCAGCCATCACAGCTGCATATGGAAAAAAGATACCCATCCACAAACTAGGGAGAGATTACAGAAGTCTTCAAAAACATGGCCTTAATTTACTTTTTCCTTTATTTGATTTTATGTTTGAAATGAGTACTTGAAGTAAATGATGAGAATGACTATTTAGAGGGTAGAGACAGGACCATGACTTGGACATGAAAAAAATTAGATCCATTATTGAGGCCCTAATAAAACTGATTTGTGAGGCTAATATAATGTGTGAAGTAATTCTAAACTTTCAGAAACCTTAAGGTTTAACATAAACTAAGTAATAAAATGTTGGTAATCTAAGTAATTGTTTTTCTTCTTGCAGCTGTTGCTTTGCTTTTCTGAAAAGTTGTCCATTACATACAGTACTTTACTTATTTTGTGTAGTATTTTCCTTATGCTGCACATGTGATTAAAAAACACAGCCTTTGGCATGCATAGCCAAACCTGCTTTAGCATTTTTTAACCATTAAAGAAAAAGAAAAAAAAAAAACAGAAGTTGCTCTTTAGGCAGTGATGATGAGAAAGCCTGCTCATTTAAGGGCTGGTTCTCAAACTCATTGATCCACTAGCTTTGAGTTCACAATAACAACACTGCTGCCAGTTCATCGTGCAGCTGATCTGCTGGAAGTTGTTCTTAATTGGAAAAGGATGATTTATTTTTTTGTTTTCTTCTCTTGCTGCTTGTTTACATTGTGCCACCAAAGCAAATATCGCTGATCCAGGATGAAACTCTGTCTTGTCCATTAATGAAAACAAGCCCTCTTAATACAGAATGTTGAATCTGAGAATATTTGTAGCTGAGGATATTTGTTAAAATGGGAAGTGTGAAGACTTTTGTTGAAGGAAAATTAAATCATCACAAAGTCACTTTTTGGTAAAAGCTTACGCACCGTTGCTGATATTGACTGCAACACAGACTGTATATGTGGATTTTAAACTGCTGTATTTTCCGTACAAAAATATTGGTATGTTTTTATGACAAGGAAGATTGGTTTGTGGTGTAATTGTTGCCATTAATATACAGCCCATTCTGATGAAGCTTAAATGAATATCATTTTCCTTTATGGTCAGTGGACATAACTGAAAGCTGTTAAAGCATTTTGAACAAGCGAATGAACATAGAGTCTTTTGCAGATAAACTTCGCCCTTCCTGTTTTGGATGGAGCAATAAGTTTACCATGGAGCAGATTTAGGAAATGGCTCTCCATCAATTCAGTATTTTATAAATAAAAAGTTGCAGGGCGAGGTCCTTCCTTTGGCATAAAGCTGATTATTTCCTGTTTAATCCCGAACTGGTGCATTTCAAGTAATGGGATTTTCTTAGCATCTGTCAGAAAGGAGAGATTTTAGGATTTTGTTTTCATGTATGCTGCTATGAAAATGCAGTTTCTAGACTTGAAGGTCATTATAGAACAAAGGGAGATTAATAGATGTATAAATTGTTGCTCTTTCAGACAGTCTTTTGACTTAGCTGCACAGTTGTCAGTAGCTGGGCGTTCGTAAACATGTAGCTGGGTTGTCTTACATGTGAGCTGAAAAGGTGTCATTGATACATCTTCAAGAGATTATCCGTACTTCTAGTGAGGTTTATAAACTGATGAGTTGTAATTGCTATGGATTATTTGAATGCAGATTTTTCATGTGCTTGCAGAAGTCACACGCATTCTATAAGAAGAATATGTAAGAGGTAGAACTTAAACTAATGCTGCTGTTTTACCTAAGGAACACACAAGTTAATGTATGAAGTAACACTACCCTCATCCAACACATCTGTTGTAAAGAAGCCTATGAAATCTAGGCCACACACAAACTGGTCTCCAAGGGCCTGTAGTTGGTGTTAAAATGCTGTTATTATGTGGTCTGATTGGTTTAGAAAAGAATTATCTCCAGTAAAACCATGTAACATAATAGTCCTTGCTCTCCCACGTGGGAGCTACTTCTGCTTGACTGAGCAAGACATTTCTTGGAGAAGTAATAATGCACTTACTCTTGCCAAAATGTAACATTCAGTGAAGTGTATCGTCATGTACATTTTTGCTGTGTATCAATTCTTGTTCATTTAAGCACTCACTTGAAGTCCTCCACTGTAGTATTAAAAATTATTAAAGTAAATATATGGATTTCCTGGCAATATATTTTAAGTAAACATATTGCTTCTTACTGAAAACTTGTTTGTAGTAGTTTTAAAGCAATGAGGAACTATTTGGAAAATGTAAGTTTTCGTAAATGAAAACTCTGTTGCTGAACTTTCCAGATATTAATTTAATTGCCAGGCAGTACAAGTCGTAGCAGTTAAAGGTTTATCTTCCATGTGCTGAGTACTTTTAAAAGAGAGCTGAGACAGCTCAATAGTTCATATGAAGAGTTTTCTAAATAGTACCAACTTGGGTGGCTTTTGCTGTGATTGTTTTTTATGTGATTGTCGATTGTTAACGATTATTGATTAGATCTTTAGATTGCTTTATAAGCACTGAGTAAACGCACAAAAATGTGTAATGTTTTGTTTGGATGGCGAAGGGAAGGAGAAACGAGTGGAGAAGGGATGGTGCTTCTCTCGAGAGACGGTGATTCAAGGTGTTGTTGCAGAGAAGTCGTCGGGGGCTGAGGCTGACGTGCTGCAGCCGAGGCAGCGGGGCTCTGCCCGGGGCTCCTGCGGTCATTGCACACCCGAGCCCATCACGGGCTTCTCCTGGGCTCCACCCTGCGCAAGCCCTGTGACTTCACCCTAATTGCAGAGGTGTCACCAGGGGCATGATGCAAAGCAAAGGAGTATCCAGATAATGTCTTGAGCTTAAAGTGGAGATGATGGTTTCATGCAAGAGAATAATTTGGCCTGCATGTTTTCTTGCCAGGGTATTACACAGCATGGAAAAGAGCAGAGTTGTGTCTCAGGACCCAAGCCAACTCTTCAGGGTTTTCAGGCTTAAAACGGTCGTGTAAACTCCACAGAGCGTTTGTTACTGTAGACATAGACACCCACCCTCCCATTTTACAGAGTACTTTTCGTCCCTTTTCATACTGGAATTTACTTTAAAATTAAGCGGGAAGCCTTGGAGTGGCATCTTCCTCTTTCAAATTAGTTTAATCAAATGAATAAACAAAAAGGCATTAGTTTAATCGCATGAATAAGTAAAAAGGCAGCCAGGAAACGCTGTGTCTGAGAAGTGAGATGCTGTACATCAGCTGAGCAGGAACGCCGTGGCCTCGTGCTGCGGGGCCTCGTGCTGCGGAGCCCCGTGCAGGGAGCAGCACCCGGCTCCTGGGGAGCTCAGAGCCGGGTGGCCTCGGCTGCCTCTCCCGGGGCCTCCTCCTGGGCGCCACGGCTCCCGTTCCCCATCCCTGCTCTCTCTGCTCACGCGCTGACCCCCGGGTGCTAGTACCGGTCGCTGGGGGCAAAGCAGAGCTGAAATCGGAATTCAAGCTTCTTCGGAAACGATGGCTGTATCAGCATCTACTCCACGTCAGGGACTTCCAGCAGCCCTTTCAGTCAGGTGTTTAGGTGCCAGAAATGGTGGGCTTACGTTCTGAAAGCTGTTTAAATCCATTGAGCCAAGCACTTGAAACTTTCCATGGAAAGGGAGGCAGAATTGCGTTTAAGTGCAAATAACTAATATTTTGCATATCTTCAGTAAGTAGCAAATTAACATGAAATTGTTCGTTATTACATAGTAGATTAAATAACTTGTTTTCCCCAATTTGCATTTCAATGAATATCTGATTGGTCCATAAACACATTGATTAATGGGTGCAGAAATTATTACATAGATTCAAGGCAAAATTGTTAGTGCGTTTTTAAGAAAGGAATAGAGTAGACTTGTTGATGTTTTATAATTTAAAATTGCATACTGCTATTGTAACCAAATATTAAATTTGTTGTATGTTAATTTAGCTTTTTGCAACCATAAAAAATAGTTCATCTTGGTTGAAAACCAATTTTAAACATGTTGATCGTGAGAATTGTCTGCAAGTGGTTTAATGACAGTTCTGAGCATTCTTTGCACTGTGGAACTATAAATTTATATATTGTACTCATAAACGTAGCAGTACAATTACATTGCCACTGCAGGAATGAAAATTTCTCCATGCTCTTTCAGTACAGGATTAGCTTATTGTACTTGTGGAGAATAAATTTCGGGTAAGTTAATAAAGTCTAATTTGCATGGTTGAGAAAAATCCAAGGTAGTATGTAAATAAATTTAAAAGTAGTGATTTGAGGAGAGGTAATAATTCCTTTTAAAAGATGTCTCTGGCAAAGAAAATGCTGTGATAGCAGCAATACTGAAGTCATTGAATGTATAGTAGTTTCCCAATTTGCTAGAGCTTACATGCACAATTCGAATGCAAAATCTTACTGAATATGCAATCAGCTTAGAGCTAGGTCTACATCACAAAATATTTTAGTATTGCTCTTAGTTGGGAGTACAAGAGAAATTAAACCTCATAGTCTGTGTATCTATTTTGGGAAAACCTGGCATAGATGTGGCTGCGTTAACAGCAGAGTGCTTTGTCAGACTTATTTCCCCTCTTCAGCAGACCTAAAATAAGAAGCTGGCTTATAGCAAGCTGGCTGTCGTGGCTGAGCTGGGGGAACAAAAGCTGTTGCCTGTGTCTGGTGCCGAGGAGCCCTGGGGCGTCACGGAAGCAAGAGAGATTTCAGGCGGTTTGCTCTGTGATGAGCGGGGTGTCTGGAGGGGATATAGCGCGGCTTTCAAACTTGGGCTGTACTTCTGCTCTGTGAGTTGAAACTCTGCCTTTGTCAGAAATCAAACAGCTACCAGTCAGCATGTTGCTGCTTTCCTCCTTGCACGGGGTATTTGATACTTGTGGGAAATGTGCCCTTACTAACTGAAAAGTTTCTGTATTCTGAAAGATAATATATTAAATGAATACTTGCATGAATCACAGATACAAGATTGTGATTGCTGGGCATGTTGGATCTTCTCAGGGGTGAGTTAGTATCTAAGGGTTGCAGGCTGTTTAACGTGGTTTCTGAGCCACAAACCTAACTCCTTTCCCCACGTGAATGGAGCCTTGAGGGTCTTTAGCCCTCTGGATGTGGAGCTGAGAACAGGCATCTCTGAAGAAGAGCACTGACTCACAGCACTGATGGTGGGCTGTATAAGACTGTGATGAAAAAGAGCAAAGGTTTGGAAATTACAGATTAAATCATGGGCATTGATTTCACTTGTTAAATCATCCCATCCACTTAATGGATGTGGTCCTCCTCATACCTGGTAGTCCTGCCTGTGTTTGTGAGCAGAAGTACCACCTTCAGCATTGAAATGAAATTGCCAATCATCTCATGCATAAAGCTGCTCGAGCCTTGCATGCCCAAGTCTCTTGATGATTCCTATTCGAGAGGCTTTTATGTGTGCATAAAGCCAAGAGTATTCAAAAAAAGTGGCACAGTCATATTAATTTAAAACCATAGCTGGAGAAGATAGTTAATGTTGTCTACCTTTATATAAAATAAAGCAAATTCATTAGGACAATTCTTCCAGAAATGAGAAGTGAAGATTCAGTTGAGTCTTTTCTGAGATGGAGAGGAGAAATTTGCATCTCCCACTTGCTACTCAGTTGTACTTTCTACCAGCTGTGGTCATGGGAGGTACGGAGGCTAACTTGTAGCCTGGTGGGACCAGTCTTCCTGAGGGTCTTTCCAGTCATCAACTTTTCTCGTTTCCTCCTTCAGAGGCTGCTTAGAGCAGAAGCTGTAGTTTTAGCTGTTCTGAATCACCTTAAGAAGTTATAAAGCCTTTCCTTGCATAGACTGTAGAGCTAAGCTGGGGGAATCATTATGGGTTGAAATAAGGGTTGTGAATATCTCCATTTTAACTGCTCTCTTTTTCCTGGCCTCCTCCTCTTTTAATATTGTGTTTACTCTTGCTGTTAAAATGAAGCTGCTTTTTTTGCCAGGTATGCAAGACTTTGAGATCAAGACAACAAAGTTTCTGACTTTTCTGCAGACTGTAGTCACTAGCAGGGGAGGACATCTTAAGTTCTATTTCTTACTCACATTACTATTTATGTTGTCCAACAGTTCTGTTGCACGACATACGTGGGCAGCTGCCAGAACAGTTTTGGAGAAGAACATGGGGCTGTGCTAGGCAGAGAAGGGAAATGATGTGGACTTTGTAAGTGAGTAGTAGACGGGTCACCAAAGTATTCCTAGCTAGGTATAATTTCATCCACACTCAGAGTTCAGATGTATGACAAAGTTTTGGTGATGGTGTTTTCCACCCATCAGCTGAGCCATTCAGTATGTTTTCTTTGGTTTAATCCAAGACCATTTTTAGATTATCATTGCAGGAGGGATGTAGCAGTCTTCAGAAATGAGCAGTCACCACGTGCTTGCTTCTGTCCCTCTATCTTCTCTGTCAGAGGTTAATGTCCCACAGCTGAGCTGGAAGAAGAGAGCATGTGGTATCCTTCATCTCTTCCACATCAGTGTCATACATTGTAATTTAAGTCACTGTTGATGGCGCTTTGAGGTTAACTGTGAAAACTTGCACAGACGCAGATTAGGGAGTTCTCAAAAGTTTTGTTCTACCTGGTGAGTTCTAGGGCTCGATCACCTCCAAACGGTGGTCACCTCCACCCCGAGAGACTTAACATCTCTCCTGCTCTAGCTAGATCTGGAAGTAAGTGTCTTTTAGCTATATTTAAACAAATCTTGGTTTATTTTCTCAAATACATGAGGAGTGTTCACTAAAGTGCTGCCGGTGCATCACACCTTTAGACTTGCATCTAGACAAAGCCTAAGTGCTCATAGAGAGACTAGCACAGCGAGGAATTGATCTCAGCCACAGCTTTTGTGCTGTTACCATATAAGAATAAAAAGAGCTAAAATACCATGAGAATAATGTAAAAGTAGGCATATTTGTGATCCTCTGACCTCACAGATGCCAGATGTGCTGGTTTTGGAAAACTCTTCAAAAAGAACTTGAATTCAGCTTATAGACTTCTCCTTTGCAGGAAAATCAAGACTATCTATATTTTGTGTGTATATATAAAATAAATATAAATGTATTTATTTATTTGGGAACATAACAGCTGTTTCTGCTTCTCCTTCATCTGCTTACTAAAGTGTTAAACATTCTTTCCATTATGCTAGTGCTGTAGCTTAGGTCAGAGAATAAAAGTACGTTATGGCCTTGGTAAATGATCACCCTATGGCTTTAGCTGTTTTCGGGCTTACCTGCCGTGAATATCAGACAGAATAATCACGTTGTTGGTATCGTTCCCTTTCTTGTTTTTCAGTATAAAAATGTTATTTCCTTTTTTCCCCACGCATGCAGTCGTTTTCAGGTTTTAGTTCCAGATGCTTACAGATGAGCTTTCCCTGATTTGAGCTCAAAATCAGTATCAACTGGCATTTTAAAGATAGGGGTATTTTCAAAGCTTGTTGGGTCACAAGTTCTTCCAGTATTTTTCTCCAACAGAGAGATTTTTTGCTTGTTTGGAGTCTTCTCTGCAGTTTTCTTTCTTCCTTAAGCATCCCATTCTCAGCTTATTTTCCAGAAATAGCTGCCGCCTCCTCTTCTGTGGAGAAGACAGATTTTAATATGCCACACCACCATTCTCTTTTTCAAGAGCTTTGAGTGCTTTCACGTTTTTTTCGAATAGTTGATTGTATTTTTTTGAATAGTTGATTAAGCTGTAATTGATATTCTTGTAACTGATAGTCCCTACTCCCTTCAGCAAAGCATGGTAACTACTCTCTGAGCGTTGGTAGTCGTGCACTGGAGTCAGATATAAACTGGTTTCTGAAGTTGTTTCCTCTTCACGACGGTGGCTCACCGATCTTTCAGTTGTGCTGATGCATCTGGTTTTAGAATTGAATCACTGAATCACATTGAGGGGGAGGTCAAAGAGATCGTCTCAGTGATGCAATTGACATTGCAGCTATACAAATAGGTTTATCAGCACAATTGAGGAGGAGGCAGATTGCACCAGTAGGATCAGAATTAGCAGCTGGGGTAGAACTCCTGTTGAGGGAAAATTGCTCAATTGTTGTTAGAGGAGCTGAGCTGTTTCCTTTGTTTTCTGTTGTTAGAACTGCCTTCCTGCTCCACCTTCTGCCTCTTCCCCTGTTTTAGGTCTGTTCTATTTTTTTAAAAGTCTTTTGTCACAAAGGATGAAAACGTTCATCTCGTGTATAAAGGTGTTTAGTTTCCAGATTATTGTGGCAGCAAAATGACTTCTGACTCCAGACGCAGCGATGACGATGTCTCTCTCGATTCTCTCCAAGCCTGCTTTTGTGAAAGCTTTGAAGAAAAATGTGCGTAGATTGAGCTAATATTTATATGCTGAGGGTCAGAGAATTTCATCTGGGTTAGCTCTTTGTGGTGTGTGAGAGGAATAGCAGATAGCACTCTTTGCCATTAATTTGAAGACCAATTGAAAGTAGAGCATTTCCTTCAGTCGTAGCTCCGGGTGCCTTTGGGTGCAGAAGACGGGGCGATGTGTCTGTGGCCTTGGTTAGTGTCAGCGTTTCACTCGTACCGGTGGGGCACAGCATCCTCTGCAAACTGACAGGCACCGGGTCCGTTCACCTGTGGAAGATCACTCACACCTCCTTGGTCTGACCACTTCAAAGGTGATAAAGTCAGACAAATACACATGCAGTAAGGGGGGAGAAAAAAAAAAGCTTTGAACTATTTCCCCCAAAACATCACGGCTCTGGGGAAAAAAAACCTTTCAGAAATCATGAAGGTGCTAGCAAGCATGCTGCAAGTACTTGAAAGGCAGGAGTTATCCAAAGTGAAATACCATCTGTCCGTCATATGGCTAATCAGAGACAGCAATTCTTCCTGAGGTTTTTCCTTGGGAAGCGTCAGGAAAAAAAGTAACCCAAATTTGCTCTGTTTGAAGTTCTCTTAACAAGTACCGTGTTTCGCTTGCTGTGGAACACGAACTCTGAAAGTCTGGGTTTCGTGCTGATGCTGTGCTCCTAAAGAGCTAAACGTGCAAAGGAGGAACCAAACCGCCTCGCAGCAAAAACGCCCTGGGCACACCGTTGCCACACTTCAGCTGGGTTGTTTCAGTTTGTCTTGGGCTGCACTCTCCTTCCTGACTGCTTCATCTCTATTGAAAAAGAGTTGCTTCCAAAAGGTTTTCTTTTATTTGCCAACCAGTGTTTGAAAAGTGAGTCTTGTTTTAGGCTATTATTATAGAATAATGTCAAACATTTGAGAGCTGTCTTCATTAAAGGTATCACGTTAAATCATTGTGTTTCTGAAAATAGTGTCATTTGTGTGCAGAATGTGGGTTTTCTTTTTTTTCCCCCTGCTCCTCTGACATGGATGTGCTTGAGCTGCTCTGGACTGGTCCTTAGGAATAAAACAGTGTGGTGGTGTTTGGTTGTGGGTGGTTTTGTTTGGGGTTTTTTTCCTTTCTTTTTTACTAGTGGGGAGTTACTTATATACGGTTACATCGTTTGTGTCCACAGTATAGGTAAATGTGGGAGGAAAGGGTCACACTTCTCTGTAAAAAACAAGTTCTAACACAAGCACGCAACACTAAAAGATAATTGTACTTTGAGGAATATCAACACGTTAGCTTTTTTTTTCCTCCTAAAAAATGTACAGAGATATAAAACTGACTTATCTTCATTTGAAAACCCAGTGTATTTTCTAAATGGAAATTGGCCGAAGAGGTGTGAAAATGGACTGCATCTGGCAGTTGGGAGACTTTGGCAAGTTCCTTTTTTAGTGGATGTTTAGATTAATAACCTTAGCTGGAATTTGAGGAAAAAAAAAAAAAAATTGAAAGGCCACTGTCTGGCTTTGAAAACCGCTGGAGAGCGTACTCAGATGTTTGCAGACCAGTTGCGGTGATAACGAGAAGTTACTTCTTCTGGACTGTGGTGCGTAACTGACTTGCAAACTCTTCATTCCCTGCAGTACAAGATCAGATGGGCTCTTGTAAACTGCTGCCAGGATTTCTCTTACCCTTCGTGAATTAGTCAAACTAATTAAAGTCATATATGTCAAGGACTTCTCTAAGAAACAGATATCCAACAAACAAACACAATTTGGTGAAATTATTTAAACACAACTTGCATTTAAAGTATTAGGAAAGATTGCAGGCTAAGTTATTTTTGCTTTGTATAAAGGTTGAGATTGCTAGACATGCCACAGTTAAATGAATTTTACATATATTCGCAATGGAAATCTGGTTTAGCATTTGCACTGTACTCTGTCATTATTTATTAAATATTGCTGCAAGAGGAACTTAAGAACTTTTTACGGCCTTTCTTCCAATAAGAATTACTTCTTGTATCCAGATAGTTCTGAACTAGTTACGTTTGTACTAGCACAGGTCAGAAGAGAGGAAGAGACAAATACATCTTAAAGCTGAAACTCATGTTAAATCCAGTATTTTTGTTTGGTTTGAATCTGCAGTAGCACCTGACTCAGTGAGGGCTGTTGATGTGCTAACGTAGATAGTCTTGCTTTTAATCGTTTTCTAAAATGTGTTGTTTCTAGGTCTACAGACAAGACTGTGAAACCTTTGGCATGGTAGTGAAGATGCTAATTGATAAAGATCCATCGTTGGAGAAGTCCATTCAGTTTGCCCTGAGGCAGAATTTGCATGAAATAGGTGAGCGATGCATTGAAGAACTCAAACACTTCATTGCTCAGTACGACGCTGCCAATCAGGATCTATCAGAATCCTTCAAAGAGGGCTCATACTAAGGACAAAAATATGCTTTTAGATCCTCTGCGTTGTGTATGCCATAATACATAAGTCTGCTTTTTGTGGGGAAAGAGGAGCTCCTGTAGGAGATTTGAACCCAAGGCCTGCGGTCCTTCGCAGCAGCTCAGGTGGCTGTATCTTATTCACTGTGGTCTCCACAACTGTATTCTTCCTACCTGTACTGGTTGACGTATATTCCTTTGAAAGGATGTTCTTTTAAAAAAAGGCTGTAAAGTGACAAACTATTTTTGAAACCTTTACACAGTTACCTAGGAAAAAATGTTCAGTCCAATGTATGTACACTTACTTATGTTTTGATGTTTTTACGTGTAACTTCAAATACTGTATTTTTTATTAAAATAACAAGCAGCAGCTCTTCATTCCTCAACCGATGCAGAAATATGTCTTGTTTTCCTATATCCTATAGGAAAGGAAGACTTGCAAACAATTATTTACTATAGTTTAATTTTAAACTTCAGATTCATTCTGTTAAATGACGCTAGTGGTAATCTCTAGTCTCTGACTGCCAGAGCAACTCTTAACTACGTGATACAAGAAGTGCTGTATTTTTGCTCTAATTGCTGGTTCAGCAAATGCCTTTGCAATTTTGATGTTTTCCATATCACGAGTCATTAAGCAGTGTTACGTAGGATGAACCCCATTTTTCGTTAATATTTGCAACTAGACGTTTCCTTTGTTGTTTTTGACTACACCTTACAGAGAGTAACTGTAGGCAGCCGCTGAGCAGGGAAGGGTCCCTTGCCTACTCTCTCCTTCTCCCCCTCTCACCACTTCTCATCCGTCAGTTTTAACAGTTAGGAGGCTGTGTGTAATCTTTACTTTCCACACCAGGAAGGAGCACGAATTTGGGGTGCCAAGGTGAGGCAAGGAAAGCGAACAGGACCCTCTCCTTGGTAACCCCAAGTTGCTTTGGATTAGGTGGAACGTGAAGTCGAACCCTGAGGGCCCAAATTCATCTTCATTTCAAACCCAGGTGCTTCTGGATAAGGTCTGGAGCCACTTTTGACTCGACAGAGAGACTTGTAGGTGGGGAACAGCATTTGAGCAGAGTGAAGAGGCTGCCAGTGCTACGTGATTACTTTTCAGAGATGAAAAATATGTAGGATTCATTGGCAGCATCCTGACTATTGCATCGTGTACAGCTTTCCATTTAATAAGGTGCTGGTTCTTATGAACGATTTAGGAAAGGGATAATTTGAGTCATAATCACAAAGAGGTAAGTGTAAGCATGATTGTTTTGCATACATTTGCATTTAGAAACACGTGAAACTCCGTAGAAGGACTAAGGACTAAAGCTCACTGTTTCCAAAGTCCGCAGTGGTTTTAAATGAAAAAATCAGGGAATTCGGCCCCCTTGCCAAGAAAACTTCTCAGATTCCTCAGAATGGTGTGCAGAAAAGTAAGTGGAATGGCAATGATTTTGCATGTACAAGGTCCTGAATGTATCACAGCATCTTACACATGTGAATCTTGATACGGTACATTAAATACGTATTGCATCAGATTCCTGAGATGCCTGACTAATGTCAGCAGGGCGTGGTTTTGCAGTTGGGTTTTGTTGGTTTCTAAGAGTTCACGTTACTCAAAGGAGATGACCTGCAACTTACCTTGTTGGCATCTGGGATTGTGTGGGCCAGCACTGTGAGTGGGCCTACGGGATGCTCAGCTGGGGAGGGAGAGAGGGAAGAGAGGCAGCCTGTTGTGGCACAGTAGCTAGGCCTGACCTGCCCCTTCTGGCAGCAGCCTGGTCCATGGAGATCACTCATGAAACCACAGGCAAAGTCTTCTCTGAGGCAAAAGCGCAGCTACAGCGCTTCACTGCTTGCCTACAGGACTGAGAGCCTTTAGGGTGTTACATCAGATTTTCTGCTTTGGGTTAGAAATGCTAATGAAAAAAGTACTGAAATAGTGATTAATATATTTTTGATTAAAAACGTCCATTGTTACTGTACAGTTTGTTAGGAGTCTCCTTTGTTAGAAGCCTGATTAAATTTACTATGATAAAAATAGCTGATTTTTCATGTGTTCTTCTGTAAAGTAAGACCGAAGTTTACAATCATAGAATCATGGAGTATCTTCAGTTGGAAGAGACCCGTGAGGATCGAGTCCAACTCCCTGCT
>Ga0181612_172516_pt1 | contig 30777 bp, 12 predicted proteins | sample HoacroProtozoa21_FD_119630 | JGI IMG/M metagenome (GOLD analysis project Ga0181612, IMG submission 119630) | Hoatzin crop microbial communities from Cojedes, Venezuel. Combined Assembly of Gp0051906, Gp0051904, Gp0051908 | reverse complement strand
TCTCAATCCACCGACCACTCATCCAGCCCACACTTCCTGAGCTTCCCTAGGAGGATATCATGGGAGACTGTGTCGAAAGCCTTGCTGAAGTCTAGGTAGACAACATCCACGGCTCTCCCTTCGTCTACCCAGCCAGTCATGCCATCATAGAAAGTTCTATAGGAGTGGGAAACTGGATGTACTTAGTTTAACCATACCTACTGGGACCTCTACAAGGATTCATCTGTTAAAGATGCAAAAGCATCCAGAGGGCATTAAGATGACTCAGACGCTTCCATTTTTGCATACTCAGCTTGAGATACCCTACAGAAGTCAGTTTTTTAAAGGTCTCTAATCTTTTCCTTTCTGCCAAATCAGCGCCATAAAGATGTCTCTGTCTGGACCCCAAAGTCACTCTGGGGAGCACAGACCATCATAGCACATTGCACAGCCTGTGCATAACCAGGTCTTTCCCTTCACAACATCTTGCCAATAGCATAAAAGTGGGTGTTTTTAATCCAGAGACTCCAGGCTGATATTTAACACAGACGCGTTAAAATCTTGTGGAAATTGCCTGGGAGTTTATTTTCCTTTTTATTGAAAAAGGTAAATAAACCCTGAGAGATGTAAGTCAGGTAGCGCCATGCGTGACTATTTAATAACAGGGTTTGTGAGGTTGTAATTCTCGTGGTACCGCCTGGCTTCTGCTTGCTATAGGTGGTTAATTATAGCATCCACAATGCTCCCAGCAGTGGAGCAGAGGGCCACAGCGTGACCTCTTTCTGTTAGACATTCCCCTCTGAGCCTCCACTCCCCCTCCTCCCTGGAAGATAAAGAAGCAAATCCCGATTTAGTCATCAAGGTCTGAGACATGCAGTGAATAATTCAATTCCTCATCTTCACACATGGACTCAGCTGTATAAACAAACTCAGCTGTTTCTGCAAAGCACACAAACACATTTCCCAATGTCTTTTAGGCATGCGATATACTGCTGTAGTTGAAAAACTTGAAATGTAAAGGGGGGGGGATCACGAATGCTTTGCTGGTGAAGCAGCGGGGTGGAAAGCCAGCGAGCTCTAGCTGCCGGGACTGGGGCACCGTAAGACACTGAACCAATCGATCGGTGAATCACGCCAGGAGGAACTCTGAGCTGCGTGGCCAAGAGGCACGTATGGGACCAGGGGAAACGGTGACATTTGCCTCCTATAGTTCTTCTTGACACCCTCTTTAATGCGTCTACTTCGTAAAAGCTACCAGACCCCAAAAGGTATGAAATTAGTCAGGTTTATGACACGAACGCGTACCTCTGAGAGCCGGATGGCCATGACAGACATACAGAGGTTTCAGTACGTGTGTGAACACTGCTGGACCTCTGAGTCACCACAGCCACAAAACAGGGTCAGGATGAGACTCAGTATGCAGAGGCTGGCTGATCAGCAAGAGCAGCCACGTTGTAACTTGACAGCCTGTTGGCTTATCCACCTTTTGAAAGTGGATGACCACAGAAATGCCTTGGCACTTCCCCGTGCCTTAGGAAGGTGGGCTTTGGGCAGAAATGCCCTATCAGTGGAGTTCAGTTCATTCCTGTCTGCAGTATTACCTGGGATGTGTGCACACACAAATTTGGCTCTGACACAGCCTCTGATGACCCTTTTGTCTATTCATTGGGATTCATTTGTTGTACACTAGCATGTGTATCCTGATGCTGGCTACATTTACCTGATAGTAAGTACTGTGAATCATCTTCCACCTCCTGCAAAGAAAACTGCAGTATTAATTGAGGGCACCATTCTGTGTGAAATTATAAACGAACTGCAAGGAATGACCATCCCATGGGTATCAGTTAAACAGTGGAATTAAAATTTGCATAGTCAAGTACACATCTTCAGGCTCTGCTAAGGTGAACTTGCCAGCACTTGCGGTTTGTAAATTTAATCTTTATTCTAGATGCTGTGAGATTCCTTCTTGGCTTGAATTATGGAGAAGAATGTAACCAGAAAGTCAAGATGAGCTAAGGTGTTTGATGCAAAGGGGAAATGGTGCCTCCCTCTACTTATTTTAAGAAGTAGGACTTCGTTCTGATTATCAGCCCACCCTGTGGGTCTTGTACATGGATTTGAAAAATAATCATGCATTGAATGAGTTACTGAAATGGAGAACAGTGTGATTTTCAGGCTGAGTAGGTTACCTCCTTTCCTGGCTGGGGACTTCCTTATGTGATCTTTCACTGCCTGTTACAAAACATGCCAACTAATTGCCTGGCACACACGAAGAGAGAAGCTGTGTGTCAACAGTGTAAGCCTAGAAGATCAGGAAGCTTTAGTTAGAAGACTTTATTTGCAGTGTACAAATATGCAAGAATAGATTTCTGAGTAGCAGCAAACTAAACAGACAATCAGTCACACCCAGAAATAAATCCCGTGATTAGATAACACAGCAGCAGATTGGTACAGTGTGATGATGGAGGTGTATCTGCAGGAGAGCTGTGTGTCACATCGCCTGATTTGATTAGCCTTGGACCGGATGCGTCATGATGTCTGGTGGGACAGCACTGTCGGACAGTTACAGCTCAGAGCCGATTTCTCTGCCTGTGTCCTTGCTGTGGGGCAGATGTGTCCTACAGCATCTGTCAGCTGTCCTGGCCCCAGCACATCCAGCCTGGCTACACCCAGCTGTAAGGTCGATGAGCTCCATAGCACGTCCCACAGTTGGTCCCTTCGGCGCCCAGAAATAGGGGACCTCTGGGAGCATGTCACAGCTCCCTCCCAGCCTGCGCATCTCCACTCCCCTCCAAAGGAACTGGGGAAATCCAAAACTGGAATCGGGCTGCAGCCAGCCCCTCAAAAACCTTGATACCAGCCCTGCAGGTACCATCCATTTGTATCTCAGGGTGTCTCCCTGAGGTAGGACAGTATTTTCCCACTCGTTGTACATCTGCAAGGAATTCTTTGTGTCTGGCTGAAAAGCACTTGGAGGACAAGTCCTCTGAAGGTGCAAAATGGTAGCTATCAGTTGATAATGAGACTGGTTAACGTCCTGGGATGTAAAGGTCTGGGACAGCCGTGCACTTGAAATCTCCTATGCTCTGTTAAATTGCTCTGAGCTTTGGGGGCCGAGAAACTGGGCTGGCTCTCTCCTGAGAAGCGTTTCACATTAGTGTCCCGTAATCACTGCAGAAATAAAACTAGGTGTTTGCATAAGGCTGAGGCCATGGGTGTGTGAATGGGTTAACCCACAGCAGCTCAAGTTATTCCAGTTTCCAAAAAGCTATGAATACATATATTCAATTATAAGGAGCCATTAAGCCCACCCAACAATAACAGATTTACTCCTGGCTTCGTTGTGGGCCATTTTCTCACATGATGAAACACCTAACCTTTTGGTACACAGCCTGCTCCCTTCTCACACCTCTCAGTAAAGGGTCTACTTGTTGCACCGCTCCTGCTGCCATGCACTTTCCTCCAAGATTTTACCTCCAGTTCAGTGTCTCCCTGTGTGTGGCCAGAGTCTTTGCTGTGTATTGTGCACATAAAGGTAAAAACCACCCACCTAACTGAAAAGCAAATGTCATCTGGTGTTACATGTTCATTGCAAAAACAAGACAGAATCACATTGCTTGGCATGTCCCTCCGAAATTAGTGTGTATAGTGTAGTCTTTCTTTTCCCCTCTACTTGAATTGAAGGAAGATGTATGGTTTGCTCTTTGTGTGTGTGTAGGTACAGATAGCATATGTGAGTGGAGTCTCACATTAGTGCTGGGTCATGTTTGGGCAAGGTCTTCCTTCTCTTTATGGCCCGGGAGGACAGGGAAACAAAGCAACCTGGTAGCCATTCACTTACTTTTGGACCCTTCTCATGTTCTGTGGGCCAAATCTGTCCCTTCTTGCCTCAGTTTCCTCACTCCCACAGGCGTTACTGCCAGCATGGGAAGGGAGGGCTGAGCCACCACATGCTGCATGCTAGCAGCAGCCTCTCCCCACATCCCTCCGCATGGACTCCTGCTGCTGCAGCTCCCACCCTTGTCCAGCCCTGCTTATTCCCGGTGCCTTGCAGGGCTCTGCAAACAGCAATGAGAAATTTCCTGGTCCAATCACAAGCGGTTATTCCCAGGTAATTAGTTAGCACCATATCAACACTTTGCAGCCCTGATTTTCCTGACTGAGAGACAACTAATTCAAGGAACAGGCATGGCATAGATTTATTACCAAATGGGTAAAACCTAATAAACAGCAATGACATATTGGTTCATTAATATCTCCCTTTGTTATGTTTCTCTTTTCTTCCCTGAAAGAAGATGGGATGGGCAAGCAAGCCTGAAAGCACCTGGTGAGGGAGGGCATTAGTGCTGCTGGCAAGGACGCCATTCACAACAGGCAGGATACTCTCTCTGTAGGGGTAGCTACGTAGAACCAAGGAGGTGCAGTAGCATCTCACTGATGTGGCACTTCAAGATGCTCAGCTCTGGGCCAGAGGCAGTGGTACCAGGCAGATGCAGTCATTGCCTTGCCCACTTCTTTCTGCATCCTCTGCACACCCCTCCCAGGAAAGAGCTGCTTTTATCCCTAAAGCCAGCACAGAATATAGATGGAAATTGCTGAGAGACAGTGGAGAGCGGGGTGTGAGCCCTCACCACACCAAAGACTGGCTGCAGCCAGTGACCCGTTTGGCTGGCTCTGAGTACAAGCTAGCTGAGGCAGGCAGGGGCGTGAGCTTTTCCCACACAGGGTCCTGCCCTGAATTTTTTTCCCCTTCCCTCATCCTGACTGTCACCACCTTCCTCTGCAAAAGAGGAACATCTTGTTGTAAGAAGGATTTTGCCCCCTCCCCCACTAGCAGGCAGGATTGCTGGGTCTTTTCCAGAAGCTTCTGTGCCACATCTGCTCCCTTGGAGGATATTCATCATTGGGTCAGAGTCTCTCTCCTGCCAGATCACCTACAGAAAACTGGGATTCCTGATGTTTTCATGAGGCTGAAGAGTCCTTTCTGCAGGGTCATAATCCCCATGTATGGGGAGCCCAGAGTAGTCCCTGCCCACCTAAACCAATCTGTCTGAATCATAGTTTCTGTGGGAGCATGAAAAGTGTCAAGAGGTCTCAGAGGCTGATCTTCAGATTCAGAGAAGGAGTGGCTGGCTAGCTCAGAGTGCCCCAAGATGAGCTTACAGACTCATTTGAAAGGCAAATTTTCAGTGTGAGAGGAATCTCAATTCATCTCTCTCTCCTTCTGGCTGGTGGACTTAAGTTAGAGAGAGAACAGGAATACCAGTGTCCAAGGAGGCACCCATCTGAGAGATCTTCAACCAACCTTCAGACAAAATGGTCTGTCCCAGGGCTTCCCTAGCCCCCTGCATCATGGGTACATGGTTATGCCTGCCATATCATTCTGACCTGATAGATATTAAGTAGTCTCTTCAAGGTAGAGCTGCTTCTATGGGAGAAAACTGTTTGAACATTTTCCTAGTCTTTGGTATTAATACCCTCCATTTTGGGTGGGATACTCTTTTCTGGCTTTGTTGCCCATCCCATCATAAGGAAAGTGACTCTTGTTTCAGGGAGGAAAAGAGAAGAAAAAAAAGTCCTGGTCCCCTGGAGGAGAAAAGGCTGCAAATGCTGAATGGAGGCAGGTCATCCCTCCAGTTGCATGGCAGGTTCCTCCTGCGGGTGTTTTTATGAGGACCGGCAGTGCATGTGCAGAGATAATACAGAGAGAGAGACCACCCAATGCCTTTCACACAAGTCCCACTGCGTAACAGTTATGTACACACAGTAGTGCGGGGAAGTTGTGTTTTTCCATAGAGCTTTAGTGGGAGGGAAGTTAGGAGAATGTTTTGTTCCTAAGAAAGTTGTCCAACAACTGCAATGTTATCAGGGAGATACCATGAGAGCACACTCCTCTTGGGAGAGAAGGAGACACATACCATAGGTATAATCAGGGAAAAAGCCTGCGGCAGAGAAGTATAGCTGTTTGGAGAGGGAAGCCAGCTGGATCATATTAGAAGGATCACAACACAGAGGCAGGTGGGTCCTAAACCAACGCCTGGGAGAAGATTGGTGCTATATGAGGACCGTTAGTTACAGCCATTTCTGTTTTACTGCTAGAGGCTATTCAGGTAGCTGAGGTTTAAAGAGCTGGTCTCTTCTGTCCTGCATTGGAGAAGCTGTTCCTGGTTGTAGAGTTTGGAGCAAGAGTCTTCTTTATCAGTTTTGGCTTTTAGTGGAGGAGTTGGGCTTTGTGTTTGTGTACAATGTAATCTGCTTTATTTTGCAGGCTATGATTAGAGTAGCTTCTCTTTTCTTCTGGTACTATAAAGGGAAACAATTAAGTTACTTCGGACCAAGGAAGTGTTAACTTGACCTTTGTGCTGAAAACACTGGGGGAGGTGGCAGGGAGGAAATGGTCACTTCTAAACTAAGCCTTTAAAGGTAACTGTGGGATCTACATGTATGGGCTGGTAGAGAGTACCGTTGTGGTCCTCTCTGGCTGGCCAACAGCAACTGGATCTCATTTACTGTTTTAGGCAAGCCAAGTGTGGAAACTCTATAGCTTATGTTATGCAGGGAATCTGAGTATGTTATGACAGCTTATAAAAATGCTCCTCTCTAGTCTTGAAACCAGGTCTCACAGTTGTTAATCACTAGATGGTCTTGATCAGAATTAGGCTGTGTTGTTTTCAGGCACTCCAAGAAAGAGAGTAAAGGAACATAAAACTGAGAAAATGAACAAAACAGTTGACACCTCTACTATGATTGTAGTCATGCTCTCTATCTACTGATGTAGACAAATACAAGACAGTCTGAAAAAAATAGAAATGCGTACTAGCATTAGTTTTCTCTGGGATTTTTTTCAAGGATACTAGATTTCTAGGAGAGGCAGAAAGCCTCCAAAGAAGCCATTTGCCTGCCACTAATCAAGTCCTTAAAACAGAATTGTTAAAATCCCCAGTTATTGCTAAGACAGGTGAAAGAATTAAAAAATTAACATCAACACTGAGGGTGCCAAATGTGGCCAGTCTAAGTTTTCTGAAGCGCCAATACATGTCTGTTTGCCTTTCTCACTGAACCATTAAGCTGCTCCTTGAGTTATTCTGTGCAATGTATTAATGTCTCTCTGAGGAGAGAAGCATGTGAGCTCCCCTCCGTTAAAAATCATAGGGAGGACCTAAACTGGACAGAAGGTGATCTTGCTCTGTGTGGGATCCCCAGCAGGTAGAGGACTTCGTACTCCATCTGAGAAGAGGTATGCACTCGGGTTTGGGCCAGTTCCCTGTTGCTTGGTATTTCAGGTGGTGACTTGTGCCAGAGTAAAGCCTAACCGACCAGGACGACGCCACTACTGCACTGAGCAGTGCTGTGTGGCTGGGTGAGCAATGCGCTTGCTCTAACTATAGTTTAGGAATCAGAAAGACACATTCCCATGTGTATTCCCACAGGCCTTGCTCGCTGTGTAGTACAGCAGCTCTTCAGGGAAGATTGTTTCAGTGATTGTTTTTCATCAACTCCCAAATGCTTGAGTTGTCAAGTAAGAAACAATTTGAATAAACAATGACACAAATATCAGAAGTCTAAAGTCAAGTGGAGGCCAAGAAATAGAAACCGTGAGTTTGTACTGTCTGTCCGTGGAAATGGGGAATGCTAGGGACGGATACAAAATCATTTACAGGAATTCTAGTTTACTCCAAGGGAAATTTCTTAGTCTTTCGTGGACTTCAGCAAGTATGGAGAAGATGAAAATGAGTTTTGCTTCAGTATGCAGTGCTTGTTGCTCTGTGCAGAGAGATAGATTGTTCTGAAAGGAGAGCAGAAACCTGACCAAATCGACACAATTATTTCCCAAGACTTTTTAAAAAAATAATGTTCTTTTCAAATAGTGGAAGATTTAGGTTATGCTCAGGTGCAAATTGCTGCTGTTCTGGGACTGTATTGGCTAAACTTTTAACAAATATTACCACCTGCTGGGCACGCCGCAGAAGTGCAGCTTCTACCCAGTTATTCCGGCAAGTAATGAAGCTCTTCCCTGCCCGTGCAAGGCATTGGCTTTCCTGGCTTGGAAACTCTTCTGATTTTTTCTGCCAAAGAGATCCGTTGGCTTGATCGATCCAGCAATAACTGGACATCTGCGTCTTTGGGTGAACTTTGTACTTGAGGCACCTTGGTTTGTGTTGTGGTTTGTATTTTCATGCTGAGAATCTCTGCCTGTACAGGATTAACACAAAACGTGTTTATCACTTATTACTTGGTACATTTTGCTGCTTAACAATGTATGCAAGAAGTAGTGCCCGGGGTGCTGAGCCAACAGCTGATCCTGTAGCCTGCCCTTACTATATATCCTGAGCAGGGAGAGCTGTGGTCTCGCCCTACTGGACTTACTGGAGCTGCTTGGGATACAATGGGAGGGGAAGTTTCTGCTGTGGGACACCTACCATCAGTTCAGCCGGTGCCACCCAAGGTCAAGCTTGGCCACGGGTCAGAGCGGGGTAAGAACACACTAAAAGTCAGTTCTTTTCATTCTCTTCCCTCTCCTAGTCTAGAATTGGGGAAAATATTGTACTTTTCAGGCTGGTTTAGCAACTAGGGCTGCAAGCCATTACCAGTTTATAAATTTTTTTTATATTGTGATTGAATTCCTTAGCTTCTTTATGTTGCAGCTTGCTCTGGACTGGTCTAAGGCCAAGCCAAAAGGGTGGCGGGAGGAAGAGCTGTCCTCCCCCTTGGACTACAGGGAGTTGCTGAATGCTCTTTGGTTTAGTAATATTCACAATAACAGGGTCTAATGCTCGAAAGGTGGACCTACAAGACCTGGCTGACCAAGGGAGGCTTTGGTGGGACTCCTGGGGCAAGTGGATGTCAGGATGTTCTACGGTAGCTATTTTGAGGGAATAGCAGCAGCAGCCGCAGCCTGCAGCTAAGAGAGGGTAGGGAAGGAAAAGCAAGGCAAGAGCTTCAGGGCAGTGGTCTGACAGTGTGTGTGGGGGGGGGGTGCCTTTCTCATTCATTTGATTCTTGATTTGTCAAACATTAGGCCTTCGTACTTATTTGGATGCGTCAGTGCCTGCTTGCAAGGAGACAGCTCTTCCAATTCTAGTTTTATCTTCCTGATTGGAAAAGCCCTCCCAGTGCTTTGAGATTAGGCTGACTGCTGGCTACAGCAGTGACAGGAGAGGGCAGCAAGAAAATGGTCAGGGCCTCAGCAGGTCTAGCAGCCCCTTACCTCTGCGCTGCTCCGGGTACTTGGTTTCTGCCTTTGCTCAGTGCGCTCTTCTTTGTGCAGTGATCTTGTGTGACTGCGTTGCCTGTGGTGACTTGTGTTTACCAGCAGCTACACCACAATGGTACAGACAGAACGGATGGGGTCTGCATGAGCATCTGTATTTCAAGGAATAGTGCCTCTGCCAAATACATCAAGCCTATTTCAAGGTTATTAATTTTTTTCCTTTCTTTCCCATCAATAGTACTTTTTAAATCATAGCTACATTTGAAAGATAAGTAGGAGGCTTTCCTGGTTTTATGAGGATACTAGCTGAAAGCAAGTTTTAGAGCTCTTAAAAGCCTCATTTTCTACAGTTGTATGAACCCTCACAGGACTACTCAAATTCATGGGCTCCTCATGTTTAAGTAACACCAGAAACGGCTCCTGGCCCAAACCAATACTCCACAGAGCAATTGCATATATTTATTTTCCTTATTCTCACAAAGATTGCTCTTACTTGACCTGAAAAGACCAGACCAGGCAGCCACCCCGCTATGCTGGGCTCCCTCCCAGAGTGCCCACCCAGCATCAAGTTGATTATGTTTGGCAACCCAAATGGCTATAAACCCCCTCCAGGAGTAGAAGAGGTGTGATGCGCAGCAAAGCTGCCAAATTTGGGGGGTGACGTTGGGGAGCCTTGAACTATTTTATTTATGTGGTTTGGATCTGAGTAAGTTAATTTTGACCATTTCCATTGTGATGGGGGCATTGTCCCCTGTGAAGGAGCCAGGTGGTGTGATCCCACTCCTGCCTGTCCTTCCTGTGCCCATGCCCAGCAGGGATCCTCTAATGTCCTTCAGTAGCCTGGAGCAATCCCTCTTGGCCTGGTGGAGCAATTCAGCTTCTCAGTGCCCTCCTGTCCTCCTCTGTCACCAAATTATAAGATCTCTTTCCACCTCTAGAGGACACTGTGGCCTGCCATATGCTCACTTCTCTGCGGTGCTCCAGAGGCAGCAGCCCTGTTCAGTGGCTGCCTGGTAGAGGCGGCACAAGCCAGTGGTGGTCCCGTCATGCCCAGGTTGGGAAGGGGCTGGGTGGTCGTGCAGGCTTGAGTGGCTCTGCCACCAGCTGCTGAGTGTTGGGGGCCCTTGTCCCTCTTCATTTGCTCTGTCCATGATCCAAAAAACCCACCAGGCCATGCTGACTTCTGGGGCTGGCCAGGATGAGGCACAAACTCAGCAGTGCTTTTTATGTACAGGAGGACATTTTCTTGCTCGCAGCACACATCTGTCCAGAGATCCTCTACATTTTGCCTTTTTGGTCCACTGCGGATTTCCTTCCTTCTGGGTCTCTGATTTTGCCACCCAAGATAGCTGGCAGACAGGGAGCCGTCAGGCTGAACGCAAGCCCAGGGAGATCTCTTTTACTGTTGGGCTGCACTGGTTTTAATCGTGTTTCTTGTCTGTTCACAAACCTTGCTGACTTAAGACTTGTCTATTGGTTTTCACTGTTGGCTTATTCTGGTATTTTGCACTACAATGGGGGAATTTCTAAGAAATTTGCTAAAAAGTTGTCTTTTGGTGTTTAAAGGAGTTATGTAGCATGTGAGCAGAACAAACTTCAAAAAGTAGTGGTGGTTGATCAGGAGGTGGTGGTTTACCTGGAATTAGACAGCTAAGTGTGTGATCCTAAAGCAGCAGTGCTGCTAGGGTGCTGGGGGAGATGCTTTGGAGCCACATTGCTCCTCCTTGAAAACTCCTTCCAGATTGCACACATTGGCTTGTTTTGCCATACTCCTCCGAAGCACTCGTCAGCAGAGCCAAACTGTGATGTAGGGGTGCAACTGGGGAGGCCTCTCTGTCATGACTATAACCACCTGCAGCAGCTGTGGACATAACAGTGGTGCCCTCTTAGCATGTGTATAAGTAATGTTAGATGCCCAGTACTAGCAGGGCTGATAATTTTTAAGTCTTGTGGTGCTCCTTGCAGGTGAAGAAGTATACTGGCTTTAAGAATCTAAAGAATGGTAAAGATAACAGTAGAGTAAGGTTATTTCATTTTAACTGAAACAGAGATGAGGCTGTTTTGAGGGAGGAGGATTTCTGTTCCATACCAAAGTTGGGCCATGGTTTGTGCGTCCATGGATGAACAACGGCTCAGTTCTTCTCACAAACTCTGTCCTTCCCTTGAAGTCCATCTCCACCTTTATGTCAAATCTGAACTCTTTCAGGGTTTTTCCAGAGTTTCACAGTAAGATCACAAATTCATGGGTACCTGCCACTGAAAGCAAAACCAAACAAGAGATATCAAGGAATGAATCATGATAGGACCCCAGTTTGCCACTGAATTTTGGGTTCTGGATGTTGCTGGTGAAAAGCTGTGGGTCACAGGGCAGGAAAGCAAAGGTGATGGGGAGGTGTGCAAAGAGGGTTTTTTTTCTTTTTACATGCAAATAAGGATGAAGATTTTCCTCAGATTATCTAGCTTTGATTTTTTTGAGAGAAACTGAGGAGGGGGGGAAGGCAATAGCTTCCTGTGCAAAACAGCCTTTTATAATCACCAAAGTTGGGCACATCCTTGGTTTCCAAGCATTTTGTGAGGAGCAGCAGTGTAAAAACTGTGCAAGTGATAAAGCTGGACACAGCACAACCGTGGTGAAGGCAGAAGCTGATTGTATTGCTCCTGCTTTGACACCACAGAAACCATCTGCACAAGTCGTATAGAGAAGGATGAGATGGGACCACTGTTTCCAACAAATGCAGGCGCTCAGATGCAATAGTATGCTGTTTCAGGTATATCCAATTTTTCAATGCTGTTTTGCTACCCTGTACCCACAATCCACCTCCCCTCTGCTGGGAAGGTGGACATGGTGCGGTGGCAGCAGCCTGACCTTTCCCACAAATGCTTTTCTCCAGTGGTCTCAGGACATCTGCTGGCCCTGGAAAGTCTGGAAACAATGCAGGTTTCCTGACCCTCTACATGGTTTTTCCTCTTATAAGAAAATCAGTGCTAGAATATCTGCACAGTTTCCCAGTTGCTTTGTCCTAGTGTTAGCACATGTGTATTATGTCTTCATGGGAGCCTGTAAGGGTAAGAAGTCATGGTGAAAATAAGATGATTTGGAGGGAGATATGTAGGGACAAGCTATCTTGCTTCAGAGCAATGCTCTGTGTGGAGGGAGGTTTCTGTGCAGCAGGAGTTTACTGTGCTGTGCTTCTCACATCAGTTGGGCAGGTTTCTCCGAACAGTGGTTCTCCTCAGGGGTTTTTAACTCTCTTTCCTCATCAGTCTCTGCTCTTGTACCATAACCCATCCAATACCACTCACAGCCTGACCTGCTGCAGACCATTGCCTTCCACCCACATCTTTTCCTGAGCTCAATAACTTATTCAATGAAATTGTGCCTCTGAGACAGACATCTGTTTTGAAAATGGTACTAGCAGAACCGTCACTTTGCTTGTTAGCCTGTACCCGTCATGGGATACCCTGTGTTGGCCTGACTTCTGTGCCATGAGGAATTTTTCTACTGCTGTTCATCGCATTTTTTTAGACCATTTTCATTCTGTGAAGACACACGTATTCCATAATCTAGTCACTCCTTACTGAACTAAGCAAATCAATTTAAATTCCACTGTAAGGCAGCTACTGCAGCTGCTGAATCACATTTTTGGGTTGTGCTTTTTTACACTCTCTCCAGTTTTTCAATATCCTTTTTGCAAATGTGAACCAGAACTGAACAAAATATTTCAGTATTTGGTCTTGCCAAAACTGCGTACAGAGTTAAAATCATGATGTCTTTTAATCGTTCTAAAAACCCATGGTCTATGAATGGTGACATTTAGCATTCTTTCTTAATATGGTTCCTTCTGTTACCTCAAATATACCGACTAAATCCTTTTCCCTAAAACGTTACTGTCTGAGGTTTGATTAAAGCTGTGAAGAATGTGTGTGAAAATGGTTCTGGTAAGTGATTGTTCATAGAAGCTGGGATCTATCACTGTTTACATTTTTCAGAATTTCCCTGAAAGGCTTGATGTGCACTGTGGAGAACTTTCTACAGGAGCCAGCTGAGTCAAGCGGCTGTGGAGAGGAGGAGGGCTCGGGTGGAGTTTGAAGGCAGGTTTCTCAAAAACTGTGAAATGGAGTATTTTTAAACGCAGAGAATTGTCCGTGTGCTGGTGCTCCCCGACAAGAACAGATAGAGTTTAAAACCCTGTTTCCCTGTGCCTACTGTCTTGCAGGGCATCCTTTGGCTGGTGGCTGATCGACTGGGAAGAAGCAGGTTTTCATGTTCACTACTACAAACTCATTCATTTTGTAACACTATCTGTGACCCTCTTTGAAATCCCCAAAGCAACTGTTAATAGCTGGGTCCCAGGAAAAGCGATATGGAAGGAGCAGCCTGTGGGGAGGCCAGTTGCCTAGCATTGTGCTTGGTGTTGTGAAACAGTTGGCCAAGCCATCAGACTTGCTGAGCTAAATGAATTAAGTAATCGCACAGCCTTGCAGAGGATATTAGTGAGGAATTTCCATATTGCAGCTCTTGATATTCCCGCCTCGCAGCCCTGTTACCACAAATACAAGGCTTTGGCTGAGCAGGCAGTAATTTGATATTAAATGAGGTTCTTATTAAGCAGATGCAATGAAATAGGGCAGAGTTTTATGTTGCATTAGTCAACTAAAGGCTTTTTATTAGCATTCATTAGGAAGAGGGATAACTGAGGAAAGGGTATTCTTCAGCCAAAGCTTGACCCTTTGGTGGGAGGGTAATTAAGCAACTAAGAGCTTGGGAATAGGAGCTAGGCCACACATGGCAAACATACGGCAACTCGCTCTCTCCTTCTTCTGGGAACCTTCTCTGCAAAAGAGGTTGTGAGGAAACTTGGGGGATGGCCTGCTCTGCCTGGGGATGAAACTCCTCCTTGTCTCATTCTCCAGGTGTTAATGTGACAAATCACAAAGGCCTCTTGGAAAGCAAACCATTTGCGCAGGCACAAGTTGTGATTTCCTTCGGACTGAGCATAATGGGCTGTCAGCCATGGAAATAACGCTCTTGTTTGGATCCTGAAGCTGCTTAGGAAAGGTGGTAAAAGAAGAGATAAACGCTCTGACTCTCGATTCTGGCCTGTTAACAGATGTGCACAGACATATGTGTTCGTCAAAGTTGGCTCCACCAGAGTGGCAATGGCCATGTTAGGAGCTTCCTGACAGGCATGCCCCTGCTCCATAAGGGAAATGGAGCCAAGACCTGATGGAAAAGCCACGCAGAAATCAGAGGTGCCTTTCTTTTGTCCTTTTCAGGTTTCTCTGTTAAAGCTTTTTCTCCATTTCTCCTTAGCCTGTGCACTATGATCAATACATTGTTCTGTCTCCTCTCTGCACACTTTTACCCGTTTTTATCCCTCATTATCAGATGCCCTGGGCCCTTTTACCCATGAGATGTTTTATGGATTTGTGTCAAGTTGGGTTTTTTTTTATTTTGATTTTCTATCATCTGGCAGGGTTCAGCAAAAAGGAGAGTGATAATTTTATGAGAATTCCCAGTGCTTGGCATGCATGTGATTTTGTGGTGGGTGGCTTGCATCTTGTTTACAGTGAACCAAGAGCTCGCAATCTCTGACCTGGACTTGCTCTGGTCCTTGTGAACTTGAAAACATCCCCAAAGCCGAATTGTTCTGGAGAGGACAGAATTTGGCCAATGTTGAGGCCTTGGCAAAGCTCCCCTCCTAAATAAGTGTGGTGATAAGTGACTATTTTAAGTTCTCGTGAATCCTGATGATGATTCAGAGGTACATACTGGTGGTGGCCCTCTGTCTAGACTGTTCACTAGCTCTGTGAAGCCAGTCCACAGGTGGACATCAGGGTCTTCTGCTCCTCCAAAACTGAAGCATGGGTTCCACCTGTGAAGTGATACTAGGTATCCAGGTCAGGGGTCTAGGTACATTAATCTTTTAAAAAGGAAGGGTGAAGGGCTTTGGGTAGAGCAAGGGCACAAGTACAGCCTTGAACTAACAAGCCGCCAAGTCTGCCTGTAATGTTGGTCCTTGCGACAGCAACCACAAGGCAGCTGTCGTAGGGGAGGAGAGGAATAAGAGAGAAGAAATCATTCAGCAGGAGGTACCCTTCTGGTGGGAGTTAGAGGAGCCTATTCTTTTCCCCAATCATGGGAAAGGAAATGTCCTGATTTAGAGAATGAAAGAGGGCTGCACCTGCGGCAGAGATGTTGGCAAGAGTTGTGTGGGGTCAAAATAAACCCCTAAGCAGCCTTGGGTTGACATCTAAAAGTGTCCCTGGGCTTTATTTTGCACTCCTGCTGCTCATAGCCCCTTGCAGTTGCTAGGACCTGGCAGAGTTACTGCCTGCATCCCGCCAGCCAGTGTGTGAGAACCTGGAGGTAAACCTGGCTCTCCCAGTGCAGCTGTTGTGCTGCTTCAGCCTCCAGCCGTGAGTGTAGGACTCACTGTGTATTTGGCAACATATATCCAGACATAGAACTGGGCACACAGGTATTTGAAGCCTATTTCCTTGAGGGAAAAGGCTTCTTTGATTTTTTCTGATTCTCTAATGAAAATCAAACACAACTGTAATCACAGGGGAAGCCTGGAGCATGCACAAAGACCTAAGGTATGTGCAAGAGGGGCAATGAATCAGGCACTGCAAACTGAATCTTCAGGGGTAACTTACTAAAACCATACAGTTTGCTGGGCTGCGAGGGTTTTCTTGGATTGAGGTATTCTTTCAATTTTGGCAGATGCAAGGAGCAGTCCAGCATTTCCTTTTTATCCCTATTCAACACTTGAACTTCTAGCAAGCCCTGACTTAATAAAGTCTCCTAGTAAAATTGTTAGCAGTTGTCAGCAATTGTCTGCTTCTCTAATTTAATCCAGCACAAGGGTGTTCCTATTGGATATCTTTGTTGGAGCTGCATTGCTTGGCTTCTTGTGGGTCACAGGTGGTCAGTTGTTTTCCTTTTGGTCAATATAGCTCTTATAATCAGAGGAAGTACTTGAAGCTGCTGAGCCTTCCCGAAGGGAAAGAAACAGAAAGGTGGCAGATGAACCAGGAAGAAGAATCTTGGAGCACAAACTGGATAATCTTTTTTTTTTTTTTTTTTAATCTGGCCATGGAGCTTTACTTTATCACGAGTATTCCTATGAAACCTGGTCATGTGCTATTTCTTATCTCATAGTTTATTAAAAGAGGAAAGTTTCAATGCAAGGTTCCTTTGTGCGCATCTCTTCGTAAAGCTTTGGGCAGATTGCTTGATTGTATCTGCCTGAGGCCTCTGATTCCCTGTCATCCTCATGTTTGTTATTTATAAAATGTATTGATGTCACAGCATCCATGGGGAGAGCATTTTCAAGTCATATCACAGCTAAAGGCACAGAGCAGAAACATATTTGGAAAGCCCTGTGGGCATGGTTCTCATAGCAAACTTTTGTGACATGTTTCATTTGGTCTGGAGCTGCAAGACTCCCTCTCAAGCTTTAAAATAAATAAATAAAAATTTTAAATCTCATCTTTCTTCAAATATGTCCCTGTTGGCTTGGATACTCTAGAGTGAGATGCTAAGGCCTGTTTCCCCCAGTTATCAATGCCAATGAATATTTGCTTTTTGAAAGTTCATGGAGAGCAAACACCAAAGGGTCAGGAACATGTCTGAACTGAATATATTCTTAAGGGTTGGATGATTATCCATGGAAATAAGTTTGTGGTATTTGCCCAGCTCCTGCAAAAAAAAAAGCTGTCTTAAAAATCATCTTGAATTTGCTTTTTAATATTTCTCTTTGTGCATGTGATTTCCCTACTGCCCTTCTCCTTGGTACCACTCCTGAAAGTTTATCCTCTTCTACGACAGTGGTGCTAAAATACTGAGGTGACAAAACTGGACAGCCTTTGGTTTTCCACTTTCAAGTGCTCTCCATGGGTAGTGAACACCACAGGCTACACTGTTTTGATAGCTGCTAGGTCACATTACCTGTCTATCCCCTGGCATTGTAGTAGTAACCTGGCAGGTCAGCTATTTCAATGCTATTTCCCTTCGCTACCTGGCACCAGCCATACAGCATTTTTATATACTGAATTATTTATGGACTCATAATTATTTAGCATCAATATGTCAACGTTACAATGCCCCTGTTGGCCATAAAGGAGCAAAATCTTTCTTTAATTAAAATTACATGGTCCGTGTCAACTTTCCTTGGACCCAACCTTTTAAAACTGAGTTGGGAGTTTGAATTCCAAACCAAATACCTGTGTTTTAAGCAAAGACTAAATACAGAGCTTTCTTTCAGTGAGACTGGTCTTGGAAGCCAATAATTTTATGTGTTTTAGGGAGGTTTATGTTATACTGGGGAGTTTACAATGGACTTCATTGAACTGTAGACCACAGTGGCAGTATTTTTTTATAAGCAGCTTCTAATAAGGAGGAAGAAGTGTATAATTCAGACTGTCAGTGTTCCTGTCTAAAGACAAAAGCTTAAGATGCCTCAGTGATGGTTTAAAAAACTGCTGAATCTTGAGATCAAGATGGTAATGAAGGTAGTAGACTAGTTTGTTTTAAATAATGTGCAGCTGTCCGTTTTGAAAAAATATTGCATCATTTGGCATTGTAGAAGTATACTGAATCACCATATAATTTAATTACACGACCACCCTGCAAGTTCCATGAGCCAAACTCAGTCCTGGCATAAGCGGGTGCAAATCCCTCTGGGAATTGCACCCGCTTACGCCAAAGCTAAATTTGATCCAGTGTTTTTTTCCCCCTTCTTCCTGAGAGCTTGAAGGTATGGAGATCCACTTCATACCAAGCTGTATTTGGAGCTATTAGCTTTTTTCCACACACGGAGCAGCTCTGTACTTGATGCTGAACTGACTTTTTTTTATAGTCTTTGGGAGGAAAAACAAACAAAAAATTTCTTTTGAATGCAGTATACAAAGCTAGTTATTAAGTATTTAAAGTTATCATAACCAGAAAGTAAATGCCATCATTTTCTAAGTCACTTCTGCCATGGAAACAATGTCCAATAGAGACAGCAATGGCTGTTTGTAGCGAGGGACCAGCATAGACCAGCCATCTATTATATGTTTAACAAGAGTGTTCATTTGATGACATGCCTATGATACATAGCTTTCCATCTGATGCTTAGAGAAGTTAAGCCTGTATTTGCTTACAATCTTTACTTTGTTCAAGGTGTGAGGCTGTCATTCTTGCTTGAAACTGGCCTTCACTTCTTGAGCAGTCTCCTTTGACAGGAGAAAAAAAGAAAAAAGCATCCTGAAGAAACTTCTTGTGTGCTCCATGCATATGCCATACAGCTCCACTAGTGATTTTTCTTTTTCCCTATCTTGTTATGCCTGCAGGTTGACTGAATGTTTAAGACTTCTCTTAAAGAATTCCAGAGGGCTTCTTTCCACACAAGGAAAAAGACATCTTGGTATGAATAAGAATAATAAAATTTTTGGGAGATGGGTCTGCTGAAGCGGAATGTTCTTCTCAGCTTTCTTTTAGGTTAAAAAACTCTTCCTAGCTAAGCTTAACTGCTTGCTGTATGCATGTGGATGTGTGCAGTCCCACAGAGACCAGAGGTGGCATCGAGCAGTGTAGAAGGTACAGAGAAGGTGATTCAAAGTATTCAGTCTTGCAGGACAGCTTGGATAGCCTTGGCTCACTCTGATCAACCACAGCAAGACAGCACATGTATGCCAGGCAGAAGGACATAATCCTGACTTTTTCATTTCCAAAGCTTTATTGTAAACACTTCACTGAGATGGAAATCCAGTAAGACTTTATATATGATGTCTTCTGAGAGCAACAACTAGTGTCAGGAGAAGACTTTTTCTTTCCAAATATGGAGAAATAAGAATAGCTACTGAGTGCAGAGGCAATGAAAGGCAAAAAACCCACATGAAACAACTCCCCAAAGCTTATAAAACAGACACGTGCTCATGGCCTTCCTACAGTTACACAGATATGTGCATGCACACATCAGCCCTTAACTTCAATGTGAGTTACTCGCATGTGTCTTTGGACAGATCTTGTCCCTAAATTGATTTATGTCCAAAGGAAACTTGGGCTCCGATTCAGGTTCAAATTAGGTTCAGCATGGAAAATCCTGAACTTGGAGCCAGACCCTGGAGCAGCCCTTCAAAGAGGCAAACAGACCAGACCAGCTTTTCTCCCTAGCTAGAGTTCTCCAGCCTCATGCTCGGGTCTAGCACACCCCTCTGCCTCCCTCCTAACTGAAACACAATTATTTTTAAAAGGATCTTTATTCCACCCAGGAGAATACAGTGCAAGCAATTGGCTGGTGATGGTGCCTTGGACCTCAGCCACCTGGAGCAAGTGTGAGACTCCACATGGAGGGAAAAGGAGAAAGCAGCAAGTGACAGAGACCTCTCTACTGCAAGAGCCTGGGAGACTCATCCCAGAGACTCCCAGCGGTTTAAAACTCCTCTGCTTAAAGGGGCCAATACCATGTTGTTTTTATAGAGTAGACTGCTGTTGCTGGTTAATATGGGGGGGGGGGGGGTTTGGTTTGTTTTGCTTTTTTTAACACAAGAAGAATGTCATCATGCACTTATTTCAGTATTGCCTGTCCTGCTGACAGTGGGGAATGAACTTCTGTGATGATTGTGCATGACTGGGCAAAGACTGGACTTTGGGAAAAAAAGGTCAAACAAATGTGACCGATCCTGTTCCTGACAAAACAGCAAAGATGCTTAGATTAGATTGATTTGCTTCTCTTCCTAAAGCGTGCTGCTCACTCTTGGTGGAAACTGTTTAGTAACCAAATTAAAATGCAGTGTGCTGTTACAACCAAGAGCTTTCAGTTAAAATGCATCCTACCGCAAACCCCAGCCCAGTCAGTTTAGGGATGGGCCAACCAAAGAAATATAAGCTGCAGTACAGCCAGTTGCCTGCCATTGAGGAGTCATCTCAGTCTCATACCCAGGTTCACTGGTACCTTCACTTTTGAATTGAAACCCCCCTGCTTCAGAGCACCCACCAGGCTGACATCCACCCGGATATCAGCAAGCATAATCTTGTTTGGGAAAATACAATTTTAATATTTATCAAGCAAAATCTTGCATAACTTCTAGTCAACAGTGGGTTTGGTGGTTTGGTTTTTTTGTTAGTTTCATTTTGTTGTTTGGTGTGTTGTTTTTTTTTTTTCTGGTTTATAGGCACTGTTGAGACAGGAAAAAACTTTCGAAAACTCTGGCGAATGGGACATGTCTTCTCACTAGATCTGGACTTCTAACTGAGTATACATGTGTGTAGTATTTGGAAGCATACCACTCTTGTGCTTCTGAACACAGGTATGGTTAATCTAACTAATGATCTCCAAATATTTGCATCCCTCAAAGCTGACCTGTTTTTGAAAGAGAGCAACCACCTGTAATACCTGTTTGATAACAGGACTTGAAAGATTTCCAATAGCCAAGCTGCTTTTCACTGCTACCTACAAATGCTACAGAGCAAGACTTTCTTAAAGATCACTCTTACCAAACATATTCATGTTTTTTTAAAATGTTCTCAATCCTTCTGTTAGATTTATATGAGCAGCTTGATTACATATTGTTCCTAAATTTTCAATGTTCCTATCATTTCACAGAGGCATTTTACATCAAATACTTTGAGTTTCCATGTTTCTAAATTCTTATTTTGGCTCCAATCTGAGTATCACCTACTATGCAGGAGCGCATCCAAATGTTTCCTAAATAGCCAGAATTTTAAATCTTGCCGTTTTCTTACTCTGTACTTTCTCAGTGTAGGGGATAGGTAGCTATTAAAAATTATTTTGAAGCAAGTTTACTTCTGCTCTCTGTTCTTTCAGGAAACTTCTTTTTTTTTCCTCTCTCTCTCTCTGGTCAAGCTGCAAATAAAGCCCAGGAGTTTAATGAGAGAAAGCAAGCCTATAAATGTATATACTGTGCATTAGATAGTACCATTGTCATCTGTCCAAAGAAAGAGTTATCCATTGCTGCAGCCCCACTCTGCTCACTTGCCTCTGCTGAGGACTAATACAGTCATGCTTCTTGCTGTGTCCTGGCTTGGGACAGAGTTGTAGCCTTTCCTTTCACATTTTTGCAACTTCTGCTCTTGAGCAAATTACTTTCACGGATTTACAAGTTACTCCATGTATGAACCCCAAATACTTCTTGTCACGAATTAGGTAAAGAAGTGAGTTCAGGGAGAAAGGTGGATCCAAGTTAATATTAAAATCTTAACACAAGTGATGGTTTGAAAATGTGCTTATTTTCAAAGCCTGGCTTCATTATCACCTCCATACTTCCTTCTTCTGTTTCCTGTTTTTAGCCTTTCTTGTCACATTATCACCACAGGTTTTTGGGGAATAAGGTGCTGAGTTAACACAGCACCTTTTGGAGCATTCAGAAAAATATTTCAGGCATCAGATTTTTTTTTTTTTTTTTTTTAAGCATTCAGGCCAACTGACCTGACTGTGGTGTCTGTGGGCTTAAGACTCTTAAAGCAATACAGTCAAGGGAAGCTTGTTTTCTCTCTGACTCAGGCATGGACCTTTCTTCAGAGAGATACTGCCAGCAAGGTGCTAATGAAAGCTGAATCTGTGGGATTGGTTTGCAATGCTGGCATCCACCTGTCAGGAATGATGACAGATCCATCAGCTGGTTTTATTTTAGCCATTAACAGGGAGAGCAGCTTCTTTAAATAGCCCTAAAGTAGCAAGTAAAACTATTACCTAAATGAAAAGCAATTGCATAAGTGTTTCTCTATTTATACAGCTGGAATACTTCAACTTAGTATCAATGCGTCATAGCTGTATAATTAGCAAACTTTAATAGATATCTTAAATGGAATGACTTGGTGAAAATATTAAGGAAAACTCAAGCAGCTGAGTTGTATGAGTTCTTCATTACCTTCATTGGATTTAGCTCTTGGTGTCTTCCACTGAAAAATGTTTGACTGTTGCCATGATCATTATGATTGTGTTGGGACCTTGTCTATGGGCTGCCTTTTATTGTTGTGGTTGGATCAGAGTTCTGTGGAGGCTGATGCTGTTCCAAATTGTAAGGAGGTGTTATACTTACTCCTAAGTGCTAGCGGTCCAAATATCTGGCATGGAAATGAGAGGTAAAGCTACCTCCTGCAGGTGACACTCAGCTAAAAGCAGGGCTGGGATGAAAGGTGTAGCCTCCTGACCCCCAGTTCAGTGTCCTATCTCTTTGCACAGTCAGCTCTTAAGGCAGTGTACTGACTCCCTTTCTCAAGGACTACTGCAAGAAAGGGCACATGTTCAAATAAAAATTACTCATTCCCATTTAAGAGTTGGGGAAATCAAGCATTAGACATTTGCAACTGATCCCCAGGAAGTCCTGTGCAACACAGAGAAAAGGGATCTAGAAGCTGATTCTAGACTTCATTGCAAGACATCCTCTGCCAGAAGCAGCTCTGCTGCAGTCTGGTGGTAGCTGCCCACACATGATGTGAAGCTGTCTTTGCCTGCAAGAGACATCAGCCCAGAAGCACTTGCAGCTGCGGGCGATGGGGGGTCCTGGCGCTGCTTTGAGGCTTAAACATCTAACCGGGGCTCCTCTCCGCCTGTCACATGCTGCCGGAGCCATTTGGAGGGGCTCAGCATGCAAATCAGTTCATAAAGCAGAAGAAGTTTTCAAATGCACCAAAAGGCACTTAAGCAGTTACCTTTCAGCAACACCTTTGAAAATTTCACTTAACAAAGCCATAACTTCACAAAGGCACAAGGCGAGTTTCATGTTGGAGCCTGCCCCACATTCAGCAGCAAAGGATGTTCGCTAAAAAGCCACCCACCATCTCAGACGTGATGCTGCAACCTCTCAACTCGATGAATAATATCTAACAGCATGAATTTTATGATTTCGTCTTTGAAGGTCCCACAAGGCTCCAGGTTTGTAGATAAAACCTCCCAAAATGCCCAGTGAAAGTGCAAAACCAGAATTATCTTTGCATCCAGTGCACCCCTGAAATTTACTGGCTGTTTATATTGCTAACTGCTACTGATGGGAGGAGTCCTATAAAGAACCTTGAAAATGTGTGAGGTTTAGGGAGAAAAGCATTGCGTGAATAACGACCCATTTGTATCCCAGAGGCTATACAAGACCTCTGCTTGCTTTTTCTTACTGTGTTTATTCAGGAGAAACTACCTCCAAGAACTGGGTAGAAGAAAGGAGGGTATGTTCGTGTTAATGTTGAGATGAGGGATGGTCAAGCTTTTTGTTATGTAGACAAGGGCAAGCTTCAGTCCCAAACCCTGGAAGATTATTTGTGGCACATGTGTCATTTTGGAGGAATACAGGAGAGGTACATCAGTTTCTCCATGTACAGTAGATCCTTCACTCCAGAAGCCCACATGCTTTCCTGAAATAGTCCCATGTGGTTTTGATAATAATACTTGTGTGACTTCTGGCTAAAGACTAGCTTGTCAACATGACCAGGCCACCTCAAACAGATCTTACTGTAATTTTTTCCGGTAAGAAAGGCAGCCAAGGGAGGAAAGAAGATGATACAGAGGAGTATTATGTTCTTTTGAGGTTTGTTTGCTGCGCCTCTGAGTAGAGAGACCACAGCCAGGAAGACAACTTTGAGTTAAAATAACACACAGATGGAAAATTGCAAGATTTCCTACAGAACTCACATATTTTTTAACTACTTTTTAAAAACATGAAGTCCATGTTCTTGTTTGCTCCCGTGATTCAATATCCAGGCTTTTTTAGAAGAAGTTAATTCATCTCAATTTCTCCAAACTGCACAACTTTTTTATTAGGTGAAAAATACCTTTTTTGTTATCTTCTTAGCAAAATTAATTAGCTATGTGGTACAGCAAGCATTTGCACTTCTGACGTCTCGGGATCTACAGGCACCATCTCAGTAAACACTGAAGTGGGATCACTGACCTGAATGTGCAGTATGCAATGAGCGAGTACCCATATTGCTGTGATATCTCTTCTGGGTTTTAATCTGTTCCCTTTGCGTTGAAGTTTAAATGCAGACATTTCCAACTGGTTCCCAGCGTTATCCTTCGTGAATGAGTAATTTTTATATAGAAAACTCACTTGGAAACACTTTCTACGATAAAATTGCTCCTACTAACCACAAGCGTGTAATACAACGGCTTACAAGAGCTGAGCCCAACAGTGTATTTATCTCTTTTCTTCCACATGCCTCTGGCAGTCTCCTGCCTCATTCCAGATCCTTGTTTGCTTGTGGAGATGGACTCAAGGAGTCCAACCTGCCTGGAAGGTTAGTGTGACTTTAGTCACAGGCCACCTATGATTCATCAGATCCAACATCAGCCAACTTTTCACCTCTTGAAACACCGTAAACAGAGAGAAGCACTTCATCAAATCCTGCAAAGCGCTAATAGGATAAGTGGCTGCCCGAAAGGGCAGGGGGACCTTTCACATCGCTCCAGCTATCCAGTCAATTTTGACTGACAGAGGAGAGGAGGGGTATGTGAAAGGAAACAAAAACGCATTTGGCCATAATTAACCTTCTGGCTCCATTCTAACATACGGAGCACCTGCAAAAACACCTGCTAAATTCTGGTTGCATGTTCTGCCTTTTTGTGCAGATGGCAAAGGATCAGGCAGAGCACAGCTGGAGGTCTGCGGCAGAAACTGCCTCAGTGCTGTGGCTAGTCAATAAACAGCACAAAATGGATAGCTGACTGGCAGTGAGTGCTCTGGCCTCTGTATCGTATGCACAAGATGGGGCTGAGGGTCCCAAAACATAGATAGTGCTACTGCTCTGCCATTAAATGTTGAGCAGCCACCAGCAAGCCATCATGTACTGGCTGTCTCGGTTTAAGGCTCCGGGTGCTGCTGAAATAGGAGTGGTTATTACAGTCCAAGCTCTGAATCTGCACAGAGCCTGGGAATCTGGATGTTGGATGTCTTTGCATCCTAATTCCTATTTTAAGACACTTCCTTTTTATAGAATAATTTCCAGGTGGGGGGATGTATTTCTGTGCATTGAGTCTCCTGTTTTCCTTCCTTTATGAGAGTTTTAAATAGCATGCAAGAACTGTCAGCCAGTAGCTCTTGTAATTATTTAGAAATTATTTTCTACATAACTTGGAGAACTCATGACCTTGGAGCACCTGCCAGGGCCACAGGCTGAGTCCCAGTTCTTGTGCCACATCCCCACACTTTCCCAGGTTGGAGGGAGTTGCTTTCAAGGGTGCTCTTATGGATGCGACCAAGCTGAGCTGCAGGCTGGGACTATGCAAATCCCTGTGTGGATATTGGTGATCTCTGTGCCTTATCCCTCGTCTTCAAAACTTTAAAAAGGACAAAAAATTTAAAAAGCATTGGGAATTTACAGGAGCTGTGTTAGGGTAAAAGAGAATCTGTATGTTTGGACTAAGTCCTTTCTTTCCTCCTCATTGAAAGGCAAATCCCGTGGTGTGTTGTGTCAGCCTAGATTTCAGTACTTTAGTTCTTTAAGAAGAAACAGAAGGCTGCAATGAAAAATATGCCAGGCTTTAATTTTGGCCTGATGCAGACCATATCATGTCACGTGGGCTGTTGAGAGGATGGTGTGATTTGACTTGAATATGTGCCATGTCTCACTGTTGCCCTCATCAATCAATCTGTCTCTTAACCATCATCACCTTTCCTGTCAAGGAATGTTTTTTATCTAATGGCACAGTTAGCCAAGGCCCATCCCCTCTTCTGCCCTGTCCACCTAGAGTTCTTGCAGAAACAAGTAAGCAATGTTTTTTTCTTTTCCTCTGTTTTCACTCTTACCCAAATCTACCTTTTCTTTACCCTTTTCATTGCAGATAGGACCAGCAGCAGTGCCATTTCAGATTGTCTTTGTTCTGCTGTAGTAAGCAGGTATCTTGGATACAGGTGTCCTTATTAATTTAGCCTCTATTTCAAGCTATGTTCCACACTGCATACTGGTCCAAGGACTGGTTTTCATTGCTGACTTTTTTTTTTTGGACAAGCATTTCCTTTTTCAGCTTTCAACAATGGTGCCATAGGTATTTCTGTGTATCTCTGTGTTTTCAGCTGTGTGTTGGTTACCCACTTGACTGGCTATACTTCAACCCAAAGGCAGTTACTTTTACAGAAAAGTCATCTGTGTAGTCGGCATGGAAAGCAGCCCTGAACTTAAGAGTCTATGCTGGGGAACAGATTCGCATGGTTGCCTTTTCTTTTTTTGCCAAAGACAACCACGGGATCTGTACCTGCAGTGCTTTTCTTTTCCCCCATTTTTGCAGCTCCACAATCAGACTTATGTGAGCCAAAAACTTCTGGTAAGAATAGCTATGCTGAACATTTTAATTAGCAATGTCATTTCCCCTGACCAGTACTAATGAAGCAGATTAAGCATGATCAGTTGCCAGAAACGCACTGGAGATAGTGGTGGTTCTTTGCACAGGTGGCACACCGAAAGGCCTCCTCTGCCAAGCAAAGTAGGTTACACAGCTGCAGACCTACAGAGCTGGAGGCTGGCTCTTGGTAGGGCATAAAAGCACTCAAGTTGTATGTCATTTATTTGGCCTGTGGGCTTGAGCAATTTTGCATAAGTAGGACAGGGAAGCTGACTATATGCTTTGCACTTGGTATGGAGTTTATGTATTTAATGTATGCACAGAAATTGTAGCAGAGACACTGGGTATCTTTGCATTAGTTGTAGCTACTTTTCTTCCTGTGAACTACAGGTTAGTAACCAGGTGCTGAAAAATTTCCAGTACATGTAGGTGTCTGGGAGCCATAAAGCAGCTTTTCTGTCCTGATCTCACTCCCTCTCCTAACACCTCTTTTTGCTGTGGCCCAAGGAATTAACCATCCACTGTCCTCTAACATGTTATTCAACAGTATGAGTTGAGATGAGGCAGGAAAAATCAGCTGCAAGCCCTAGAGCCCTGTGCTATAAGTCATTTAATTTGGTATCTCCTGAGCTGTCAGATGGCCCTACAGTCTGTGTAATTCCCATAAGCTCATGTTTATCCTCTATGAGACTCAAGTGACAGCTGAAAAGGACAGGGAAAAGCCGTACTTCAAAGCCAGGATGACCCTACGTGGGATGATAACACAGCAGGCAGCCATCAGGAGCTAGCATCCCCCAGCCACTGGCCACCTGTGGCAAGTGAGACTTGCTTGTGAGCAAGGCCATAAGGAAGGCTACTACCTCTTGTCCCTTGTGAGTTGTGGAGATGGGAGCAGTCAGTGCCCGCTTTGCATCTGCAGGGCTCCTTCATCCCACTGGGCGTGTAATGCCCCCAGGCCCTGGGGTTTTGCATGAATGGGAAGGGAGCTTGTCCCTTGTAGACCACAATGGTCATTTTGCTCAGGTTAAGGGTGTGGACAGCCCATCTCTGGGCATAGGGTGTGGAGAAGGAGCTTTGTCCCTCCAGCTAGCCTTACCTAGCTCCATAAGGTGAGGGGTGCTGTGAAGCCATGCCCAGGGCACTGTAAGTGCTTTGATGATACCCCAGATAGTAGGATGCCAGTGAGGAGGTCTCCTGGCATGTCCACAGCTGTTCTCCCCACCATGTTGCCAGCAGCCCCACAGCATCACTGGCTTTGATTTAATGTCAGTGAGGATGGGTCAGGTCTTGCTCACCATTATGGAAGTGTCATGGCTGTATGGGTTGTGTCTTGTAGCAGAGACATTTCACGTGGTTTCATTCAGACTGAGGATGGCTCTGCCCTCAGGTTCTTGGTCTTCTCAGCACTGTGTATAGCTACTTTTTTCTTTGCTTTGCAGCTAAGAAAACAGTTGCAAGAATCAAATTCTACCAACCAAATTCCTGATTCCAAAATATCCTTAATCCAGGACACTATATAAAGAATACTTATTTCTATTTTTGACTATTTCTCTTGGGAAGGAAAAGGTGAAGGGTTTTACTGTGGGTTTTCTTTTTAATTTTTTTAGGTAAGAGGAATTAAGATAATATTGTAGAGAATTTCTGAAAATAATAGGAAAAAGACTGAGACTGGAAAATACCAATTGCTGAACCAGGACAGGGGATAGGGGAGGAAAAACTGCAAATATAGTACTCTGAGTATTTCTTTGAAGTCTGACAAGTATCTGTGACAAAGAATGAACACAGAAAAATATTTTGGTTGTATTAAACTAGCCATGCAAGAAAAGAAAGGCAGCAGACAATTCTTACTTCTTGGAATATAGAAGAAACTGCCAAAGTCAGCAAGCAAACCAAGGTACATAAATTCTGCAGGGAGCTGAACAATTCATTTATAGTTGCACTAATAAGCTCTAGGTAGAGTCATATTTCCTAAGCATGCATGTGCAGATCTTGTAGGTGACGTGGTTTTTCCTTTGAGCTGGGCAGAGAGCAGTTTTCCTATCCTGCAAAATTTTGAGATTTCAAAACCTGTTCCTTTTCCACCCAGGGAAGAAAGCTGTAACTTTTAAACACATTTTGTTAAGAATAAGAGGGAGGGAGATAGAGACAGAGAGAAAGAGAAGAGAGAAAAATGCTCTCGGATAGCATGTCTACTCCACCCAGCCTTTCTAAGGACTGCCAACAGTATAATAAGTACAGCTTGCACTTGCAGGTTCGCAGAGCTGCCCTTTCCCTGCCTTTCTCCCAGTGTTCATGGGAGTGCCCTAAAAAGCTGCCTTAGTTCTTCACCGGTAGGTCTGTCATTCAGGTGGGGTTTAAAGGGGGAACCTGCTGTCCCTGGTTAGTGCCCCAAATCTCAGGTCTCTGACTCACTGTTTCTATCATGGAATTAAGAAGACTTTGCTGCCCAAATTGTGGTTGAAACTCATGTGCTTGTTCAAAAATTTAAGGTTTTGATCATTTGGCTTTTTTCTTAAAAAAATAAAAAGTCCTCATTTTTTTATTAATATCTGGACCTGTTCAATTTTTCTTTTTTTTTCCCATTTTTTACTTTGTATCTTTTCTTGAGTGGCCAACAGGAAAATAGGAGACTTCCAATATATGGCGCACTTTGAGCAAGAGTAGCTGTTTACTGCAAGACAGCACAGACAGATCAGAAATTAATTTTTGTCATATTGATACGGTTCTACCTTTTATACCTCTTCAGTCAAGCTTGCTTTTGTACTGTATAACAATACACTCAGAAAAAATCCCTCTTCCTCCCTCTTTCTCATGAGTGTTAAATCTCACCATCTGGTGACCAAGTGCAAGCTACCATGTAGACATGGTGGAAAAAAGCAATACCCTCAGTAGCTATGTGGCTTGCTTATCCCCCTCTTTATATCCTGTTACATGACCCTGCTGCAATATTCTTCTCCCATCTTTTTTCCCCTTCTTTCTTCTCCAAGAGTTCTCTGAAACAACTCTAGTCAGAGAAGACCACAGAAGAAGGGAAAGAGCATCTGCCAGGAGTGCAGCCTAGCTGGTGATGCTGGGGCTTGCACATGAGTAATGGTATCAGTAGAAAATAGTTGAAATTATGTGCCCGGTTTTCAAGCATGTCTTGCAAGTGATTTCTGCTGGTCAGGAGGAGGGAAGACCATGGGAGGAATGATTAGCTAGGGGGACAGCATGTTTGAGGGCAGACTTTGAAGATTGGTCCTAATGGATGTTTTAAGTGGTTTTAATGGATATTGAGGATTTGCTTCAGAGCAGAAGGATTACAAGTGACGTTAACTGACAGTCCAACAGTGTGTTTGGTATGGCTCATTGTGGGGAGTTATTGAGGAGTTTTATTTAAGGATGTAAATACAGAGAAGTGTCAAGAATGGAGACGTTTGCCATAGGCTCCTTGTATAAATATTTGCACTGAGAGGTTGACCTTCCCTAGCTGCTGTGTAATTGATGACATCCACCACTACAAGAGCGCTGTGCTAAGTGATTTTGGCACCGGGCTGGGGCTATGAATGCTGTTTGTTCTGCTTTGCACTCACCTGGTAGCAAAGACCAGGGAGATAGCGTCAGGATCAGAGCTGTTGTACATAATGCCAAAGCATGCTGGGTTGTGCAAGCACGTGAAACCAAGGGGAGATTTAACTGAAGACAGTTGGACCACATGCTGCTGCTTGTTGATGAACACATGTGTCTCAGGCATCTTCTACAGAGTGTGGGTCATGTGTCAGTATTTCACGGCAACGTAACTAGATTTGGTGCTACCCTGGGCTGGCGAGAGAGGAACAGCCAGAGAAGTGTGTGCACAGAAGAGGTGGTCTCCTCTGTACGATCTCCACTTGTCTATGGATACTCTGGTCTTCCTCAGTAGCTGGCTTGCAGCAGCGAGAGATCCCAAAAGGCAGCACAGCCCCAGATATGACAGAGGAGTTTCTGGAGGGATAGAGGACTCTGTCTTCCGCCAAGACCAGGTGATTCATGGTCATCTTGGGCAAAGACAGTATGATGATGTGACCTGGGGCACCGTCAGGCATGCATATGAGAGCGAACTGTTCGGCTGCGCAGCACCAGCCTTATGCCCCTTCTGCAAGGGAAGCTGCAGGTGAGAACCGACTGCGCCGGTGTGGAGGACATCTCGGTGCTGTTGGCCCGCAGTCATACTCAAGATGCATTGCAAGCACCCCAGGGGCCAGGCAGCGAGGGCACAGCGTGCAGGGGAAGCTGCAGATGAAGCAGCTGGGGCTGCCAGGGTGCGGGGGCTGCGGCTTTTGGTTCTTC
>Ga0181612_103816_pt1 | contig 30784 bp, 29 predicted proteins | sample HoacroProtozoa21_FD_119630 | JGI IMG/M metagenome (GOLD analysis project Ga0181612, IMG submission 119630) | Hoatzin crop microbial communities from Cojedes, Venezuel. Combined Assembly of Gp0051906, Gp0051904, Gp0051908 | reverse complement strand
TCAGCGGACTGGAGACCGAGAGCGGCGACATCTACAACCTGCGCGGCCAGAAGGTGAACAACACCCAGAAGGGCGTTTACATCCAAAACGGCAAGAAAGTTGTGATTAAGTAATATTGAAACCAAGACTTGCTCCTGCCTCTTCGGCAGGGCAAGCCGTGGTTTATGACTAAAGATTAAACAAAAAGAAAATGAAAAAAGCATATATTCAACCGTCAACAAAGGCGGAGACAATCACCATAGACGAGAGCATTCTCATAAGCGCCAGTGCAACGGGCAACGGTTTGAATCATCTCCCTGGCAACACCGAAACAGAGGGAGAGAACGTTGACCCTGGAGCCCGCGAGTTCGGCTCGGTTTGGGACGAGGAATAAATCAACAATAAGCATAACCAACGTTCAGCCGAGTCATTGCGGCTCGGCTGAACGCTTTAAAAGAAAGGTGAAAAGGAAAAGGAAAAAAGAGTAGCCAGCACTTGGGCCGCGAGGTTCGGACTGGCGAATAATAGTTTTATTTTTTTCATATTAGTGCCACGCGTTGGCACAATTGTTTTATTTAAATAAGAAGTTATAGAGTTGTGGGCTGGGCTGCGAAGTTCGGCCCATCTTTTCGTCTCTGTACAGAGGGAGCGCTTTTTCTCCCCCAGTGTTTGACTGCTCAAAGTCGGAAACAAGCAAGATGGTTTCTCGTTATAAGCAAAAACGAGGCTCTCGCGCACGAAAAGTGTAGCACGAGGTTAGAAAAAAGGTGTGCTTTTGCAACAGGAATTCAAGGAGAAATGTGAATAACTAATAAACATACGAAATAGTGAGCATCACTCTCTGTTACATCATAACATTCTGCTTCTTAAAAAGATGCGGGTAACAACAAGGATTCGGTGAACACAAAAAATAGGAGGTAAGCTGTGATTGGTGCTTACCTCCTACTCTATTGGTCTAACTTAGTCTTGGTATTCCTCCTCTTCTTCCCAGTTGCTAAATTCCCTTGCGCTCTGTTCATTGTCGCCTTCTCCGCTTCCCAACTCCACTTCAGCCAATATGGGCTCTACTATAGGCGTTATTTCGGCCTCTGGCGTCGTGTATTTCTTCTTTTGCGTGTTCATCGTTTCGTTGAATTTAGTGTTTTAATCTTTCCCAGCGGCATAAACTTTTCCGTTCTTGATGTAGAGCCCCTTTGTGGGCAGGCCGTTAAGTCGGCGTCCTTGCAGGTCGTAGATGACGTTGTCGAGCGACGTCTCGCTGACGGTCTCGCTGATGGCTGTGGTCTCGCCGGCGAGCGTTATATTCAGTCTTGCGCTTGTCGTTTTCGTGGAATTAAGTTCGATACAATCCTCTGGCACTTTCAGATAGGCCTTGAACGCATTGCTCTTTACGCTCTTGCCGTCGGTCGAGTTCCAATAGAAGCCATAAACCTTTTTGTCGGAGGCCGAAGTCGTTTTGTTGCCAGAGAGAATATAGTAATAATATCCACCATCGTTGTCAATAATCGTTTCCACGTCACCCTTGAACAAGTTTTTCGTAGGTGTCGTTGTTGCACTTTCGGAAGTGACATTGAGAGTAATTGTACTTTGCGATTCTTCCGCCTCCAGCAGATAGCCACCTTCCGTTATCACCGAACCTTCAATCTCTTTGAGATCCACGTTGTTCTTGTTTTCCGACTTTACGGCGTAGTATGCCTTTACTCCACTCGGCAGTTTAACGTTCCTGTCGGTATAGAATGTTCCGTAATATTTCTCAGTGTCATTGATGGTCATTGGCCGTATTGCCGCGGCGGTATAAGATGTGGGCTCGTTTGCTGAATTATAGATTTTTGCATACTTATATGATGCCAGCGAAACGCCATTGAAACTCTTAAGGTTTGTTTCCTCGCTTGTGCTTGTCGTGTATGTTGTTGCGGAATTGCTGTTTTCTCCGTAATCTATCGTGTAGTTACTTGCGACCGTTGCCTTCGCGTTAGTTCCATCTCCAAACATCAACACTGAGTTATGTGTATACATCCTGACGGTTGCGTTGTTTGAAATTGTCAACGTCCCTGAAGCTCCAGTAACGTCCCCTATATAAATGGCATACGACATAGGCTTATCTTTGGTTCCGATGGCGACTTTGCCCTGTTGTATGTCGCAATCGATTGCCAATATTCCGCATATCTCATCATCTGGAACATAGGATGTTCCTGTGGAGGAGATGCTCACATTCGCTCCATTGATTTCCACGGTATAAGCAGAGAGGCATCTTCCTGCGCCTTCAAACTTCACCTTTCCTTCTGTGATGCTTATTTTCCCATTACTATCGTTTATACCGGCTCCGATAATGGAGTTAGATGTGATTTCTCCTCCCCAAATGTTTATCTTACCCTTCAGATAATCTCCGTTTGCTGTAATACCCTTCTTAAGTAATATCTTTCCAGTCCCACTAAAGTTGCTCTTCTCTCCGCCTACGGTCAGCGATAGTTCCCCTCCTTCGCTCAGACTAAATGCCTTATTGACTGTTATAGACGCGTCATCTGCTACCACAAACGTTATTTTGCTACATGTTATATAGCTATTCGTACTCGCATCTATAGTGCAATTTCTTGTAACGTAGTAGATGCCGTCGTCGAGCGCATCCTTCTTGATCAAATCATATTCCAGCACAGTGGCAGTGGCTTCTGTAATACCAGAGGCATTCTTGTAGTAAATTGTCTCTGTCTCTGCAAATATGCTTGTAGAGTGGAGCAACGCCAACAAGGAGAGCACAAGCATCTTGTGGGCCGCAATCTTTAAAATGGTTCTTTTTTGCATACACGTGTCTGTTTATCAGACGCAAAGTTAGCCATTTTCTTGCTATTTACCGTTCGCTCAACGGTTAAAATTATGTTTTTTTTGCCTGACCGCGCCATGGTTAAGTTATATTAACAACCGCGCGCTTTACGGTTAATAAACAAAAAAATCGTTTCTTTTTTGCCCGTTCTTCTTTGTTTTCTAAATATTTTAGTTATCTTTGTGCCCAAAAATAACTAAAATCATTATGAACGAGTATAGACTCTGCTTCCATACAGAATTTACAAAACCAGAAGAAGGAAAAGGTAAGTTCGAGGTTTATAATACTATAAAGACAGGGACGTATGGGATCGCTGCAATCAAGCGTGCCCGCATTATGAGCCTTTCCTATACAAAGGCCATCTACCAACCTTGCGAGATTGACGCAAGGATTCGCATCGTGTGCGAGAGAAAAGAAAAAGCCTCCCAAGAACTATCAAAAGATAAATTGGTAGATTGTTTCATCGGTTATGATGGCGCGATAATCAACGTCGATTTGTGTCTGAATGGCAACGACGTAGCGAAGAACTACAGAGTGTTCTCTTTCCAACCCATTTACTATGGCGGCAAGAAAAAGAACATCGTTGACATAGATCTCAAGATGTTCAGTCCCGACAAATATCTCGACCTCGAAGAGTCGTGTCAGGTATTCACCAGCAAGAAGTTGGGAGAGGAAATTTTTAAAGGAGACTCCCTGTTAACACACCTGAAAACATTCGGAGGCGATGAATATGGCAATGCCTCTACCGAAATGCTTTCTCTCAATCGACAGGTTCTCAAATACATATACAGTAGTGGTAATAAAACAGAGGAAAAAGAACCAATGATTCCTTTCTTGGTTCAATACAACGAGACATTTTATCATTTCCTGCGTAGAACAGCCAACAGATGCGGTGAGTTCCTGTTCTTTGAGGACGGAAAAATCGTGCTTGGTCAAAAAGAAAAAGATGTGAAGACTTATGATGTTGATAGCACAACAGATAGCACAACAGATAGCACAACAGATGGTACAACAGAAAGTACAAAAGCTAAGCTACTGAATATAAGAGAAAAAATCTATTTAACCGACAATGCCACCGGCACAGGTTCTGTGGTTAGAGGATACAATGACAAATATTCAGATAGAGACGAAGAACAAATGAAGAAAAAAATGGAAGACGATACGGAATATAATGAGGATATAAAAGATAAGAGCGAAGATGAAGTGAAAAAAATAACAGACGAATGGAAGGATGATTGGAAGAAGAAACATGCGGAAAATAGGACCACCAATGTCATGAATAATTACGGTGGCGACAATGACGGTATAGTCTTTAATGAAAAGATTGCGAACGACGACTATAACGACATCGTTGACGGCAAACGATGGGATAAATGGCAATATAAAAGTAACGGACAAGCCGACTACGACTACAACGAATACGACTTTTACCCCGCCTATTCTAAATGGGATTGGTGGTATATGGCCACTATGAAGTTTGAGAATATTGGTAAATTTGTGTCAGATATAGCCGCATATATGCTTGGTATGCTCGAGAAATGGGAGAAACACAAGAAGTATAGGAAAGAGTTCCTTAAAAACAATTTGGCTCCGTATGGTTATTGGTATATAGGGAAGGATGGAGAAAAAAAAGGTTATATATTGAATAGTGAAGATGGTGATGTTGTAGATAATATTAGTGAGGCTGAGGCTGCGATCAAGAAAGATAAAAATAACAATCAGGCTCAGCCCACGGAGCATCAGACCTCGGAGGCGACCAAGGTCAACCAATTCGGGAACGGCTCATTGAGTCTAAAACTATTAGGTCGCGACATAGGTAGCATAGGGACAGATTTCTTTGATTATGTCCGTAGAGCAGAGCATAAGGCCAGCGAAGAGAAATTGCTGTTGAAACTGCATATTGAAAAGGGATACGACTTGCCAAAATTGGGCGATAAGATTGTTGATGGAAATACTTCATATTTCGTCACAAAAGTTGTGGGCTCATGGAAACTCGACGAGCACAACAGACCGCTCGAATATGAAGAGGTGGTAGCCATTCCACCTGTTTGGACGGCAACGCCATATATTCCCCCTCTGCTGCCAGACAGAATAAGGAAGTCTGGCCCGCAAAAGGGATTTGTCGTGGATACCGACGACCCTCAAAAGATAGGCAGAGTGAGGGTGAGATTCGATTGGCAAAAAGTCGATTGGGAAAATAATAAAGAAAAACCCAGTGATTACACCCCCTGGCTGCGGGTGGTTACGCCTTACGCCACGAAGGACGGAGGAATGAGGTTCAAGCCCAACAAGAACGACGAGGTGCTGTTGGACTTTGAGGATGGGAATGTGGAGATGCCGTTCGTCTCCGGATTCTTGTTCTCCAGCTACAACAATGCGCCTATGCTTAACCAGAGCACCATCACCTCAAAGAACGGACACTCGATTATCTTCAACGACATAGATAAAAGTGCAAGACAAACTCTCGGAAATGAGGCATTTCTCCCTATTATGAGAACCCTAAATGGATTATCTGGAGGAGAAAAACATGATTATTCAGGCGATGATGAAAAAATAGCAGGTGGCATTTGCTTGACCGACAAATATGGGGTTTATACCATAGACTGCAGGACAGACAAGAGGTCGATAGACATTTTATCCCCATTAGGCAAGGTCTCCCTAAGCGCCTTTACGGGGATAACAATCAGCGCCCCTAACGGGGATGTCAATATTACGGGGAAAAACGTGAATATCAAAGCAGGAAACAACATCACGATGAGTTCGGGAAACAATATCACGGACTATCCAAAAATGGCTTGGGATGTCGCTTCATTTGTGGGTGAAAAATTTAGACCTGTCGATTTGTCATTAATTAGAAATTATCTAGAAATAGGTCTTCGCCCACTTGCGGGAATAACTAATATACAAGCAGCTACAGCTATAAACCAAGCGAGTGGGAATGAGAATGGGTCTGTAAATAATAAAGTCATTTATAAAAAAGCTAACTATATTGGTAAAGGTCATCTTGAAGATAATAAGCGTGACAAGAGGAGAGATTTTTTTAGTGACTTATTAAAATTAGTACTGAATTTTGATCTTGAATTATCTCCCTATTACAGTGTATTGGGGGTGGCTGGTGTGCAAGTGTTCAATGATAGCATTATTAAGACGGTTAATGGTAAAGAAGCGCAAACTATTGACGAAGAACAACAGGGTGCAGTACCAGTAGGAGTCAATTAATGGTAAAGATGCGGCAACTATTAAAACGACCTAACAAAGGCATCAACAAAAGACATAATAGGATATAATCACGTTTTAATTAAAATAAAAATGGCAGAGGTGTCATTATTATCTAAATAGGTGTATGGTAAAATACTCATTGATAACTGGAGCATTAAGCAAATTTTTCGGCAACGTCTCTAAGGGTTTATCCGATTGGCACAAATCAAAGGAAGAGGTCAGAGAGGAGGGACAATTCACGCTCGAAGAATTAAGGGACGCGAAGTTTATTCGCCACGATAAGCGCATCGTCATCAGTGCACCAGAGATTGTCATTGGAAACGTCGATACCAATGGCATCTTGGTCGGCGACAAAAACGTTGTGATTGTCAAAGGCAATCATGTGGATGTCCATGGCGTCAATGAGGACGGCGCCGTGAGCGTCAAGGCTCCCTATATAGAGAACATAGCTGCCGACCCAGGCATCGACGGTTTGGAAGATGTGGCTTGCGAGAAATCCAAGATAGTCAATCAGGCTCGACAGGTGTGTCTCTATGGCAGTGACCCCTCGAAAGATGGATTTTTCACCATTCCCGAACAGGAGGAGAATTTTAAGGGCGTGCAGATACATTCCGACAACTCCATCGTGGTGGATGCCACAAAGTCGGTGGAGAAGTTGGGCAAGCAACTCGACACGTTGATTGCGAAATATCAGGGAGATTCGCAAAAACTCACCATGGAGATGACCACCCTCCTTGGATCTCTTTCTACCCTGACAGCGAAGATAGACGTGATTGTGGCAGCGCAAACCCCGTTGGTTGCTGAGAGCGATGTGTATAGGGCGAGCTATCTGGCCTATAAAAAGATAGTGGAGCAGTTTGGTGAATCGGCCTCAGAATTCGTTAACAAATACGACGAGGCCTACGCCAAGATTTCCACTCTCGGTGAAATCAACCGCCGCATCAAGGCCCTTCAGGAAGACAAGAAGGCTCTGGAAAAGAGAAAGGATAAGTTTAAAGAGGAGTTCACCGATACTTGCTTCACGGTGAAGGCGGAGAAGATGGACTTCAGCTCGATAGATGGCGACGGCAACGTTCGCGAGACCGATGACTCGTCGATCACCATGCAGGCCAAGACTCTCGACCTGCACACTCAGAAGGCCGACGGCTCGCTGATAGACAAGAGCCAAGTGCTGGTGAACACGCAGAGCGTGGTGGCCTCCACCGAGAACAAACAACTGAAAGACGATGGAAAGAACGGCGACCTCTCGACGGTGGGCAGCATCGAGGTGAGATCGAAGCAACTATCGTTCCTTGCCGAAGAGCGCAAGTGCAGCGACGGCAAGATGGAGGTGAAGCAGCCCACCGAGGGCAGCACGTTCACCGTGAAGGCACAAGACGTGAAGTTCTCCTCCAACGACAAAGACGAGAATGCGCTCGGCACATTCAAGGTGTCGGCCAAAGACGTGGAGGTGGCCTCGCAAGACAAAGACCTCAACTCCACTGGCAACGTAGTCATCAAGGCCGCCAACATAGCCGAGATGGCCGTGGATAAAGGCGGCAAGGCGACAGGCCAGATTACGGTGAACGGAAAAAACATCTTCGTGCAGTCTGCCGACGTTGACAAGGACAAGGGCACCGACGGCAAGATGGCCTCCGGCGGCAGCGTAACGATTTTTGCCGAGAAGATGTTTGTGGGCAGCAAGGACAAAGACAACACCAGCAAGACGCTGACCGTGGCCTCCGACAAGTTGGGCATCTATGGCACCACCACGACCGAGATGCAACAGGGCGACAAGAAGGCCGTGGTGCAGCTCGACGGCGGCAACGTCTCCGTGTCGGGAAGCAAGACCAACCTCTATGGCACCACCACGGTGAACGGCAAGTCCGACTTCAAGTCGTCTGCCAAGATGACCTCGCTCGAAGTCGGCACGCTAAAGGCCACCAGCTCGTTCCAAAGCCCGAACATCAAGGACGGCTTCGGCGCAGGCGGCGCAGGCGGTGGTGGCTCGCTGAGCGCCAAGTTGAGCCAGGAGAATGCCCCCAAGTCTGAAAGCGTGGCTATGCCAAAGAAAGAGGAGAAGAAATAGCCTCCTATATATAATATAAGGTATATACATTATTAATAATATAAGGATATGGGAAAATATGTTTGTAACGGCGCAATCACCCAGTGCTCATTCGGACTTGCTCCCGGTGCGCTCAATATCGTTGCGCCTATGGCTCCCAAGATAGGTGGGCAGGCGATGGCAACCATTGCCGATATGCTGCCGCTCAATATAGGCACGTTTGGTATGTGCCAAACCCCAAGCAACCCCGCAGTGGCAGCTGCTACCGCAGCCGCGTCGGGTGTGCTTACTCCTGCACCCTGCACGCCTATTGTCGCAGCACCATGGGCACCAGCCTCACAAGTGATGGTCTGCGGAAAACCGGCACTGCTCAACAACGGCAAGTGTGCGTGTGCCTACGGAGGAGTCATCTCAATCAATATGCCAGGAAATCTTATGGTGGACGGATGACGACCATAGCAAAGAGACCCATATAACGATAAAACGAAACGCAACAGATGAAAAAGAACGCAAGAATACTCTGTGCCACGATGGACAAGACGATGAGTGCCCACGTGATGCTCCTCCAGATACAGTGCATGAACCTATGTGTCAAGGCGGAGCCTGTGTCCCTGCTAACATGTATGGTGAAAGACGAAGACGACGAATTCAGAAAGATTGAGGAGGTGGCGGCAGTAGGCAAGCGCAACGACTATCAGTTTGAGATACTGCCCTTCGACCAGAAGCTGATCCCCAGCATTGTGGAGGGTATGCTCAAGATACATCCTGAATTTAAGCAGGAAATAGTGAAGGCCGAAGAGGATTGCCGATTAAACGAAAGCGACACCGAAGAACGCCACATCATCTACACTATGCCAGAAGTGGACAAGGATCGCCGCGACGTGCTGAAAGACGCGGTGAAGGTGCTCTATGCCAAGTGCGTTGAGCGTATGACCAACGACTCTGCCACCATCAAGGGGCGCATAGCAAAAGATACCGAAGGATACTCCGTGGAGGATATTGACGAACTGAAGAAGACGCTCGAAGAGAAAGAAAAGCGATATTTTGATGCGAGGGACGAGGTGCGCGATGATAAGAACAAGGAGATAGATGAGGCCTACGAACGCTACTTGAAAGGAGAGCAAGAAAAGGAAAAGCGGGCGCAGGAGGCCCACGATGCAAGCGACTCCTCAAAGGCAACATCGATGGAGATGTCGCAGGAAGAGAATGTGCCAGACGGCAACCAAGCCGCAAACCAAAGCGAAACCGTGCAGACAGAACAAAAGCCGGAAACTCCTTCGGATGCCTCCGCAGCAACGCCTGAAGCGGACGATAACATGTTCGATTTCTTGAAAAATTAAAAAAAACAGAGGAAAAGTTGCAAAATAAAAATTTCTTTTGTATCTTTGCACACAAGAACCATAAAGACAAAAATGACCATGCGCGATAACCTAATACGAATAGCCAACTCGTACGCGGAGGAATATGGCAGCGACGCCATCTATCCGCCACATCTCTTCAAGGCCGTACTGCACAAAGACATCGGGCTCGTCTCTTTCATTGAGAAAGATTTGGACAAGGACTATTTCTACCTGCAAGACTGGGCCGACATACAGATGCAGATGGCTCCTAAGGCCGCACGCCCTATGAGAGATCTCGATCTGTCGGATGAGTCGCAGGAGGTGATGGACGAGGCCGAGAACTACAAGACGAAGTTCGGTCTCGACGAAGTTACGGCCGTATGCGTATTGGCATCGCTGGTAACGCCTGGTGTGGGTTTCTCCTTCGACCAACTGAAGACGTTGCCGCTCACTCCGTCGGAGATAAGCGCAAAAGCTGGCAGTGGCGTGGATGTGGAGGCTCCCTCGATGGGAATGCCAGAGCACAACGCTGCGAAGTCGGCTGATGGCAAGGGCGTGTTGGCGAAATACTGCATCGACATGCTGAAGGAGTATCGCGAAGGCAAACTGCCCAAGACAATAGGTTTCGAGAAGGAGATTTCTGTGATTTACGAGATTCTCGGTCGGAAGACGAAGGCCAACCTGCTGATAACTGGCGAGAGCGGTGTGGGCAAGACCTCGCTGCTCAACGGCTTCGTGGAGCAGATGGCCGAGGGGCACGTGCCGTCGTTCCTCGGTGGGGCAGTGGTCTATGAACTCGACACAGCTGCACTCGGAGGCGATGCGCAATACAAAGGTGAGGTGGAAGAGCGTTTCAAGTCGGTGGTGAGAGCCGTGGAGGAGTTGCCCAACGCCGTGCTGATGATTGAAGGTCTCGACAAACTGTTCGACAAGCAGAACAGTCTGTTCGGAGTTTCTTCGATGCTCAAGAACGAGCTGAACAAGGGACGCCTGCAACTGGTCTGCACCTCGAGCATAGACGGATATACAAAGAATATAGAGACCGACAAGGAGATCGTCTCCAAACTGGAGAAGATAACCGTAGAAGAGCCCACGGCCGACCTTTGTCTCAGAATACTCAGCGGAGCTATACCCGCCTACGAGGAGTTTCATCATCTGAAGGTGAACGAGGAAGTGATGAGAGACTCCATCCGTCTGGCAAAACGCTATCTCACGGAGAAGTCGCTGCCCGACTCCGCATTCGACCTCATCGACCGCACGATGGCACAGCTGAAAACGATGAACGATTTGACAGGCGACATCGTTAACGGACTGAAAGAGGAACTCAACGAAATAAAGGAAAAGGCAGGCAATGCTGCCGACGACGACAATATTCTCATGGAGCGACTGCAGTGGCTATACTATGAGATGAACAACAAGGTGAACTTCATTCTTCTGGCTGCCCTTGACAACGACACCGACTTCGGCAAGATGACAAGCGTGAAGGAGAGAATAGAGTACATGGAGAATGCCTTAGACAAACTAACCACGCTGAGCGGCGAGAAACGCGACGAACTGAGAAGCAGCGACCTCGACGCCGTGGTTGCCAAACAGACTGGCATCCCTCTCGGCAAGGTGCAGACAAAGGAACGCGACCGACTGATGGGAGCAGAAGAGACACTGAAACGTCGCGTGGTGGGACAAGACCACGCCGTGAAGAAAGTGCTCGATGCCGTTTACGAGTCTCGCTCTGGCCTGAGCAAGAAAGGACAACCTATGGGCTCATTCTTCTTCCTCGGCCCGACGGGAACAGGTAAGACCGAACTGTCGAAAGCCCTTGCCGCATTCCTCTTTGGCGACGAATCGGCACTGCTGCGCTTCGACATGTCGGAGTTCAAGGAGGAACATTCGGTGGCACTGCTCTACGGAGCGCCTCCAGGATACGTTGGCTACGAAGAGGGTGGACTGTTGGTTAACAAGATCAGGCAGAATCCTTACTCCGTGGTGCTCTTCGACGAGATAGAGAAAGCACACAAGTCGGTGTTCGACCTCTTCCTGCAAATACTCGACGAAGGCAAACTGCACGACCGCCTCGGTCGAGTAGGTGACTTCTCCAACGCACTGATACTGTTTACCTCAAACATCGGAAGCCAGTTTATCGTTGACAAGTTCAACGCAGGACAAGTGCCCGAAAACAACGAGTTGATGGACATCATGCAGGGATATTTCAGACCAGAGTTCTTGGCACGTCTGACGGAGATTGTACCGTTCTCGCCCATCACAGACCAGACGGTGGCCAACATCTTCGACATCCACCTCAAAGGCCTATTGAAACTGCTGGAGGAACAAAACATCACGCTCTCGCTGACGCCAGAGGCACGCACCACCATCGCACTGCGTGGCTTCAACCAGCAATATGGCGCACGCCCCGTGCTGGGCATCATACGCAAGGAATTACGGCACCCCATCTCCAAGATGATAATTGCAGGCAAGGTGAAGGCTGGCGATCACATAGAAGTTGCCATAGACAAAGAAGGCAATCCTGTGTTCAACGTCAACTGAGAAAAAGAAAATAAAACACAAAATATTAATTAAATAACCATTACGACTATGGCAATGAAAGAAAACTTTATTTCCATGGCTCCCGATGAAGAGAGCAATGCGAAAGTGTCGCCTATCGACAGCAACAAGACGCTGATGATAGACCAATACACCACCGATGCCGAACCAGGCAACCCAGAACTGGTGGAGGACATCCAGAACATCAATGATGCCTTCGCCCACTTCAAACCGAAAGTTGAGGTAACGTTCACCGACGAAGAGGGTGGCAGCGTGGACGAGACGCTGACCTTCGGCGAACTGCGCGACTTCGAGGCCAACGGTGGCAAAGGCCGTCTGGTGGAGAACAGCAAGTTCCTTTCCGGCGTGAAGCAGAATATCGACACCAACGTGAAGATACGCAAGAGCATAGAGCAAAACCGTAAGTTGCGCGACATACTAAAGGAGAGCGGCTCGCGTGAGGAACTCAAGGAGCTACTGCAAGCAATGCTCGACGAACTGGAGGAGGCAAAATAAAACAAGAAAGAAGAAAGGTATATCATTATGGCAGATGCAGAGATGAAAAAAGCCGCCGAAGTGACACAGGAAGCCACTGGGCAGCAGCAACAAGAAAAAAGTGAGAAGAAAGACGCATCGCAACTATTGTCGTCGTTTGGAGGATACAATGCCGTAAGAGGTTTCCTACCCGATACCGACAACCTCAATCCGGCAAAAAAAGCCGCCAAAAGCGTATTCCTCACCGACAAACGATTCAAAGAAAAGAGAGAGGCACTGAAGAAAGACCTCAGAGAATGGATTCAACTTCTCAACGAAGGTCACGACAGCGCAACAGAGTTTGCCGACTCGTGCAAAGAGAAAGAGCAGAAATACACCAATTTGCTTAAGCAAGGCATCACCGACGCCCTCTATGCAACGAAGGACTTGGAGCGTTCATACCGTGAACTCGACTCTTTCTTCAAGACGGCCAACACCGACAAGGTGAAAAACCTCAGAATAATCAACGTATATAAGGACGACATTGCCGACCCCGACTCGGGTTTCGCCGGAGAGGTGGAAGACCTCTTGCGCAACGGTTTCGACCGTTTGAGTCTGAAAGACTGCTACAGTCTCGTCTGCGTGCCTGGCAACGTGTTCCAAGACAAACCGACGCTGCTCCAATGGGCAAAGATGGCATTTAAATATAAGGTAATGCTCATCACCGACCATGCCGACGAATATTCTTTCGACGACCTTCAGGCCAATACCGAAGGATATCGCGACAGTGATGCCGAACTGATGAACGTGGTGATGACAGCCAACTGGATTGTTGGCCGTGAGGCAGAGAAGATGTCGTCGGACGAGGAGGACAGCGCGGCCTTCTATATCGCACCAGCCGCAGCACTTGCAGGAAAACTCTATGACGAGAGCGCCAATATGGCACAGGGAGCAGGTGGCAAGAAATACGGAACACTCGACGGCGTGAAGGGCGTGAAACTGGATCTTCTGAAGTCGCAGATAGCATCGCTGATGGACAATCAGGTGATTCCTATGGTATATTCGGAAGGCCGCGTGATGGCATTCAACAACACCACACTTTACAACGGCGACCTCACTGCAATGAAAGAATACCCGATTGTGAGAGTGTTCGACTGGGTGAAGAAGGTGCTGATGAACTATGTACATGAGGTGGCACTGGAGAACTGGGATCCCTACAACTCGCCGAAAAACCTGAAGCAGAAGATACAAGCGTTCCTCAACGACTACAAGGGCTACGGCAACCTGTTCCAGGACTACGAGATTCAGGAACCGAGGCAAGACCCCGTCACGAAACGCATCACCTGCGATATCAGCCTCACCCCGTTCTACGCTGCTAAGAACTTTATCATAAAGGTCTCGGCAGACAAGAAGGACAAAGACGCATCTATGGAATAACATAAAATAATTTATTCACCTTTTAAAAACAAAAAATTATGGCAAAAACACCAGTAAAACTTGAAATCGATGGTTACAAGGAGAGAGAAGTCCAAATGGTAACTTACGAGTTCGACCAGGCCACGGATGTGGAAGGCCAGATGTCTGGAATTCCCCGTGGAGGTAAGATCACAGTGAGAGTGAAAGCAATGAACGACGGCACGCCCGACCTGCTGGCATGGATGGTTGATCGCAACCTGCCCAAGAATGGCACTATCACCTTCAACGAAACAAAGACTGGAAAAGTAATGAAGACCATCAAGTTTACCAATGGGTACTGCGTAAACTTCGAGGAGAAATGGGAAGATAAAGAAGGCCATTTCGAGGAAATCGTCATCACTTGCAAACAGATAGAATTCGGGTCTGTGAAATACGAGAACGAATGGGCATAACCATCCCAGATTATGTGTAACACAAAAAATAATTAAGATATGGCAGAGAATACAACACCGGTAGTTTTATCGGTAAAAGATTTTGAAAGTCGCGAAGTGATGTTGGTTGACTATACGTTCAACGAGGCTACCGACATAGAAGGACAGATATCTGGCACTCCTCGTGGAGGCCGCGTAACCATCAGAGTGAAGGCAATGAACGATGGCAACAACCAGTTGCTGCAGTGGATGCTTGATCCCAACGATCCGCGCGATATGACCATCACATTCAGCAACACCGTTGACGGCAGCAAAATGAAGGAGATTAAGGGCACAGGATGCTATTGCATACACTACATCGAGAAGTGGGAAGACGGCCAGGCTCACTACGAGGAGATAGAAGTAGTTTGCCAAAAACTGGAGAACGGTCCCGTCGCATTCAGTAATCCCTGGAAATAAGGAAATAATCAATCAGTGTTAATCGATTTCATCCCTCTATCAGGGATGAAACCGATTGACATTTTAGTTTTATATGTGCTTATGGCAAATATTGCGATTTACGCAAAAGTAGATGATAAGTGTTTCGAATTATTAGAATTCGATCAACATTCGTCATCTGTAGATTGGACGGGCAATTCAGAAACAGAAGACTCCGTCTATTGCGTAACAGAACTAACTATGTATTCCGACGATTCGACGTGTTACAAATGCTTTGCTAAGTGGTTCACAAGCGGGGCTGAAAAAACGGTGTGTATTTGCGTGAAGAAACAGGTAGATGGGAAAGGATACATTATTAAGGAATTAAAAGGTGTACGCTGTATCGTACTTTCAGAGAGTTGTACTATGTCTAAGGAATACGGTAGCGACAAATATCCGGGCAGAAAAACGATGACGGTTACCCTTATAGGCAAAAGCGAAGATATGGGTGAGATTGAGGATAAGAAAAATAACCATATATCTGACTACAAAAAGAGAACTAACGAAATATTCTTCAAAATAAATGATGAAAGCGCAAAAACAAATGATAAAAGTGTGAATTTGTTGAGTTATAAATATTCCTGTAATATCAATGATGTGGATTTATGTTCCCGTTTTAATACACCAAATTTCGAGGAACCAACAATTATAGAGTTTTCATTTAATGGTTTTGATTCTGACAAAGAAATAGACGGATATAAGAAAAATTTGATTTCATATATTAACGGACTACAAAAAGGGAATACTTTAAAAGAATTCATTTTTGAATGTAGGGCTAAGAAAAATGCATTCCAACAAAAAGATGAATTATTGACAAGCACAAAAATAGAAGGATATGTCGTAGAACTTGAGGAATGCTATGAAGCACCCTTGACAGAATATGAAGATGGAGTATATGAAAGCAACTATGTTGTAAAGGTAAAGATTGACACCACAAAAATCATATTCCAAGAGTCCGTTCAAAAATCCGAAACCAATCAAGCCCGCGATAATGTCGAAATTACGATAAGAGGTTACGAAAACAGATAGTTATGATGGCAAGGTCGTTTGCAATGCTTTTGATGTTGCTTTGCGCCGCGACGGCGTGGGGCCAGCAGATAAGTATTGTTGACTTCGCCAAATACAAGAAAGACCCGACGAAGGTGCCTGCTAAAGTACCAAACGACAAGAAGAACGCACTGTTGCACCTGCTGACAGACCAAAAGGGATTCACATTCAAGGCCGACGGCAAGACCGAGATAGAAGCAGAGGAGGGCGAGGGAAGACTTATACTGGCACTGCCCGACAAGACAACCTACCTGACGGTTGAGCACCCTGACTTTGGACAGACCACATGGAAGGCTCCGCTGAAAAAGGGAATGAGAAGGAAAAGAGTGTATAAAGCCACGCTGATAGCCTTCAATCCCGACAAGCCATACAAGGTGGACAAGCAATGGGTGGTGATGAGAATAGAGCCGAAAAACGCCATCGTGACGATGGATAGCACCACGGTAATCACGCGCGACGGAAAGGCGCAGTTTGTATTGCCCATTGGAAAGCACGAATATAAAGTGGAGACGCCGTTCTATAAGGAAGAGACCGGCACCGTGGAGGTCAGCGACAGCACGAAGACCTTACTGACAGTCAATATGCAACCGATATATTCCTATATCACTGTGAGGTCGCCACGCTCAAATATGGAAATCTACATAGACAACGAGCGATGCGGGACAACCGAGGGCACGAGCCGACGACTGGCTGCTGGCACTCACAGAGTTACACTGCTGAACGGAGGACTTTGTTACTACGACGCTATGGTGGATGTCGGCTCTTCAGAAAAGGTGGTCCTGGAATTGAAGGAGAGCGATATGAAAATGGTGAAATGGACAGGATTTAACCGCAGCCGCCCCACAGTCGCTGTGGTGCCTAAGAAAGAAGAAAATGCCCTGGAAGCAAAGATGAAATCGCTGAAGCAGGGGATAAAGAAAGATAATAAGAAGGAGGAGAAGAACAGTGCCTCGATGATGATGCCGCCCGAGAACGTAACGGCAAACGTGAAATTTAAAGTGCCCGACGACAGCACGGAGATATGGATTGACCGTCAATGCGTGTCGAAAGGGTCATGGCAGGGGACACTGCAAGGAGGATACCATGCTGTGAACACGGTGAAAGATGGCATAGAATCGAAGACCATGCTGTTATGGGTCAACGACAATATGCCAATAGAGATGAGCCTCGGCGACCCAATGATGGAGAGAGGCTATCTCAACGTCCACAGCAACGTCATCGGGGCGTCGATATGGATAGATGGAAAGTTCGTCGGATTGACTCCATGCGTGGTAACACTGATAAACGCCACACGTGAGTGCGAAGTGGAACTGTGGAAAGGCCAGCGCATGAATAAGGCCAAAGTGAGGCCCAAGAGCAACGACATGGTGGACGTGAACATCGAACTTGAAACGGCAATAGAGTGAAGATAAGCAGTTTCAGACAAGAAGCGACAAGCCGTGCACGCATTATGGTGGTTGGCTGCGGTGCTCTGGGCAACGAGGTGATAAAGAACCTTGCCTTGATGGAAGTGGGCCATCTGACCATAGTCGATTTCGACAGAGTGGAACGAGACAACCTGTCAAGGTCGGTGCTCTTCACCCGAGAGGATGCCCAAAATGGTGCTCGCAAGGTGGATGCCGTTAGAAGAGCGATAGAAAGGCTAAGCCCCGTAACGACGCTGACCACCATTGATGGCGACATAGCCTACGACGTGGGGCTGGGTGAGTTTCTTGCCTCCGATGTTGTGATAGGATGTGTAGATAACCGCTGGGCACGTTATTGCATCAACCGCCTGTGTATGAGAGCAGGTGTGCCGTGGGTGGATGGAGGCATTGATGGACTGGAAGGAACGGCGAGAGTGTTTATCCCAGGCAAGAATTGCTATGCGTGCAATCTTGGCAGCGAGGGAATGAAAGATATAGCCCGCCGATTATCGTGTGCAGGAGCAGTGAGACGCAACATAGAGGAGGGAAAGACACCTACCACGTCGGTGGTGGCGTCGGTGATTGGAGCCGTGGAGGCACAGGAAGCCATAAAACTCGTCCATCGCGACGAGTTGGAGAAAGGTGAACTGACGTCGCTCTGCGGAAGGATGTTTTATTACGACGGGGAGCACCTGACAACGAGGACGGCAACCTTCGAGGCCTACGATGCCGACTGCACGGTTCACGAGCGTTGGCAACCTATTGAGGAGTCGGACTTGACCATCAACGATGAGGCAGGCATCGCCCTTCGCAAGGTGAGGGCAATGACCTGTTCGAAGGAGGCGGCAATCAGTCTCAACGACTATTTCGTGGACTACGTGATTCGTCGTGCCGACAATATGAAGAGTGCCGTGATGTGCCCGGCGAGACGAGTGGCCGACGCTGTGGCCAAGACGAGAAGTCTCGACACCACGCCATTCAGCGGATTGTTTCAGAACGAATATACCCGCATAGACGACCAGTTCCTCTACAAGGACATCACGTTGGCACAAATAGGCATCCCCGACAACGACGTGCTGCGAGTGACGACACCCAACGGTAACCGATACATACAATTAAAAAAGAATGGCAGATAAGAACGAAATACCGGAGATAAGGGCGGAGGTGTTGCTCAATCAACTCTTCCCCGACCGCGACCACTGGGAGGTAACAATGAAAGGAACCTTCTATCGTGGCTACAACTACGACTTGTTGGAATACGACGACAAGACGGGTATCGCCACTATGACGCGCGACGGTTTCATGAAACTGCTGCCACAAGGACTGCTCGCCAGAGAGTTGGGAGAAAAGGATATCAAGAGCGGCGCAAAAATCAGGGCACAAGAACGAGAGCAGCAACTGCTCAAGGATGCCTTCATGCCTATCGACAACTACGCATTCTCCAACTCTTTGCAGATAGAAAAGCAGGTGTCGAAACTGCTGAGCGGCAAACTCAACTACATACTGAAAGAGTATTTCGACTTCGACATGGAGAAGGAGACCAACCCGCTGGTCAGAAAGACAGCCGTGCTGCTGCCCATAGTAAGCCGTAAGCGAGGCGACCTCAACTTTGTCCGCAACCTGCTCGAGAGTCTCTTTATGCGTAAGGTAACAATGACCATCGGGAGCTATAGCGAAGACGACAATTCCAGATATGCCATCAACAAGGTGAGATATGAGGTTGCAATGTCGGGGCTCACTACAGAGACATTCAAAAAACTGATGAACTATGCCCAACCGCTGTGCGACTTCATCTCAGAGTGGTTCATTCCCTTCGACATGAAGATGGAGTTAGCGGTAGGTGAGCAACTGCCTGAGAGCGAACGAGAGCGAACACTGTTGGATTATAACACGAGTATTCACTAAAATTACGACACATGGACGTTAATGACAAGATAAACTGGCAACCAGGAATGCGTTTGTCTTCCAACACATTCAATAGGTGGGAAGACATACAAGACCTCCGACTGCGCATGGCTCTGAGAGCAGCTCTTGGTGGCAACAGACTGGGGCTGCTCAACGGGGAAGACTTCATCTGCGACGGTATGTTCGTAAAAAACACCTTTGAGATTGAGCGGCTTCGCTGTCTTGCCGTGCTTCCTTCGGGAAACATCATCGATACCGACGAGAGTGTGGTGGTCACCATTCCAATACTCTATGGCAACGAATATTTCCTGACCATAGGATTAGGCGATGGAGGAACAACCTTCGAGCGCGACGACGTGCCACTCAAACGGACGCAATATGTTTACAACATCAACACTACTGAGGAGGTGGAGGCTGGCGACCTGATGCCTGTGGTGAGATTTGAGGTGAGAAGTGGCAAACTTGAATTAGACAACGACTTCATCCCCCCGTGTCTGCTCTTTAACTCTGACAGCCGCCTGGACAACTATCGCGAGAAGTTCGCCCAACAGCTGACGACGCTCGGCACCCACGCCAATATGGAGGATGGCGACGGGAAACGCTCCATGATGCATTACGCATTCCTGCTCAAAGGCTTCAACAAGCAGGCAAGCGCACTCAAGTTCGTACAACTGACGCAAGAGATAGCGCAAGCCGTGAATTACTATATCGTAATACCCCACAGCACCGAGGAGAAGGAAATTCCCTATCCCTCGCAGATTGACGTGTCAGCATGGCTAAAATGGCTTGAGGAATATCTCGTAGGTGCATCGAAAATACTCGACGGAGTGGTGATCGAAGACAACTCCATAGATTATGAGGCACTCTTGGCACAGGCAAAGAAAGAACTACACGAGCAATTGCGACCGGAACTGCTTGCGGAACTCATTGAGAAGGCGAAAGAGCAACTTGGCATTGAGCTCAAGGAATATATCAACGGAACCACAAAACCCGAGGTCTCCACAGAGATGGAAAACGCCGTCAACGACAAGTTTGGCATCATGGACGGTACGTTCAACGACAAGTTTCGTCAGCAAGATGCAGCCATCAAAGGCACTATGTTCGGAGAGGTCTATGACAAACTCTATGATGCTCTTTACAACGCACTCTACGTGCCCGAAGAAAAAGAAGACGTGTTCACTCCAAAGATCTAACGCATGGAGAATCTGCATATCCCTCTGAAGATAACGCCGAAAGGACTACAGCGCGACACCGACCTCAAGGAGTCCATCGACTCTTTCCTCGAGGTGCTCATCACTACGCAACAGTTCCAGACGCCCGCCGACCCGCTCTTCGGATTCGTGTTCAACAACATGAAATTCGAAATCTTCGACGAGAGAAGCGGCGTCATCTACGACTCCGGCGACACGGGAGAGGGAGTGGCCGTCGATGGTCTCTACGGAATGAAAGTCTCTGGAGACGCGAAAGACATTGGCACCTTCGCCTCATTACTGAAAAAAGACATTGAAAGGGAGGAGCAGAGGCTCAGGGATGTGAATGTAACCATGTCATACACAATGAAAGTGCGACAAGTGACCATACACGTGGAGGCTATCATCGATGCCACCGACGAGCCCTACAAGTTCGACTACATTATGAAGGTGTGGAAATAAAAATGCGATGACAGATGGCACAGACGATATTTGAGATACGACAAAGAACCGAGGAGTTGATGCGAACAGCCATCAACACCTGGAGGCAAAGTTATCAGGATGAGAAGCTGGAAGGCCTCGAAAAGGATCCGGTGTTCAGGATGCTGATGACTGCGCTGGCATATCAGGCTAACGACACCACTGGCGAGATAGAGCGTATGAACAGCGAAGTGCTACAAGAATTCGCACGACTGCTGACGCCCTTCGAGGTGGGACGAGCCGTTCCCGCATCCGTAGCCATCACCGTGGCACCCGACAAAGGCGTGGCCGAAAGGCTCATTGACGACGACGATGTGTTCACCATCAGGGAGTCGGAATACAAGTTCATTCCGCTGCTTCGTACACGTCTGCTTAACGCCACCATCAGCTCGCTCAAAAGAATCGACGGCAGACGTTGGAGCGTTGTACTCAGCTTTGAAAAACCTGTGAGAGATCTCTCTGGATTCTCGTTCGCCGTGAGAAACAGCAATTTCAAAGACCTGAAACTCTCCATCGGAAAAACCCCGATACCGCTCGTCTGTCCGTGGGACTACAGCGAACTGCCCTTCAACGACTGCTTCGACGTCGATACCATCATCTACAACAAGTCGCAGACCTACGAGCCATCGTCGGTTTGCATGGACTTGTTTGCCAAGCAAAACCTGATGATGTATTTCGTGAAGACGGCTCGTCTCCGCGACGACAATGAAGACGGAGTGAACAGCGTAGAGTTTACCTTCGAGTTCGAAGGTACGGGGGCCGACTTTGAGTTCAACAAAGACCTTCTCATACTCAACACCACCGTCCTCGTCAACTGCGAAATCAACACCGCCACCCTCACCGACAGCACGCCCATAGTGAGAATAGCAGGCTACGACAGCACCTCAGGCAAGGCCAAACAATTCATGCATGCGCTCAGACCCTCCAATCTGCAAATCTATGGCGGAAGTCAGATAGAAATCAGACGGGTCTCCGCCGACCGGTTCAACAAAAGCTCGCTCATCAAGATGCTCCACTCTGTTGTGTCAAGATACAGCAGCGACTACGGGGCTTTCAGAGGTATACACGGACTCACTGGCGACAAAATGATGTTCTCTCTCTACAACATTATGAACGCCATGATAGGCAAACTAAGCCAAAGCGAGGAGGCCAACACGCCAGGAGTATATATGTCGCTCATGAAGTCGAAAAACAAGATCGAGGGCGAGGTGTCGCTCGATGTCAAATACCTCGTAACCGACGGTGTGAGTGTCAACTCGCAACTCAGTGCCGACACCTATTTCGTGCCACCGGCTGGATGCGACCACAGACTCACCTCTGTCATCAGCACACCCGCCGAAGGCAGCAACGAGGTGAGCGGTGCCGAGGCCACTATGACTATGTCGAGATACTATCTCGCCACCAATGACCGAATAGTGACAAAGGCAGACATAAAGGCTTTCTGCCTCAACGAACTCGTGGCGCACTTCGGACTGAGCACAGACATGATAAGAAACATCTCCGTGAGACACCGAGTGCTCTATTCCGCAGGAGTCAACCAATACGAGATTCTTGCAGAGATACACCTCGCCGACAACAGCGCCGTAAGGAAATTCGAGGCAAACAAGGCTCACGCAGAGACAATGCTCCAGAAAATGATAGAGGTAAGAAGTACCAATATCTACCCCATTCACGTGGACATTAAAATAGAACGCTAATCATACACACATATACGACAAATGGACGAATTCTTTTTAGACATAGAATATAAGAACAAGACGGTCAGGTTCATGGTGGTCAATCCCGAAGAGACGCTCTCGGCACTCATGAACAACCTAAGGCACGCCATAGGAGCCGACGGACGACTAATCTTCGACTTTCCATCCATCGACGAGTCGGGAGCGCCACTCGACTATTTCTTCGCAAAGGAAGACCCAGACGTAAACGAACTCAGGGTCATGCGTCCGCGCATCGGAAAAGAAGAACAGACTCTCGCCGACTACAACGTGGAAAACGGAGACAAGGTTTTCCTCATACCCGACCCTCTTCCAGGATGAACAAATGAGCACAGCCGACTGGGAAAGCAAAGCAATCAAACTCACCGGAGGACGAGACCGACGACTCCTCCACGAGTGGCGAACGATGGAGCGACGGCTCTCATCGAGAAACGACATACGCTTCAGCCCCAGCAAGTTCAATGCCCGGCAACTGCCCACGGAATATCTGGTGGACTACCGCATCAAGAGCATCTGCGGAGTAACGAACATCGAACGGCTCAACGAAGAAAACGTGGAAAACGAGCCCATCTTCCACACTGGTTACCAGATGACCATTACGCTCCCCGACAACTATCCCGATATCGACGGAGCACCGAGGTTCCGATTTCGCACCACCGACGACAGCGGACAACCGATTCCACATCCGTGGCATCCCAACATACGGTTCTTCGGCGACTATGCCGGAAACGTCTGTCTCAATATGGCCGACACCTACACCGACCTCGCATGGGCCGTGGAGCGAGTGGCTCTCTATCTCAGATACGAACTATTCAAGGCCGACGAACAACCACCCTATCCCGAAGACCTCAACGTGGCCAAGTGGATAAGGCTGCAAGCACTGCCCAACCGATGGGTGTATTTCGACCAAGACAAACAAGAAGGACACACGACATGACAAGAAAACTCCTACTCACCATATATATGCTTGTGCTGACCGCATTCACGGTCGGCGCACAGACAAGCATCAACATCCACGTAGGGCACGACACCCCCTATGTGGACCATCTCGCCTTGCAAGACAACGCCAACGACATGGACCTCATGGTCAAGTTCATCTTCGACGAGGCAAAAAGCACGCTCACCGTCAGCCTTATCTCCTATAGAAGCCTCTTCGTCTTCAGAGACGACACACCATACAAACCCACTATCAAATGGCGAAAAATCAGACCAGAGCGGCTGCCCTACGTGGCACAGACTGAACAGGGAAACTCATTCAAACTCACAAGAGACTTCTGTCGCTCGCTCTATGCACCCAAGTCTCTATCGTTTATCAAACGATGGAAATTCTTTAAGAAATATGTCTTCAAACGATGGATTACCTACGAGGGACTGCAACTCGTGCCCACCGATTATAAGATGGTCAACGACTATATAGAGCAGACATTCAACGTGCCTGAGGCAAATCAACAAGTAAAGATAACCCTCGGCGACGTAATGATGATGCGACACGCCAGTTCAAACCCCAAGAAAAAGGGTCAATACGAAATCTTCTTTGGGAAAGACCTCAACCGAACTTACTATATCACCATCGACCGCGACCCCTGCTTCAACCTCGCAGAAGAAATAGCGGCGACGGAGAAAATAAGGGACGGCGTGGCCGAGGGATACGAGACACTCAAAAAGAAATACGGCAACGGCATAGCACCCTCGAAAGAGTATCTCGACATATTCAATAAACTAAAGGAACTGCTCACAAAGCAATACACAAAACAAGACACCAGTAGCACCTGCCCGACACTGCGGCAGATGTGGAAGGAACACAACGCCTACGTGGATTCAATCGCCGCGCTCAAATGCACCGTCGCCGCTGCACCAATGCCGTCATCTGGAGGGAAAGCGAAACCCGCTTCTGAAAAGAAGCAACTCAGCGACACCGAAGTGCCACGACTGCTCGCCGCCGCACACCAGATAGACCGACTCGTCTCCAGATGGCTGCTCACAAACGACAAATATGAGAAAAAAGACATCGCCAACGACTGCCGAAACATCATATTGCGAACAAACCGCACTCTCAGGGAACGCTCAATAGTGACACCCGCACAAAAAGAGGCTCTCAGAATCTACAGGGAGGCTGAAAACCACTTCAACATAAACTGCGTGGAATGAACAAACAACTATTCACAATCATAATAACCATCATAGCGTGGGTGCTCAACGCTCACGTCACACCACTATACGCACAAAACGACACCACAAACACAACAACACCTACCACAACCATAAACGACACCCCCACAACAACCACCGAAGACTATAGCATCGAAAGTATCGAGGAAGACATGGACGAACTGAAAATGCAGATGGTCGACGTCAAACTCCACGTAATGCTTTATATGGAGCAACTCGAGAGCCTCGCCTCGCAGGATATGAAACTCACCGTCGGAAGCAACATCACGCTTGCCAAAACAGTCTATCTCTACGCAAAGAAGGTGAAAAACTTTCAAAAGGAACTCTCATACTACGACTCCAGTTGGGACACCTATTACCAGTCGCAGCAAGTAGTCATCGCCGAAGACACCGCCCTACTCGCCATGACCACTAAGATGCAAGTGCTCAGGGAATCTCTCGACGAGACGATCTCTGCCCACCAGCAACGCCTCGACCAACTCAAGGCTCTCAGCGATATGGAGCGAATAATGCAAGGAAAATACTCCGCTTACAAGGATATGGAAAGCAAGGCCAACATGCTCTCGCTCACACCAAAGACCGCCGACAAGCTCGAACAACTCAAGGCAAAGGAGCAACTCACCTTCACCTCGCTGCAACAAGCCTACGACAAAATGAAAGCGGCAGAAGACGCCCTGCCAATGCTAAAAAAACGAGCACAACTACTCGAACAACAATTCGTGGAAATCACAACCATGTCGAAGAAAATACAAGAGGCGGAATACAAACCCTGGCTCAAACGATTCCAAGACGAACTCATCGGCCTCGGCTGCATCGCTATGATACTAATGCTCTTCAATATGATAATAGCAAAAATAAAAGCGGCCAAGCAGGAATACAACAACGCGAAGAAACTGAAAGACATCGTGAAGAAGCAAGAGGAGCAATATCCCACCATATAAACCCACAATATGCGCCCTATGCCAAAAATAATATATACGCTCGTAGCCATGCTCGTAACGCTCACAGCATGCTCAACAAACGACATCAAGACACAGACAAATGCCGTTGACAGTCTTATCACTGTCAGCCTGAAGAAAGACACTGCAGTATCACACAACGACATCGAAGTTGCAAGCATACAACTGTCCGACAACTACAAGAATATGAGTGCCGATGCCGTGCTCAAGAAATACGTCGGAGTAAAGCCCATCAACAACAATATCTATTATACGCTCAAGGCAACTGAAAGCCGGAAGACGCTTCTCACCAGCACAAAAACATCGAAAGTGCCCGACCTCGTGCGCACCGACTACATCGGAGCACAACAAGTAATAAGGCTCAAGATGAAAATGCTTGTGCTCGTGGACCTCTGCCTGCCAGACGAACTGCTCGAACAGGAGAAAGAGATGGTGCAAAACCTGTGGGCAATGTACAACGTCAACCTCTACATCGCATTCATGTATGGCGACCACCTCACCGAGACAATGAGAGCATCGGCCTACATCATCAACAACTATTTCAAGCCCAAAGAAGACAACCACACGCTGCTCTACCGATGCATTCTCGAAAAACTACGAGAAGCCAATAACGGCAGCGACATATTTGGCAAAGACGACCACAAGTCGATGGTCATACTCTCCGATGGGAAAGTATATAACGGAGACAGCCCCATCGATCCAAACCACTTCCAACTCATTGAACTGCTCAAACAAGAGGCAAAAAAACGAGAAGACATCAACCTATACTACGTCAACATTACCCCACGGAAGGCAGAAAGCGACATCGACGACCTCAACCCCGACGACTACGCTCTCACCGACATCGAAGACGAAACCACCGACGACCTCGACTACGAATACGGGCAGGGAGACGACGACTCGGAAAACATCTTGCGCCTCATCTGCAAGCAATATAAGGGGAAATACTACGCCGAGCCAAACTGGTATGACCTCAAGAAAACAATCAAGCAAAACAGAGGCATCGAATTCTCCGACTACAGATTCCTCTTCGAACAACCAGACAACAAAGTGTTCGTCGGAGCAAACAGACAACTGCAAATAGACTGCATCGACAACGCATCGGGCGACTCACTGCTCTCCGGAACTATCAACTATTCGCTCGGAGGACTCTACCACCCCGTCATCATCTCGAAAAGTTCGTTCCTACAAAACGCCGCACTCGGCTCACTTGTCGCCATTCTCATCTGCTTCCTCACCTATTGCATACTGCAATACGTACTGCCAAAACAACTATACAGGAATTTCACGAAAAAATACGTGCTCACCTACACAGGGCGGCTTATGAGCAACGACGACATCGCCGTGGCCGAATCGTGCTATCTCTGCAAGGCACCATTCGAAGAGGGAGACCAGATTGTAACAAAGTGCAGCCACACCATGCACAAACAATGCTGGGACGAAAACGAATACCACTGTCCCGAATACGGAAGACACTGCAAGAACGGTTCACACTACTACAACGAACAGCGGCTCAGCGACCCACACAACGCACCTTTCTATATGAAATGGGTGATAACCGCCCTCTTTGCCGCCCTCCTCGCATGGCTAATCAGCTATTGCGTCTATCCCGTAACAACGCAAATCTTCGAGCGCATCTGCATGCACAACGCCAACTTCGAGGTCAATTCCCCAGAATACCGAGGATTCACCATGGCCTATATCGACCGACTGCGCATGATGCCCGAAATAGGAACATTCATCGCCCTCTTTCTCACCGCCGCGCTATGCTGCTACACAGTTACCCTGAAATACTCACGCAAGCAAAAGGCCCTCGAAATAGCCGTACGCTCGGTCCTCGCAGCCATCATGGGACTGCTCTCATTCTTCTTCGCCTGTCTCGTGTCGATAGGCCTCCGTCTTGAGCACAACGACCTGCTCATCAACCTGCTCGCCTGGGAACTGCTCACCATGGGCATCACCTTCTGCGCCACCTATAAGACGCGCGTCAGCGTCAAACCACAATGGCTACTGCTTGCTGCACTGCTGCCCGTCGGCATCATCTTCCTGCGATATCTCGTCTTCGCACAGCCCACCACCGACCTGCGCATCTTCAATCTCATAGTCTATATGCTCTATTGCGCAGCCGTGGCCTACTGCATCGCCGTCAAGTCGCCACGCTCAGAGCGATTCTTCCTCCGCGTGGAAGGCCCCATCAAGGAGATTTACGTGGCACTCTACAAATGGTTCAAGACCGACCCACGCGGGCACGTAACCATCGGAAAGTCTGTGGACTGCAACCTGCAAACCTCGTGGGACACCGAAGGCATAGTGGCACCAATACAGGCCGAGATCTACCTCGACGACGGCGTGCCCCACCTGCTCGCAATCGAAGACGGAGTAACCGCCGACGGAAATCCCATAGACGCCGACGACACAATAAGGCTCTTCCACGGACGCTCATTCAAAATAGGGCGGACAACATTCACTTACATCGAAAAAGACCGATGACGGCTCAGAAACTTATACCTCCAAAAGAAAGTTCCATCGGCTCGGAACATGATTTCGATGCCGATGGAACTTTTTCATGCCTATGAAAGTTTGGCTTAAGTGTTGAAATGGAGCCACCGACTTGCTGTTCGACCTCATCTCCACCCAGCAGATGGGCGGCGCAAGCGGTAAGGTGGATGATACCGTGAACATCGGCTAACCGAGACTCTCAACAATTTAACTTAAATCACAGACCAATTTAATCTGAATTACCGAGTAAATCAAATTGATTTGCGGAGGTTTCATCACTGATTTATAAAACACAAAGGTACAACCCATAAAACAAGGAATTATGAAAAAGAAACGCATTGTACTCTTCGCAAACACGAAGGGAGGCCTCTTTCGTAATAACTGCAAAGAAAAAACAAAATGTCTATTTCGTGGCAAAATGAACGGATTTGTTCCGTTTTTAAAGCCCCAAAGAATCTTTACGAAGGAAGATTGTTCCCCATAAAGTGGGTGGGGATGCTCCTTTATCTAAATGCCGATTACGACATTCCGCGTGCCATCGTGCTGTGTCAAGACAACATTCGTACCAAAGGTAAGATTGTATATCTCCCCATCTACATGACCATGTTCCTAAAACGCCAACAGCCCGACGAACAAACCATACGGTTTGATGCGTCGGGCTGTAACCTATAAACGAAAACAGGAAGAGTGTGAAGTACCAATAATTTACACTACATTCAATCCTTATCGGGAAGAATCTCTGTCTCAAAACGAGAATAGAAACGTCTAACGAAGATGTAATCGCTGATGGCAAGGTTTGTATGGTCATAAAGGTTATGAAACATCACCGAAAGATGCACGTCTTTCGTAATCTCTCCATCAAGTCCGTCGTTCCAGTTGTCGCCATCAAAATCATAAAGATTTGGTTTATATTCGAAGAGTGAATCATAATCACGGAAATATATGCCGTTGTCATTGTCCCAGTTAATATCTGCAATGTTGATACCGAAAAGGGGATACATATTCGAGCGCATATCATCTGTCAGTGCCTCAAAAAGGTACTGACGGTCTCTCCCTTGCATCGGATGTTCCTTCGGATAATTACCATCCATGAAGCAGCAACCCTCCACCGAGATGCGTTTATCAGGATAGTTCTTGTTTAGAGCACGGAACATCGTCTATCCCTGTTCAAACATCAGGTTCATTGCCTTTTTAGCCTCATTGTCATAGGCCACGATGTATGGCAGGAGCTCTTCCAGTTGCTTTTTCAGTTCCGTGTCGATAATCTTTTTACGCTCGTAAGCAATCTCATGATAATCCCTCGTGTCAAACTTCTTACGCTTGCGTTCTCTGCATTCTGCGCGGTATCGGCTTACTATCAGTCTTTCTAACTTCTTGACCTCATTACTTTCTAATATATTCCAATTCATAATATTCCTTTTACGTTAATTCCATAGACACTCATAATACTCGGCAAAAAGATGCAAACCCCGTTTCGCCCTTTCTTTATTCTCTTTCGTTTCATACGTGAACGTATCCGTGGAGAATAGATGAAAGGCGTATTCCATTTCCCGCAGATACTTCAACCAACACTTATGACCCTTCTCGATACCATATTTGTCACTTAAATCACCGGGTACGGTACCAGGTGAGTTTGTTTCTTCTATCTCAATCAGTGCCTGGATACGCGGCAAAGCATACTTGGCGATGTAATAATCTACATTCCATGCCTCCTCAACAGGAAATGGCCACGTCCATTCCGTCTTCTTCTTGTTGCTGAATTTTGCCATATAAACATCAGTATATTGACCCGACATCAGGTTCTTCTATGATTTTTCTTGCTGTTTAAAAGGTATGTATATTTCACCGATATCCGGTTCTTCTATGATCTTTATTTCTGTCTCAAAAGTACGAACATAAATAAGGTCTGTAATCGCCAAGAAGGATTTTTTGTATAGATGTGAGAAACCATCAGACAAGTTAAGACTTTCGATAAACTCGTCTTCGCGCGAAACCTCCACAAATTTTCTCCACAAGGAATCGAGCTCTTTCTCCGCGCGTCTTAATTTCTTATTGTAGATCTCCTGTGAGTTGTACGCCTCTACAGATGCATGATTGTCGCGGAATGATTCATCCACAAGCATATCCCAAAGCGTTTGCCGGTCGTCGCCCTGCAACGGATGCAATGCTGGATAGTCGCTGCCGATACTTATCTTGCCGCACAGATTAAGATCCTTTTCACCGAGGAATACGTCGTCGTTAATGATGTCGTTCCACGTATCCTTGCACTTCTTCTTTATCTTCCGCTCTTCCCTCTTTAGCAGTTTGTCGAAATAGAGGATGTCCTCACGCAGTTCATCCTTACAATTCTCAATCAGAGCTTTATCGATGAGATGTTTCCTCATCTCAGCGACACCCAAATCATCCATTGTCTTGCTTAATACTCTGCCATATTCCATATAGCCGATAATTATATCCTCCAGAGCTCGTATTCTGGGACTTTGCAATATATCAAGTATTTCCATTGCCGTATCCTATTTTAATGTGTCATCTTTTGTTATCGAAACCTCAATCCGCTTGTCGAACTCACGGACGAAGATAAAATCAGTGTAGGCGAATGAAGAACACTCCCATATATGATGGAAGTAGTGCGACAGATGCAAATCCTTAGTCAGTTCCCTGTCCAGCCCCTCGTC
>Ga0181612_170854_pt1 | contig 30787 bp, 18 predicted proteins | sample HoacroProtozoa21_FD_119630 | JGI IMG/M metagenome (GOLD analysis project Ga0181612, IMG submission 119630) | Hoatzin crop microbial communities from Cojedes, Venezuel. Combined Assembly of Gp0051906, Gp0051904, Gp0051908 | reverse complement strand
CCCTTCCAGCCCCTAACATTCTGTGATTCTGTAAAAACATAGAACACCACAAACATACACATCTTTTTGTCCTTTTTCCTGGCCATCTCCTGACTCACCCTTTCCTCCTTCCTTTATTTTATGACCTGTTTCCATGGAGGAAGAGCTACCCTCCCATGAAGCAAGGGAGTTCTGCAAATGTGTCTCGCTTCTGAAAGGAGAGTTTCCAGGAAAGTAATTTTTATTAACATTTCCTCCACCAGAGTAACTCCATGGTATGTTCTTCTGCCATACACTAATTAAGAAGCAGCAGGGAACAGCTTCCTTGTGAATAGCTGACAGACAACTTATTTACTGCGAGGAAGTGCAGAGATAACCACTGGCTATGTTATAATTCATCTCGTCATTGGTGAATTTTGGAAAAAAAGAGTGATAAAGCAGCGGTGACCATGAAAAAGGAAAAATCTTGCCATAACAGCACACCAGAAGAGAGAGCTGGTATTACACTCACACACCAGTAACTCATCTTCACATTTTACACTTCACACAACCACCAATGACTACAGCGGGACTTTTTTCAGGGGGCGAGACAGTACTGGTCAACAGAATACAGACTCTTGCACTTTCAGTTCTCATACAGCCCAACCACAAAGGATTCAGTACTTAAGGACTTCTCTTAGATTGCAGATGCCCACAGCAGCACCTGCACTGGCTCTACACTGCATTTTGTTCCTGCAGGTTTTTCTACTCAATTGCCAAAGATTCTATGAATTGGAAAAAGAAACTTTTACCCCAGATCATCTTAATCTTTGTTTTGTGCTTTTTTCTGAAAGTGCTAATAAGTGAAAAAATTAATTTTTAATTTGTAGATCTTTCTGTCTACATGCTTTTCTTTTACAGTGTGTTTTTTTTGATTTTTCTTTTTAATAAAACCCAGTGATACAGTTCATGTTTTACAAAGATGGCAGGTAATAGCAACCTGTAACTTTCAATTGTTTTTTCCCCCTCTCATTAAAAGAAAAAAAATTTTTTATCATTTGCTGACCACACACTTCAATTTATTTTCACAAATTCTTTCACAATATGGCAATGGGAAAACTATCCTATACTTCAAGACTTGGAAAGCTTTCCAGGTCTGGCTGAAAACATGGAATCAAACGCGGTTTTGATTCCATATTGATACCCCGCAGCTTCATTGCCAGATGTACACTCCCTACAGGCATCCCAATGGGACCTCAACTGCACCCACATCACATACCTCTGCTCAGTTTATCTTAGACCGTTTACACCTGAACTATAAAAAAAAAAAAATTAAACACAACTACTCCCAGATCAAATGGTCTAATTGACCTAATATTCCAAAACGAATTCTAATTATGCTTTAGGGAGCACAGTGAGTATCAGCAGAATATCTGTTCTGCCCTGCAAGCTAATGATAAATTCCCATCCGCTTCTTGTTTTCCCAAGAACTATATATATACACCTCATAAACACATTTTTAGATAAAATTGTGACTACGGTGCACAATTAATACAAATTAGATGTTATAGTTCATCTAATCAGAACTGGGAGCATCATACTAGCCCAAGGCAATGTGAGGACACTGCTAAGCTGTACAACAGCTCCCAATACCACTATTTTCTCCAACATGGAAGGCCTGTATGGAGCCAAGTGTTCCACTGTCTTAGATCCTCAGTTTGCACCAGAGAAGCAGCTTCACAAATAGCCAGCTTTGAACTCAGAAACATAAAAATACAAAAGAGCAGCTTTCTGTCTCTCCAGGCTACACACTAACAGGCACTGTGCTCCAAAACCATATCCCCACCCCAGTGACCTGGCCTAGCCACAAAGCGCAGCTCTGCAGTTTTTCTAACCATATCCATGAATCTCCAACATGTAAAACACAGAGAGATTTAAGTGAAGTGAGAGAAACAGACAGTCACCACAGCTGTTTTCCGATTCAGTTGACAATATTACTGCCTTGGGACATACGGATTTTGGAATAAACTCAAGAATCTCGGCTTTAGGGTCAGATGCAGGAAGAGTGAAGCGATTCACAAAGACAATATGTTTAGAGCAAGGGATGTTTCGCTTTCTCTAGTGGCTGGTATTACATTCTCAAAGCAGCCTCCGCATCTTCCCAGTGCTGGAGCGACCATGGATAGCGTGACTGCACCTGAACAAGACTGAGGAGGCAAGGAATAGGAAGCCACCACTCAGTCCGACTCACTATGGCAGCTGAGGGCAAGGGCAAAAAGCTCTCTTTGCATATAAGCAACAGGAAAAGTGATTCAAAAAATGTATGTTTGTGTGTAAATTTCTATTCAGTGCTCCTTCACTACAGGAAAAAAATTTTTTTTTTGATAACTGTATCTTTTATTGACATATATGTTTGTTTTTATAGGGATCGCCAAAGAAACCTACAGCCAGTGCAAAGCAGAACTTTAAAACCACCATGCTCTCAGACACATCAGACTTGTATTACCTGAAACAAATACGGTCAACATGGAGACAACGTTTAGACATTTGCTTTAAAGTGTAGCATCCTTTCCACCTGCCAGTGTAGGCCGCAGAAGACACACTCTAGTTAGCATATTACTGACAGGCTGATGAGAAAGCTCCTGTCAGACACTGGCCAGCCGGGTGTTTGAGACAAAACACACAGCCCCAGCTGACTAGTTAGGGAGAGACTGGTGAGGTACAATTACAGAGGCGTATGACAAGCTTTCATGCTTGAGTGACTTGAGAACCGATGACATGGCTTTAAACAGCAATCCTTCCTACCTCCGGTCACAAAACAGCAATAAGTCAACTGATGCACTGTTGTAAAATCATGATTTATTCCTTTGCTTTGAATACATGAGAGTGTAGTATGATGTTCTGGTAGACTACCACAGCAGGTGCACTTGGGGCCGAAACATCTAGGGCCTGCCTCCAGCATGCATAAAATCAATGCTGTAGTTCAGCCCTCCTGGAAAAGTCACCCTCAGCACTTTAATAATTTATAGTAAGACTGAATTAAAAAATTATTTGTACTGAAACTCGTACAGCTCCATGCAAATAATAAGAATAAATGCAGATGTGGTGATGTGTGAGAAAACAGTGCTGTGCAAGAAGATACAGCATGACATTTAGCAAAGGTCTCCCTTTTACAGTTGAAACGAAACAGTCACCTCTGTCAACAGATCAATTCCTTTGTTTCATTCATCCTTTCATTTAATCCAAAGCCATATAATTTGTTTCTCCTTCATAGTTTACTGTTCAGAAGTCAGAAATGGTAATTTTTGCTACATACAGATCTTACAGCAGATAATCCTCAGGCTAGCTGAATCCATCTCACTCTAACACTAAGCCTGAAGCAAGCTGTGAGGTTGGTGATAATCACATTATTAAAGTGGTTGGAAAGTCAAGCTAATAAAAGAATCAACAGCTAGGGCAAATAATGACCCAGAAGCTACGACAGAAAGGAGTGCTGGGAAGTTTCTGCTTATATCTTGGTGTAATTGGTAGGGCAAGCAGACAAAGATCTCCACCAAAGGAGTTTTTAAAGGGGGTAAACCCACAGGAAATCAATTTAAAGAAAGCTGCAAAGAATACATAACAATTGAAAAATCAGAAGATACCTATAAAACAAAGTCTGCTAGTCTGAAATAAACTGACAATTAAAACACACCCTCAGCATAAAATTGTATTTTTTTTTAATTAAAAAACCCCTCTACTTAACTTAAAATAAGTAACCTTCTTTTCTCTTTCTCTCTTTGCCTTCACAGTAAATCTTCTTTTTAAACATCGCATCATTTTTCCCCCCCCTTATTCCATAATGGGACCCATCCTTTGCTTGAGTATAATGAAAGCACGAAGTTTATAGGGCAGAAACGCTAAACAAAGAATTCCTGTACACAAGTAAACGTGGTTTTCCATTCCTGGCCCCCCACAAGAAGGGCAAAGAAAAAGTGAACAAGGCCTTGAATTATGCCTTTTGTTATCCGTCACTGCCCTGAGATAGTGAACCGAAACAGAGCTGATAACTCGAAGGTGACTTCACAACCCAGTCTTCACGAACTGACATAAACACTTGATCTTCAGTTAACCCCAAAGATAAGGCACAACTCCCTCAACAGAAAGTTGTACTTGATAGCACTATTTTTGAACAAATAATCTTTTCAAGTATCAAGCTTTAACTTAGGAATATTAAAATACGACCTTTGCAACACAAAGTACCAGTCTGCTGTGTTTTGTACGCAATAGTAAAAGAGCACAAAGCTAGCAAATGCTGATGTCCAAATACACTGCATTTGCTTATTTGTATTATATTAAGCAATTCAATGTTTTAAAGAAGAAATATGCCAAAACCACATTTAAACATTATTGGCAATTCAATTAAATTCTTACAGGAGATACCGAGAAGTGTTTAATCTACTTTCTAAACTATATTGCTCTGTAAAGAGGCAAGTCTTGCACCAGTCCTGTTCTGTTTATGAAAGGATAAGCAGGTAGCATTTCTCACTGAAGCTCCTCAAAAAACAGGTCTATTTTTCTGTTTTATCAGAACTCACTAGTGCAAGTGAAAATTAATCCAGTCCTATATCAAAAGTGGATCTGACATGATGTGCCAGTAATTTCATTCAGCTATATCTTAAGTAATGCTAGCAGACTGAAAAAATAACCAGAAGAAAGTGAAATTGTGTATTGTCTTTTTGGACTTGACCTGCAATCTACTATCTACATTCACAGTTTGGGGACATTCTTTGGGACATCCAAATGCCACTAAGAATGTCTGCTATTGCTACCTACCCTTGCCCAGGAGAACGATATAAACTGTTTTCAAGTGAGGACACCATCAAGATGACTATTACTTCATGAAAAGGTTTGGAATAAACTGATGAATTTTTAACAAAGTTAAAGTTTCTCACAACCAGCATACTATATCTGTTGTTCTGTAATGCCTTCCAAAGAGCCTGGAATCTGAACACAGAAATAAGGTGGTCTAGATCAGTGCAGTGTGATTCTGACACCTCCTCTTGTCATATCATATCTATAGAGATCAGTTGAGATGTTCAGCCTAACAAAAACAAGTCTGAAGAGGATCCAAATGTAGGCTGAAGAGTATGATTCCAAATCATGTTAAGCAGACGGACACGTGCCCACCTGCAGAATGAATCTTCCACAGGCACAGAGCTGCCATCATGGTTCCCTTCCCCTCTCAACTGGAGCAGTAAAAAGAGGTTTGACTGGGGCATCATTGGAGCTGAGGATTTTTATGGTGTATTTTTTCCCTTTTTTTTTTTTTTTTTAAATACAGCAAGAAGCTGGGTCCCAGACTGGGAAACTGAAGAAAAAAAAAAAAAAATTGACTCCACGGTTTTGCTACATCATGTGAACTTCTATTAAGCCAGGGTGTTTAAAAGGGCTTTCCTTTCAAATTCTCTTTGGTCATTTGGGTGGTCTTATTACTGTGTTGTAACACCCAGTTCTTCCCCTAGCCATTTCAGGGTGGTAGGAAGAAAACAGCATGACAGAACATGGAAATTTCCTAATACAAAGTAAAATCTTTGGTTTTTCAAAAATATATCACAGACCAGCAATTTGAAGATTGCTTATATTCATTCACTATTTTATTTTTCTGGTTTTCAGTTGTTTATGTGGTGTCTGCTTATATCACCCCATATTTCCTTTACTCTGCAGTCACCGTGGACTGACTTAGCTCCATATTCTGCAAACCACTGGTAAAGCGCTGTCTTTGTGCACTCCCCTAACTGCAACGGTGATTGCAGATTCAGGGACCCAACACTGTGGTGTTTAAAAATAATAATATTAATAATAATAATAATAATAATAATAATAATAAGGCAGTGACCTAATTGCTGCTACCACCCAGAACTGTAAAACCTGTCAGCCTTTTATGGCGATTCTGAATCTTCTCTACCTCCAATTTACTTTTGACTCAGAAGAATTTAAAAGGGGTTTTACCTGCTATTTATAATCAAAAAATTCTCACTCCTTACATGCACACATATGTATTGGAAGTCAGCACCTGAAATTCTTTGAAAATACTAATTTTTAGTACTATAGCCAACCTTGTACCTATGCGCTGAAAATAAATGTTCATTTATTTTGTAGTACAGTTAGCACTGTTCAGGAACATAAAGTTGATTTTCCACCATAGAAAGCATATTAAACAAAATGTTTTATGCAGTACTGTTCAAAAATATAAAGGTATTTTCAATGACAGTGCTTAACAGGCTAAAGATTCTGCATAACAAATATACTCTATGCTGAAAGTTGGTTATAAAGTGACAGTCTTGTATCAATGCAGAATTAATCTTGGGAATATTTTCAAAATATAGGATATTTTAAGAACATATAAGATTCTGTGAAGAGTAAACCAAAATAGTATCTGAATATTTAGACACACTTACAAAATAAAACACAACATTCTTTTATTAAGCAGTCTAAGCAGGCATAAGGGAGAAAAAAAAAAACACTTTAATGTGTGCAATAGCCTAAAACCTTTAATTAAAAAAAAAGCTAAAAAAAAATTGTTATTTTGAGTTGTACATTATTATCAGTCTGAAGAGCTGCTCCAAATCAGAGCTATTACAGTATGCACTCCCAAACCACTCTAACAAAGATGAATCTACCTATTACCAGGTTAGGATAGCAGCTATTATCACGGACCCTTGATTTCTTTCAAGTAGCTCCAATGGAATAAGCCACAAGTGAATAATAAAGATCTTATAATAGCCCTTAAGAATTCTTTTTAGGTTAGAAGGCACAGAAATGAACTCAGGAGAGTTAAAGAACTCTCATCTCCTGATAAGAAAAATAATTAACCTGACTTAATGTATCTGAGTAGGTCTTATATAAATCAGACTTTTGTACTTCAAGAGCCAGACTAAAACCATATATCAGAAAAGTATGTAGATATTGTCTTCTAAGTACACATGGAACATATCTAAAACCACAAAGGTCTGCAGGTCATTTTGTGAAATGTTCAATGTATTCTACTTAAAAGGAGACGTGCGAAGTACTTACAGTGCTTAGTTTGCTAGAGGTAATAATGATTCGTCTCTCATGCAACATACTAGCATGAAGTTGCAGCATGTTGTTCACATCCACAGCAACAAAATATTCAGTGAGGTTTCTCTGTTTAAACAAATAAGATGTTAACAATATAGCAACAGTAGTAGTTAAATGGAACATTTTATATATTACAAAATTTTTTTTCCAATTAGCAGGTGGGGAAAAAAAAACAGCCAAAACTATGAAAGAAACCCCTTTGTATTAAAATTGTATGCCTCAAGAATAACTGATTGGTTTTTAAAGTCAATGAAAAACTAGCTTTGGTGTAAGTTATTAATATTTTGCTCATTTGATTATGCTTGTGATTTAGATTTGCCCCTTTTTTTCCAATTTGAAAAACCATGAAATTTGGTATTATATGAATCACACCACGCGCTATTAAGGTAACCATTACTTCCAACCCATGAACAGATCTTCCACCACTGCAATAACTGTTCTGTCAGAGCTACAATAACAAAACTGTGCTATTTTGCCAGGCTCTCCCAAAGTCAACACATTTTACTGTACTCCGAGTATTGCAAAACAGCTTGTTGAAAAACACGAAGCTTTTCCCGGAGCTGTATGCGCCAGGATACAAAACGTCCAGCATCACTGGTAGAAGGTACTGGGTCATTCCTGCAGCCGCCTTTTTTGTCCCTCGTAACAAGCCCACTGCGATCTCCACTGTGGGGTTTAACGAAAAGCAAAGTCACCAGCACCTCTTATTTATAGTTCAGACAGCACAAACGTGGCGGGAAAAAAAAAGAGAAAAAGGTGTCTGTGGGGGGAGGATCTCCGTTCCAGCTGAACTTCACAGTATTTCTCCACGGCACAGTGCCAGAGATGCACAAGTGCTGAATAAGATAAAACAGCTACCAGCAAAAACGCCTAGAAAAACAGCAACTTATTGTAAACATTTGAGAGTACATAGGAAAATATACCAGTACACCCCATAATAAACAAAACATTTAATTTCACGCATCCATTATCATACCTGCAACCAGAACTCTTACTCATCTCCTCTCAGGAACAACATATTACCCAATGTTAACGTAGGAGGTCTATCAGCTGTATGGCCCAGCCCCAGGACAGCAATCTGCACAGCCCAGCTGTTAGCCTGTACTGAACGGGGCAAACACATGGCAGCAAGGTAACACACTCCTGAACAAACAGCGAGGGCAGGAGAAGTGGTAAAGGCTTCAGAGCGGGGTGACTCCCCCAGCTGCCGGCACCCCATGGCAGGGGCCGGGACACGGCAGCCGGCTGAGGCCCCTCCAGCGTCAGGAACGCGGCGTGGGGCAGAGCTGCTCTGCACCAGCTGCTGGTTTATCTCGTCACACACCCTACTACACGAAAAGCTAATCTGAATTAAAGCCCAACTGATGATCTGAAGGCTGACCTAATTTTGGATATATTGCAATATATTGCAATATTAAACAAAAAAAGCTATAAAAAGACAAATGAAGATCCAGTTTCAAGTAAATGCAGAAATGCATTATTAATTCGAAGACACAGAGCATAGATCTTAGTCCATGCTGCATGAAATTTTGAAAGAGAGAAAAACAAGAGCTTTAAGGCTACAAACACTCCATTTAGAGAGCAACCCTGGTCTTGCAAGAGCTCCTTTTAACTGGTTGTCAGAGGCTGATGCACCATGATAATCTGAGTCCAGTTTACCTCGGACACCCTCCAACACCATAGCTGATAGTGGCATGCTGATTCCGTGTTGCAAAAGCTGTGGTACAAAGCGTTTGCAATCTTATACAAACCAGTATGTCTTTGGCAGACAGTCACAGTTATTTCTGCATTACATCTGAAAAGTTACTGCCCCCGAAATACATGAATCTTGCAACAAAGAATAAGAAAATTCACTTTATTGCTAATTTACTGTAATTACCTCATGTCTTCACTCCCCGCATGTTCTAACCCTCCATTAGTTCCATGCTATTTTGATTCATACTGGAAGGATGAGACTTTTATAGCTGCAGTAAAAACCAATTACAGCAATGCACCTCGAAAATTCCTTTCCCTTTCCCCCACAGAATCAGCAAAGTAGATCCACAGCGGCACCATCGTCAGACCCTCCATCAGCCAGAGGGTCACATTTCTTCAAGCTGAACACACAATACACCTTCTGACCTCCAAAGCTACGTTTTATTAGGACCCCAAATAATAAGCTAGAACAGGAGAATTCTTCAAACTAGAGGAATTCAACCTGTAGGGTGAAACCGATGAAAACTAACATTTAAAAACTAAGCCCTGTTCTGCCCAAAGGGCCCTTGCAACAAGGGTCCTTCTCTTCTACTCCCCTATCCAGCAACTTTCCGTAGTTTTCTGGGTTGCAGCAAGGGCCGTGCCATCTCCTTGTCTCACTAGTGCAGACACCTTCCACCTCCGCGGCCGCAGGCCTCCCCTCCGCTGCCAGCGTCCCACCGCCCCTCGCCGGCCCACACGCCCCCAGCTCCGCTCCCCTCCTACCCGCCGCCTGCCCGGGAAGTCGAGGGGCGCGACCTCCCCTCTCCCCAGCGAGCGCGCGTCTGCCAAGCTTCGTGCGCATACACCGCGACGCCTACCAGGAGCGAGCACTGCGGTACTGCCGTGAGCCCCCGACAGCTCAGCTTGCAGGAGGAAGTTGTTATCCGAAAGTGTAAAAATGCACCTCTACATGTCCATAGTCAATTCTGGATTTAAATGCAAGAGCGGAAAGCAGAAAATTTCGAAGCTCTTTGATTAGATGTTATCCAGCTAAACACGTCCTAGAGAGCGCGATCTGAGATTTCAGATTTCTAATCTTCCCACAGCACCATCAAGGGTTTCGCATCTACAGAATGCGAGTCTTCACAAAAACAAAAACCCCCAGCCACTCCCACCACCATTCCTGGTGCGTGGTTACCATCCAAAAAAGCCTGAAACAACGCCTTTTACACAAAAAAATAACTGCATACGCTAATAGCTGAATTTGCATTTTAGCAATGCAGTGTTTAAAGGGCAGGTATTCAAATAGCACGAGGTGCAGAAATAGAATATATTTTACATAAATGATCTCAAAAAATGCAAACAAGTCAAGTAATTACGAACAAAGGGTGAATATAGCAGTGGTCAAAAATGCCCTGTTAATGTTTTAAAATGGGTTAATGATGAATGCAACAGTAACTGCTAGCTAAAGGTTGTAATAACAGACATCAATCATATTCTAAAAACAGTCTTGGAAAAAAAAACATCCCCTATTGATAAAAGCGGAGTTCAGCCCTACCCACAGAATGAGGTTGCTACTTCTTCTAAATATTTAAAAAAGAAACTGCATACTTACACTTTCAGGGATTGTTGGCAATCCAGTTATATCAGGAGTAATGAAATACGAGTGCTAATCAATGGGGAAAAATAATTCATAATTTATGTACACAGAAACCAAAAATTAAAAAAAACAAAACAAAACAAAAAACAGCATTTAGGATTTCCAACCCCATCCTTGTTTAAGCAAATAGCCATTTTTCCAGTAGCATTCTTACCACTACTAGACAAAGCATTAGGCAGATCACGACACGAAATGACAAGCTCTGGTTCAGCACAGCACACAAACCAAGGGAACAAAACGCTGGGCTGCAGTTTTGAAATAGCACTGAAATTAAGCCAGCTTTAAATGTTGTCAAGCCTGTGAGTAGCATTGATTAACTTAAGCACTGATTTAAAAATTGCAACCAAAAAAGACCACGTTAAAGGACAAAATGTAAATTTAGAATGGAAAAGGAAAAATCATTCACATGAGAACATTAATTAGCACAGAAATATTATTACTTGAAATACATTCTCTTCTCTTTCCAAACATCTTTGAATCAAAAATGTGCTAACAGAAATACAGGGTCTGACAGCTTGAGATTCCACAATCATTTATGAAATACATTAGCAATTTTATGCATCTTAGTTTGAGGCCATCTAGGATGTAAATATGGATTAAACTAAAAACAGATGTAATTTAAATTATTGTCATTAATCCAGTGCTTTTAGTAGTTATCAGACATGGATTTAGCTCAGTAATTTTAAGGCATTTTTGCATATTAGTCTAAATCTTGAAGGACCAAAAAATCTTAAGTACATACTAAGTAAATGTGGTAATTGCTGACTTTTTAACTTTTATTTGTTTTTAATGGAATTTTGACATTTTTCATAGATTTTTCTTTGGTTTTATAGCATATTTTTAAATTATAATTAACAACACAAAGACACAGTTTGTTTTCAAGTCACACTTGAAAAACATATACCAAGACATAAAGGAAGTCTATAAGATATTAAATGTCTTGTGCTCAAGAAAAAAAAAAAATAATACTATTAAGTCTATGTAGGAGACTTATTAAACCAGCTTGACACATTTAATAGAAATTTTTTCCCACAAATTAGGTCATTTGGCAATAGTTAAAAATCTAAGAGAAAAAAATTGGCTTAAAAAAGGCATCCCATAAACATCACAGCACTTGCACAATAAATGTCCCAGGTTATTGTTTTGCATCAACAGAGAAAAAGGGCTAAATTTTTTTTCTCTAGTCAAGAACAGGAAAATATTCAGACTAATGGAATGCCTATGTTCTTCTGAAGCATAGTGAGAACAGAAAATTATTTCCTATACGTAATAAGGTCACAGAATTTTTATCAAAAGATTTCTGAGTAACGAAGTTAATAACTTAGAGAAGTAATTATTTACAATTAACAAAGTAATAAAATTTCACTCATTGAACAGAAAAGGAAGTCAGAACTATGAGACGCAGATACCCATTACTGCAGTCATTAAGTCATAAAGCAGCAAAAATAATGTGGCGTGGAGTCCTTGCACATCTCTGTGAACTCCCTTAGGAAGATGTACGACCTTGGAAGAGATACTAAACTAATAGCTGCTGTCCTGTATAAAGTCTTCTCTAAGAAGGACATCAGAAAATGCAAGTTTTGTTCCTCAGTGTAAGGGTTTGATTTTGGTTGCGGTTTTTTAGGAAGGATTATGATGCGCACACACATAGCTCTGAAGTTAGATTGATTTAAACAGAATAGGTACATTAATATTAGACTGTTCTTGTAGGCTGAAGACAGCAGCAGAATTTCCCAAAGGACAGGTATAAATAAGCCTGAAATCAAAAGAGATATCCTATAGCAAGTAATTATTTCTTTAATTACAATAGGCTTTACACAGTCAGTGCCTTTTAAACTCACCGATACAAGACAAGGCTGTTTTTTCAAAACTTGCTCACTTGCAAAAATCATCTCTTGGTTCTTATGCAAGATGAGAGAAAGATTGAACAATTGACTTTTTAGTTTTCCAACAAAAAGGCCAAAGCTGACTCTAATGCTTGTAATATTCCACATTTAAAATATTGGCTGAAAACACATTTTATTGTTTGCATTCCTCCCTCATATGAATTCAGACTTAATTTAGCTAGCTTTTCCAACAAAAAAAGGGGAAAAAAAAAAAAGAAAAATCATTTTTGTTTGCCCTCTGTGGGTAAAATAAAAGTGACCCTAATTATATTTAACCTCAGGTTTCACAGAACAAATGATCACCCCTCCCAAATTTCAGCTGCAGAATATTTGTTACTGGGATCGACAGGTGAGAGTAGAACTTGGTCCCTAACTGGACCACGGCATTTTGGTGTCCTCCTGACCAAGGATCACTGGGAAACACCATGTATCCAGACACTGGGCATAATTTCTGCATGATTTTATACATGCAATCCTAATCACTGTTCTGGTCTGCCATCTAAACCCGGCTTCAACGCCTATGAGCCTTCCCCTGCAGCATACCCAGGTAAGTCGGGGGAGAGATCTTTGTAATTCTGCATCACGAAATTTGAACTACATCCATCCTGGCACAATAAAAAGCCACTTCATGATGTCATTTCTACACTTCTTTTTCAGACTGTAACTTCTTTTTAAGTCTATTACTACTGACTGTTCCAGTCTAGCTTATTTATAATATACGAGGAGCAAGAAAGGAACATCAGTATAAGACTAAGCACACGAAGTTAGAGTCGAAAGGGGCCATGAACATTTCCCTGCTCCCTGCAGCACTGAGCGCTACAAAGAGAGAGAGGCCTGCAGATCCTGCAAGCATTCTGCTTCAAGGCTGACCTGTTCCTTCCTACTCTGCCCCATCTGAACCCACAGGATTTGCTCGGCTGTACCTGCAGCCACATTCGGCAAGATGCCTGCATTTAGATAATCATCGTTAACCAAAAAAGATTACAGAACTCTTTGGTGTAACAAGCTACTGGGAACAAGTGACAATTGAGGGAAAAAAGAATTCAAAAGTCAGATAATACTGAAATAAAACCAGCAAGCATCAATCTCATTGCAAGCAATTTGTCACCCCAATGGTGCTAGCTGTATTCACCACAACATCCATCGCCAGGTTCATCACAACACTCATTTTGAGGCAGGCAAGTTCTATGCAAGACAAACCACAACACTGACAGCAACAGGCAGTAACACTTTCCAAGAAACGCACGGAAAACTATCCTTAAAACTTCTCTACGTCGCTCTGCAACAGAGTAGGATTTTTTAAAGGACTTTATGAAGCGTTTAAGGGTTTCCAAATTACAATTGTTTATAATACTGCAATTAATGATAGCATATTATTATTTGATATACAGAAGCATTCTTGGCAAATGGACTATGAACTGAAAAATAACTTGAAAATATTACGCTGACAAGAGAAACAGAAAACTTAGCAACAGAAACAACGCCAACTGCAGCCTCAAAAACCAGTACATTGTTCTGGTGAAAAACATCATACAAGACTGGAAGGACTTCCAAATATGGTGGATTAGCACTGTTCAAGGGGGGGAAATATTAGGCCCCTCTAGCCTAGTGAAAAAAGCTTAATAAGGAATCCAAAATATGACAAATTAAAATAAAATAAAGGCAGCATTATGTTAAAGCAGCAAGGGTCAGTAACTAGTGGAACAGGAGCGGTAGACTCTCCATTTCTGTGTGCCTTCATAATAGGGCCAGATGCTTTTCGAGAGTCTGTGCTTACTTCACTCAAAGTATTGGACTCAATTCTAAAATAAACGAGTTAAAAGTCAACCAGAAATGACACCGATAAGGTCAAGATAAATAATCTAATGATCTTTCAATATGTGCGTAAGGGAAGCCTTCACAAAAATCACTCCTTTCTGTGCCCTGCAAACTGTGACAGTCCAATCCAGGTGTTATTTGCACACAGTGACTTGTGCGTGCGGTAACTGCACAGATGCTGTGAACATGAACGATGTCTCGGCAACAGCAGAGGCTCTGTGCTGGCTCTACATTTCATGCAGGCTCTACAAATGTATTTAAACATGCGTCCATATGCTATTGCTGTTAAAAACCTCAGGAACTCTAGCAGAGACAGGCTCTCTTTTTGATGTTTCTGCAGCAAGGCCACCCTGCCACAGTATCAATGACCAGTCCCATATCACAAAAACTCAGAGCACAAAAGCAAGGCAGACACGTGCAGGTTCTGTCACCTAGATGTGCTGGAAGTTTCATGTAACACAGTACACCTCTCCTACCATCTTTCCTACAGCATTTTTACATGATCAAGCAAAACTAGGAAGAAGGGGAAGGAAGATGGGAAAGAAGCCAGCTTACACAGATTTTTGTCCAGTCCTGCAAGTCTACCTACTCCGACACGAGGCAATAAAACAGAGTTAATGTCTCCCAATTCACAGTAGGAGAAACCAAAATTATCTACATGAAACAGCTGGAAGCACAAAAAAAGTAGATCTAGCACTGCCAGATCCCACTGCAGTTTGCTTTCTCATCCATAGAGCAAAATCAAAATTTCTGCTTCTTGATGACTATGACTTCAAGAGAACAACATGAGACAAAGACAAACTCTATTCTGAACAAAAGGAGGAAAAAAAAAAACTCAAGGATTATCCAAGCCAGTTAATGATGGGAAGCAACATAAGTTTACCCTTCACACAGGTTTGGGATTTTTTTGTTTCAACCTTACCTACTATTTTATAGTCAGTAACAGGATTAGGAGTTAAACAGAGAATACTTACCACACTTAGACTGACTAAAGCGTTCGCTTTTGGCACAGGATGGCTATACAATGATTTTAACAAATCATTTGAGTCATTTTCCTATAGGGAATATTTTTAAAATGTAGGTAATTATTGTACAAAAAGTGACTAATTACCATTTACTACACATCAAACTATATATTGACAAAGATATACATGTATTTTTAATGAGAAAGATAATTGTAATTCACAGTGAAATATTTAAGTATAAAATTCAGGCCAACTTTCTATCTCAGAAAATGACTGTATCTGCAATTTAAGACCATCTCTTACACATTTCCCCATATACTCCTTAAATGAATCACGTTATTTGCAACTGAAAGCAGCGTCAACACATCTAGCTGCTCTGTGCATCTTGGACACCACCCTCCTAAAACTGTTAGCCATGATATTTGTCTATTCAACGTTTTACTAAATATGCAGCTACATGGCTATATGGTGTACTTTAAAAATGGTTCATCAGAGCACATAAAACAGTTAATGAGGTTTACTGAAAAGTACACGCAGGTACTGGGCTTAACTAGGATCCCTCACCTTGACCTCTAAGAGGGACATTTACTTGGGAGATGCAGCTGGAGTTTTCATTTGGTTTAGGGGTTTCATACAGTTTAGGGGTTTTGTTCATGGAGATTAAATTCTCTTTGTTGTCAAAGTAAAACTAAGAATACCAGTGACAAGCCAGGGCCAGCTTTTAAACATACCGTTGGACTTTGCAGGAAGCTTCCACCCATTCCTGCAAGCATGATGTTGTTACTGCATCTCATACTAGTAAACGAGACTTTGGGTCTAGCTCTTGGTCAGACATTTTCTCAGCATATAGGACAACAAACTTCTAACCCAGCAATTTAAATTGGTTGCAGTAATAGCTGCAATGCCAGAACCAGTGATGATGCAACAAAGGAGAAGACAATCCCTACCCCTTCCTGTCAAATACAACCTTAATCACGATTTTTACTATTACAGTGAAATCAGGGCCAAAACCAAAGTCTCATTATATCATTTACAAGAATTAAATATATTCCACACTTTATTTAAACACAGCTAACATCAAACATCTGCCGATATTCAAGACCCGCCTGGACAAGGTCCTGTGCAGCCTGCTGTAGGTGACCCTGCTTCGGCAGGAGGGTTGGACTACATGACCCACAGAGGTCCTTTCCAACCCCGAACATACTGTGATACTGTGGTACTGTGTGACTTTTTAGCCGAAGTTGAATCCTCACTACAATGTTTAAGAGCTACTGAGGGAGCTCTCAGTAAATTTCTCTAATCACAGTTTTAGCTCATGTGTATTTCTGCGAACCTGGGAACTTAGGGCAGTGAGTTCCACAGATGAATATGTACCACACAGGAAAGTACTTGCCTTTCTTATGAGTAGTACTCTTTCTTCACAATTTGTCTGAGAGCCCTCTAGTTCCTGTGCTGCTGCTTTCTTTTCATGCTTTCCTTTTATGATTTGTAGACATGTAGGATGCAGCCCATCCCAGCTGTCTCTTTTCCAAATTGAAAGGTTTTATTTAGCCATTCCTTGTGTTCTAGCTCTTTCCTACATTATTTATTCTTGTTATCCTCCCTTATATCATCTTTGGTTTTACAATAATGTTTTTAAGACGAGGTATCAGGACTGCATGAGTTTTCAGAGTGTGGAAACAATTGACACAAAATGATCTAGTTAAATGTTCTGCTTTGTTAGAATTTTCTTCCTAAAAATACTATGGCTTGAAATATCAAAGTACTGCACTTTTCCAGAATAAAAAGAACATGTACATTGATGTTACATTTGGTCACTTATTTTAAAACTAGTCGCTTTGCTAGCTACATGGGAATTTAAAAAGCAAAGGCTTACCACAGCAAAAATTCATCCTTTATTTAATTTCATTGCCTTCCTGAGCTTGTGCAAATAGCTTAAGGATTTTGTGACTTTTCACTGTATGTCATTTTAGCAGAAATACTGAGATGCTTTGGTAATATGAAAGAAGACAGTACACATATCAATATTTTCCATTCTCCAAGATCCATTTTAAGCATAAGATTCTATATCATCTACTCCAGTGTTTTATATTCCATTTAAAATATATTTTTAAGACATTGTGTGATTTATTTTCAACAGGTTACACGTGTCCTGCTTCAGTGAATCTTTTACTATTTTTTAGCATTTTGTTAGCTGTTTCTCTACGTGTGTATTTTAATACCTGTATAGAAACTTCTCCTTTTCATAAGTAGTCATGAAAAATGTTCCTTGTTAAAGCGATTCTGAGAAAACAAATTATAAAAACTGTTTCAGCATCAGTGACATTACTTCACACATGCCATGGACAGCAGTGATACAACAGCAACATCCTTTAGAAAGTTCTGAGATTTGGTTTATTCTACAATGAGGTTTTGGGTAACAATTTCTTCTGTCACCTAGGAGTTCAGCTGTTAACTCATACAATTAAGTATATGCATATTGTTCTGATTTTCCTCTTCTTTGTTTTGTAATGCCTTCATTTAATTTCAAGCATCTGTGACATACCAATATGTTTGTGTTGGAGAGGAACACGAGGGATGACAACTACCAGCATCACAACACTTTTTATCACTGAGAGTGTGGTTTGTAGATTTTTCCTATCAGTTCCTGGACTGTGGTTTACATGCACCGTCTCTCTGATGAAAACATAGGCCATTTCACAGAGACAGTGACAATGGGTTTTGTATGACACCATTGCTGCCAAAATACTGCAACCCATCAACTCATTTTGTATTGAGTTGCCTATAGAACCAATGTAGTCTGGCAGGTATGACTCAGCTGATTTTGTATTCATGTAATGTTAAATACCCATTTTTTAGCAGAACAAAGTAAAATACCAAGCTGATCTTTCAAACATAAACTTTTGTCTTTTCAGTAGAAACCAACTGGCCAATTAATTTCAGTCACTGGGCTACACAATAAATTTTGCCAGCTGCAATTTATTTGTAATTGTTGCTTGTGAACATGCAGTATTTGACATAAGTGTTGTAGCAAGTAAATTGAACAGCTTCTGAGGTAATTTTGCGGGGCAGCTGTATATCTGTATCAAAAAGTAATTAAGTAGCTTACAGAAAAAACAGTCCTTGATTATATATGTTACCTCTGATATAAAAAGATCTTATAGCTTGAAGTTTCCTTCTCTTTGTTAAGATCAAAAGTGATCTGTACAGCTGTGTTAAATTGCATCCGCTAATGCCCCTGTCACTGATGGCTCACTTGAATAAAAGAAGACATGCACTAACAGAAGACTCAAGCTTGGAGAAATAAGATTACTTAAGCTACATCATTAGCTCATCTTCATCCATCAGTCCAAGCTCTGGCCACCCTTGTCTCTACTGCCAGTCTAGACCATAGTGGTCTGATGTCAGCAGATTGCCTGATATCTTACTGTCAAAGTGTTCCTAATATTGAGACTTTCCTCCACTTTTACTTCTCATATGTTTGTCCCCAGCAGTGATCCTTCCCCGTGTATGTTTTCCCTCTTACAGTTTCGTCTTCTTATCCTTTGCGTAACAGAAATACTGTGCATTGTCTAACGGATGTTTATAATGAAATCCAGTGAATTTCAGTTAGAAAGTAGTCTTTAATGAATCTTAGACTGAGACAGGTATCATGGGATGTTCTTGATCTTTCCATTTCACAGAATAATTTAGAGCTGAGTAGCTTGGATTCAACTGCTATTGAGCAGAAGAGGAATCAAAAAGTCATGAGTAGTTCCCTTGACTTACAGCACCAAAACGTCAGTCAGCATCTTGACCCAAAATCTGTTCCCAGGTTTGTCTTGTTTTATGCATTTTATATTGTTTTTTATGGTTGGTTGGTTTGTTTTTTTTTTAATCTTCCCTACAAGGTTATACACTTGGTTAAGGCTGGATTGAAATATTCTTTGTTTCTATGTGCTCCTTCCCCTCTTCATCCAGAGATAATGTTTCATTCACGCTCAGCTTTTACCCAGTGTTCAAGCCAAGTACTTCTGTCAGGACTTTTGTATTCTTGAGTAGGTTTGCATAAGGATATGGGCAGAAGTGTGTGTCTATTTCAAAAGAAAAGAACTATCTAAATTTGCCAGTCTCCGCAAGATTGAAGCCTCTTCATGACCTAATGGGTAATTAGAATCCTAAACAGAGCAATCCAAGTAAGAAACCAGCCTGGAGAATCTCTTAAAATCATAGGAATTACATTAGCAAGTGCTTAAATCACCCACTAGCTATCTGTTAAGATAACTTCCAAAGACCACGATTGTATAGAATTCTTTGCAAAACTCCACAGAGTGTGTGTTGCACATCTCACAGTTAAGAAAGTGATGATGCAGATGAAATAAACTAATTACTAGCTGTGAACAGTCATCATTTTATAGAAACACACTTAAAATCTTATTTCTGTCTACACTGTTTGAAGCAACTTTGGTCCAAATACTCCAGTCATGCAGTTCCATGTTGCAACAGTCATGAAGTTGCTCTGTCTCAGCTTCTGTTAGTAGGCTTCCTGTTTCAAGATTTTCATATTCACAAACTAAGCTGCAACATGCAAAACTGTTTACCTAGTGCTTTCAAGGAGGTAAGAGAGGATACTTTTTGTTTTCTTGCACCAACATCCACCCCAAATCAGAAACAAACTTTTCTGTTTCTCAGCTATGCACTGAGGGATAACTGAAATAATTGCAAAATGCATGCAGAAGTAGAGGAAGACCTAAGTACCTCATCTGAAACCACTTTCTATATGAACCAATATTTATACATAGCCCTGCAGAATTATAGATTCTGCTATCAATACAGTTGTAAGTCTGGGATATAAATATTCAGATAATTAGGGATTCCAATCTGCAAATTGGTGGAACATAGGTCACAAATAAATTGACAAGGATTTTTCTTCCATTTAGTTGAGGGGGGGATGGTATCTTGTGACTTTTATTGTCTCAAAGCAATGTCCAAGACATCTCTAATTATAGTAGGTAGTTGTGTCTATCTAGTATCTGCTTCATACTATGACAATCAGATCATGTCTTGTTTTGATAAATTTTACGTACTAACATAACCTAATGCTAAGCAGTCTACAAATTATTGTAGACCACTGCAGTTAAAAATAGTCCCTTTATGCAAATAGTCCACGGTATTTGCCTTTTCTGTTCATTGAAGATGCTTGAAGTTCATAGGTGTAAAATATTTCGTGAAAAAGTCCTATCAAAATAAATGCTACTCTAATATTGGGAGATACTGGGGCTAAAACAATAGTAAAGTTGTTCAGATAAAAGATCTAAAAGACTTAAGTGTTGTTTTCTATCCTTACTATTATTTAGCAGTGTAAAATGCTGAATTTCTTCATTAACTTGTTCTGTCATCTGAGAATACCTTCCTTCCCTCCTCATTGTATATAGCAGCAGAGGCAGTCCAGATGATTTACAGACAAGGAAAAAGAGTTATTGTAAGGAGTTATATATATATATAAATATAATGATCCAGAGTATTATTTAAACTGTTTCTTAGGAAAGATAGGAAATAGTTCTGCATATAATAATTTATCTCTGTGCCATGTCTAATAGGGGCCAAACCAAAATTAGTGTCAAAGCAAAATGGAATCTGAAAACCTCATCATCTAGTTGTAATAAGATAACATTGATGTAGCGAATTTGGGTTTTTGCTCAAGTTGATTTTTAGAAAAGATTTAAAGAAAAGTGAGGATACTTATCAAACACTGTTAAGGAACTAGTTCCAAGTTTATTTTCACACAATTCTATTTTCCTGTGTACACTGAGTTAGACCACCTTTTTTCTACTATCACAGTCACCTTTCTTATCTCCTTATCTTCATTTTCCAGAATAATTACCTTTTAGTAGTATTTGTAGTCAAATTAGAGCCTCTAAATGTTGACTTAATCTGAAAGAAACATATTTTCATTTCTTATATACCATATTAAGACAGTACTTACCAGTGTTTGCTTTCATAATAGAAGAACAAATAGAGTGGAATTCTTTGGAGAGCTTTCCTGAATTTGCTAGTCTTTAATTATTTCATAAATGATGCTATCACTGGTTGCTTAATGAACTTCTAAGTGACACCAAATCCTGGGAAGAACTACAGGTAAATAGGAAAAGTGAGTACAGTGCAAATGATCTGCATAAATTAGGGGCTGTGGGAAAGAGAAAGTTAATGAATATAGACAGGTGCACCTGTATTCCCATCATAGAGACAGCAGTAAGGATGATCAAAGATCGAGAAAATAAGACCTCATGTAAAGTTCAAGTCGTGATATAGTCTAGAAAAACAAATAAAGAGTGAAGATATTACTGTCAGGCGTTGCTACAGAGGAAAAGAATAATCTGCTCTCCATGACAAGAAGTAATGAGTTTGAATTCAAGTATTTCAAGGTAGATGATAATTTTTTTTCTAACTCCAAGGATAGTAATACCTGCAATAAATGGTCTGGAGAGATCATGGAGTCTACCTCATCAGATGCTATCAAGAACAGGTTAGAAAGGCACTTAAAAAGAATGATGTAGGCAAGCTGATTATTCCATCAGTGAATGAATTAGAGGACCTGTGAAGGTTGTTTTCTGTTTTGCAGTTTTATTATCAGACATTAGCAGATGTAATACCTCTCACTTTTCCTGTTTCTTGTGCAATCCTCCACGTTTTGTTTGGTAACAACTGCAGAGTCCTGCAGATAGTGCTGGGAAAATGGAGGCAGAGTTCAAACAATTTTGGTTGGGGAATTTGGGACAGCTTTGGGGGATAAATCTTGGCATTTGCAAATGAAGAACTAACTGTGGAGTGATGTCAATGAGCTATTAATATAGTGATATGAATCGTATCCTCTCCCAGTAGTGCCATTTATCAGTGCTCACACACTAGAATGAAATATTGCAATGCATTGGCTTTGATAGCCAGTCTTTGTGGCCTAACTAGTGCCAAAAATCTATATTATTTTTGCCACTTAAGTTTGACGTATTTACAAAATACTTTGAAAAGCTAAATAACAATAGGGCTTCTGACTGTGTAGCAATTTGTTCTTCTAAGAAAAGAGAGTAGATTTAATGTTTCTTATTTGTAGTTGTATAGCACCAACAAATAGGAAGCAGGAGCAATGTCAGCTTAATGTCTGTTACAAAGAGAAACATAAATGGAGATCTCCTTTCCACTGCTGCCACCCCTACAGGCAAATGCCAGTGAAATAGATCTCAGGTCAGGCAATCAGTGATGACATTGATCACATTTTGTGTTTAAAGACAGTAAAAAAGAAAGGTTTCACCTACTGAACCATTCATGCTGAGCTAGGTAAGCTTTAAAGCAGTGAAGAATTATGAATAGTACACCCCCAACCTTTCTTTCCTATCCTCTGATATTGTTTAATTCTAAACAGGTCTGTTTTGACAGGGTTTTGAATTGTACCTAAAAGTAAACATTATAGGAGTGTGTGAGTATTATTGTAGGAATTCAGCAGAGACAAAGAAAAGAGCAAGAGGGGTAGCACAGTAGAGATCTTGCTAGAGTTTCTATTACCTACACAAAAAGAAGCGTAACTGCAGCTGGAAAATCATGCATTTTAAATTGCACAGGCTGCTTCATTCAGAGTGTAAGGTTTCACAGAACTTCAAATTTATGAAGCTGTAGCATCATGAAAATGCTGAACAATGATATTCATGGGGATAGAGCAGGAAAACAAAACACACATCAGTAGTATGTTCTGCTAGTATCAGATGGTGGAAGATCTTCAGGTAAATTAGGGGTTTTTTTTAGCCTAATCACAACAAGGTGTGACAGTCCGCTTCAAGAGTGACTTTTGATAATTACTGAGGGGTTGCACACAGAAGTCCCTATGTTTTCCGGGTACCAGCTGAAATAAAGATGATTTGTCAATAGCCTTGAAGACACAGGTACCCATATTACTTATTATTTAAAGATTAATAATATTTTTTAAAGTTGACTAATAAGATAAAACTTTCATATATGTGATTTTATGCTTATGCATATACCTGTATATTTGTTAGAGACTTTGCTCCAACATGTATATAAAGGATCTACAAATGATGAAGTCCACAGTACTGGTTCACAGGGATGATTTTGTAGAAGGGACAGTGACAGTGGTCTGGATTTATATGCAGTCCTTAATTACTTCCCAGTTTCTAATAAAAACAGTGCTTCCATACACTGACAAAAAGGATGGAAAGGAGCATTCACCATGGGTGTTCTCCTTCTAAAAATGGCCTCTTGTATGCATTGGTATTGTCACAGGTCTGCTCGAATGTGCATATGATTGTGTGCCAGTAAAGGGGGACTGAGGGGAAAGACAGATATTTTAATTGATATTTGCTATAGATTAAGCTTCAAAACTTGTTTCAGCTAGCTCTTTCCTATTTTAGAATCTTCTGTTGCACTGTGGCTTTGTTCATTTGCCCACTGCCTGCAAGAAAGTAACATTCTTACGCTTATCTGAAAATACCTTTTCAGTGATGTGGATATGATTAATGATTTTGACTAATACTTGGGCTTGACTGTTTTTAAAGTGTCAGCTGCCTTGCAGTTTCGAAATTCCAATGTAGTGTTTCATATATATGACACATACGACTGTCTTGCTGTGTGACAGTTTCAATTGCACTTTGGCTCGGTGACTTTTTAAAAAGACCACACAGTGGTCTTGAAGCACATCCAATCCCCCCCTGCCCCGCTGTATGTTTTAGAGGTCAGTGAGTCTGCCCATTGAGTTTAAAGCCTGATTACTGCTTTGCAAAATTACGGTTACTGTAGTGTGGGTGAGATTTGGTTTAGACTATTGCTCTGTTCTGAGTTTTTCAGTATAGTTATCTGCAGTCCATAGTATCATTTGTGGATTCATCACCACTATTTTCCTTAGTCTTCCTCTTCTGTCTTACCAGGCTTTGTGATAGATAACTCTGGCACAGAGGGAGAGATATAACAGTCAGTAATTGCCAGTTGGAAGTCTATGTGATTCACAGTTCTATGTAAATCTACTGCTTGTCAAATAGGGAATTTTGTGTACCTCAGATGCTGCCATTTATTATGTTGTATGTTCCTGGGGGCATTGTTGTACCTGATCCTGTATAATGCTGATTACTTTTAGCTTCCTTGGAGGGCAATATAATATGCTTCTCTGAGTCAAACTCATGCGATTATAGTGTCTCTGTAAATGCCCTTTTCACCTGTTATAACACCTTATGTGCAGTATGTGCTGCATCTAACTTCATATGCTGAATGTGTGGTGGAGTGATATCCCATAAAAGGTTGGTCAGAACTGATAGAAGCTGTACATTTTATTCTTCCAGATATGACCGATGTTGACAGATATTCACTAACATATTTCTACCTTCTTCTCACTAGTGATGAGTGGTCAACCGTGAGAATGGGATAGTGTGCTGTGTTTAGGAACTCTCAGGAAAATATCATTCCATAGTTCATGAATCTTAAATTCAGGCTCTGAAAATTTTGATGTCTAGACCATATAAGACCCAGAGCTAAAACAGACTACTATGCTGTTTATTTTCTATAATATTTAACTTTGTTTCACTCTCCATGAAACTAAACAGTCACCACACATCCCAAACATTGACAGAACTGAGAAGATGAGCCCAGACCTGTTCCCACTGACTTCTGTTGAAAAGTTTCAAATAATGCAAAATATTAAGTTTGAGCAGGAAACAGAGATAAAATACTGTCTCACACAGGCAGATCATTGCCATGTCATGTTTATTTCTTAAACTAGCTTTAAAATGAAAAGCCTGTTGACACTGTTTGAAAGTTCATCAAGCAAAGAGTCTGAAAAAAATATAGTGCAGTATTAATCCTTATTTCTTATAGCTGGAAGGGTGTTATGGTACAATAAATAAAAATTATTATCTTGTACTGTCTTGTCAGAATGTGTTTTGCTAATACATTACTTTTAGTTATGTTTTAACAACAAAGGCAATGTTCTTGGCATCAACCACCACTTAATGAAATGGAATTAATATGCAACAGAATAATTTCCTGAGGGGTTCTGATACAGCAAAATTCTGTTTATGCCAGAATATGAGTTGTCTTTTAACTTCCGGTTACTTAGAACATGCTTCCCTGCAGTTCTTATGATGCTCCCTGTTAGGAACACTTTTCTCTGGAGAAAAAATATACATCTTTCTCTTGGCCATTCGCTTTAGCAATTTATCTGACATGGAGAAGAACAGATACAGATATAGTAACGGTGGTGAAAATACAGCTCTATCATTGTTTGTTCTGAGTTGAAACTAGCCCATGAGCTGTGACTTGGCACAAGATTTCTTTGGACACTTAAGTCTGTTTTCAGCCTATGGTTCAGCCCACATATCAGGACTTCAAATTTCAACTTTATTTTAGACTTTAATTGTACCCTGGCTTTGTCTTTCACTAAGTCAGTTTCCATTTTGTAAAACAGGGCAATAATAGTGGAAGAAGTGGTCCAAAATTAATCACAAGTTTAGATAAAATCAGTATCTCTAGTCTAAAATGAATATTTCTCACTTTTGTTTTAAGATATAAGCCATAAATATGGGTTTTGTTCTGTTAATATAAACTGCTTATTAAAACATCAATATGTGAACTCCTTACTATCTTCCTATCAGTGCTTCTATAGGTCTGGTTGTTATGTATATGTCAGAATGGGTGAACCTTTACTTCTGAACTATGTAGGTATTGCTGTAACAGAAGACATTGGAGCCCTAGATAGATTGAGATCTTAAACACTGAGAGTTGTTGCTGTCCTCTCAAGTTCAAAAATGGTGTAGATAAAACGTTTTTGATGAAATATTGTATTTTAAGATAAATCAGTTTGGTGGACGGGCTAGGAAAGTAGAATGGGAGCAAGTAGATTTATTCTGCTGCTGATGTGGGTAACAGTGGGTTTCCAGCTACTTTCTCTACTGTCCTAAGAAGGCAGTAGTTCCATGATTCTTTGAAGAAGAAAAGGTGGTAGAAAATGTATACAAATGCCATCTAGCTAATTAAAAGTTAATCTTTAGGTTGTTTTATAAGGCAAAGGCAGAAAACTCATTTACCGACATTTTTTTTTTTCACTTTTCTGATAGAAAATAGATTTTGTGAGGACAAAGCAGACATGTGAGCTGCTTCCATGTGAACTAGTAAAGCTTCTTGAGACTGTGTTGAGATGTAAATTGTCACTTTTTCTAGAGAAAATGAGTTTTAACTTCAGATTTATGTGAGCATTTACATCAAGTCTTCTGGATTGTTTAGACAGGCAATATGCACTTGCATGTGGAATGTAATAACTGATAAAGACATTGAGTCTACACATCAAATCCTACTTCTGCAGTGTAATAAACCAAGAAAATTTGTGCTTAACATGTTGCTCTGGTTGTCACTTTACACATAACACCTCAACATTTTGCTGCAGTAACTAAAGGAAACTCTCATGGTCTCTTTCCAAAAGCACAAATATGTATATTATTAGCTGGTAGCCATGGGAAACCTATAAAACAAAGTTAAGCAATCTTCCATCTTGGAGAGGGTAGTAGTATGCATGGCTATCATACGAAAATGATAAGGCCCATTTCTTTTGCAAGAAATGTTCTGGGATGTGTGGTGACACTGTGAGCGTAACTGGCTGATCTGACTGCATTACATGTCTAAAAGAAATCAAATGAAGATAGTGAGAACTCTGATGATTGCTAGATCTGAGGAAAGGAATCACCAGCATGTCTATTTGCCATAGACCTAAGCCTTCTGATTTCTTTTATATGTACATTAATTTACATCTGAAATGAGAAATTGGGAAGCTTGATGCTTTCTGTCTAGAGAGTAGATACTTTTACATTCTGACTACCCTGAAACATCAGTTTCTTGCTTGTTGCCCTCATTTTGAGCCTTCCCTGAAACACTTGTGACTTTACAGCTTGAGCAGTTTAGCCTGCCCCTAGAATCCCAGATCTTGATGATGGAACGTGACAACAGTTTGTTCCCTAAATAATCCAATCATACTTAAGGAAGTTCTTGGCAGTGGCTTTTCTCCAAGTAATCCTATCACAGGGCAATTCTTGGCAGTCAATCCTTAAAAAAACCAGCAAAACTTAGTTTTAAGTATTAAAGCAAATAAATAATATGATCACATTAAAACAAATAAAAACAGAAAGGATTAAGTGAAGAGAGAGAAAAGACAGATCTGATTGGATTTTTTCCATTGTGAGTTAAAGTATAGCTGTTTGGGGTGGAGGCATGATGCTGGGTTCTTCTTGCAGTAATTAGAAAGCCAGTGCTGCCAAAAACTGTTTTCCCATCTGCCACTCAGTTTGTGGGATGTTCCTAAAGCCTCTTGCAGCAGGCTGGTGTTCACTGATCCCACTCAGCTGTGAAACTGAACCTGCAGCACACATTACATCAACAAAACAACCCTGGAAAAAGAAACTGGTTCACTCTGTAATCACTTTGCAAAATACTTGAAAATCTCAGAGAAAGCAAAACCTTGATGCTGAAAAGAAGAAAAACTTTGTCATTGTTAGTAGTTCCTATGGAAAGGGAGAAATGGTTGCTCTTTCAAACAACCTTTAAAGTGTTACATAGCATTTTTTGATCTTTTTCTCTGTTTTGAGTTGTTTTAGAAACAGTCTTAGGCTGTTTTGAGATCAACCAGATTTTGATTTTGGAGAGCTGTAGCTTGTTTTTATTTTCAAAAAGACAAGATTCAAGATTGTGAAGAAAAGGTACTGATTATTTTCCGGTTTTTTGATGGGGAAATGCAGGGGACTGAACTGAGTTTGGTATTGGTTGCAGAGAACCAATAAAGGAGAAAGTCTCTCCCACTGGAACATATAATCTTGGAAATGTTGAAGGCCTCTTTTTTCTGCAAGTGCAGTGTCTTATACTATAATACAACTCATTTTAGCTATTCTGATTTTATACATGTTAGAAGATGAAATTTCCCTTGAATCACCAGTTGTCATACTGATTTCTATATTTCCCACATGGCTTGGAAGCACTTAATGGATATTCAGTATGTGGAAGTTAAACTGATCACTTTTAACATTACTATGATATAATCAGGCAAGGGAATATTCAATTCATGTTATGCGTAATAGTTCCATGCGTTTTTTTGTTGCACGTGACCTTAAGTTTTCTTAAATGTAGCATATTGATTTTTTGAGAGACTGATATAAAAAGCTATTATTTTTTAAATATCTGATAAGCAGAGATATTTCAGGTATTTCAGACTCAGCAAGAAAAATGCTGTATGGTTCCTTGGTAAGACTAGTACTGAACTCCGTAAATGTTTAACACAGTAAATAGTATAATGCCTTGTAATTTGAAATGTAGATTGTTATTGATAGATTTAAGCCACATGTAGTAGGTATGAGTCTAATGGTGTTACTTAAACACATTTTCACTTGGTTGCCTTTACAGTTTTTCACAAACAAAGTTGCAACAAAATATTTAACTTTGTCTTCTGTCATGGACAAGTAAACCTGTCCTGTACTCATGCTGAGGTGATCTCTCAGCCTATGTGGGGTATTCAGATTTTACACTGTGTGACAGTTAGACTCTTTGGAGCTTTAAAGGAGTGATATATCCTCAGAATCAGCTCCAAATGTTTCAGCACTCTGCAAGTAAACAGCTAGCAGCATGTCGTCCTTCAAGTGAAGAGCTGATTTGACTCTAGTTGTAGTAAGACAGAAATCTGTTGCCAATACCTAAAATGGCAGAGAAGTGCAGACCAGACCCCAACAGCAGACACAAGCTGATCCTGAACCACCCACTAGGAGAGCTGGCAGATCTTCCCGTGACGGGCACTGCTCTGGGTAGAGCAGTGGGAAGAGGACATTGCACAGTGTGCTCATGGTCACAGCTTGCTAGCCACTTTTGGAAACATTTCCTTAACTTCTCTGCTATCCAGAAGCACTATTTTTATCTGTTTCTGAGCCTTTTTGGATGAGCTGATGAGCCCAGAAACTCAACAGTAAAAGCCATCCTGTGACCATTGCTGCATAACATAAGCACTACCACACACATAGTGCTCCGTATTAAGAATATATATAGAGAGAGACAATACACTTTGAAACAGTGGCTGAAATCAGCTGTGCAGAATGAAAAAAGTAAATGTATTCCTTTGGCCTTTCTCACTTCCTTTTTGCACACGTCGGTGCTACAGTATAAATCACATGGCTAGACAGAGAACATTATTGCTATTCCTTCTGTTACATCTGTATACATCTGTATAGCCTCCATAGGTATATAATAAGAACTTTTTGTTACTGAGCAAGTGGGTATAATAACTGCACAAAAGAAACACTTGTAAAATGAAAAACATCTAATCATAATGAATAATTAGAGTATATTAGTAGAACATGCTTAAATCACAGAATCACAGAATGGTAGGGGTTGGAAGGGACCTCTGTGGGTCATCTAGTCCAACCCCTCTGCCAAAGCAGGGTCACCTACAGCAGGCTGCACAGGATCTTGTCCAGGCGGGTCTTGAATATCTCCAGAGAAGGAGAGTCCACAACCTCCCTGGGCAGCCTGTTCCAGTGCTCCGTCACCCTGAGAGGGAAGAAGTTCTTCCTCATGTTCAGACGGAACTTCCTCTGCTTCGATTTGTGCCCATTGCCCCTTGTCCTGTCGCTGGGCACTACTGAAAAGAGTCTGGCCCCACATGTGTCATATGTAGTTGGATTAATATTAATAGTTGGAGTAACATGTTAACTGTTCTTAGAATCACACAGAGCTCTGACATAAACTGAAGCTAAAACATCAAATGCAAAGAAAAGCATCTTTGGCTGTCTATGTGGATATTAGACTGGCTGTGACAGAACTTACTGGATACTTTAAAGTGGTGCAGTGTTACAGAGCATGCAATAAATTTGAAATAAAATGTAGTTGAAAAAAATGAGTTACACTTCAGAGTAAAGTGTTTTTAACATTTGTCATAATGGATATGTCATGAACTAAATTGTTTGCAGTACATTGCAAAACATATAATTTTGCCGAACCAGCAGTAAAGTGAGCCCTAAATTAATCTCTGCTTGTGATACAGAAACAATGCAACATGAACAATCTTAATACAGAAACAATGCAACATGAATAAAGTCGACCCAAAATTAATCTCCACTCACAATATGGAAAAAATGCAACATGAATGTACAGCTTGATTTATGACATAAATAAATGTGAGGGATATTAGTGTACAGGAGCATTAGAAGCAATCAAAATATGCAGTACCAAATTGGACTGCTTGCTACACAACAGAAGAACAGCAGTCTAATAGAGAAGATATAGTATGTCATAAAAAAAGCAGAGTAGTCTCCAAGTATTAAATAAATATATTGATGCCATTAATAATGTGGTAGTGCAGGATCTTGTGTCTGTTCTTATTAAATATCCTCATTAATAAGCTGAACCAAAGGGGTAACATTTTTATTAATGAAGTTTGCTGCTGCTGCTGATTTCATGAAGTTGCAAACACTCTCAAAGGATATTAAGGCACCTGAAAAGACTATGAACAGGAACAGAAAGATGGAGTGACTACATCAGTAGTCCCCTATGTATCCCCTATGGATAGGGTAGATTTAGACTGGGCATAAGGAAGAAATGTTTTACAATGAGGTTGGTGAAACACCGGCACAGGTTGCCCAGAGAGGTGGTAGATGCCCCATCCCTGGAAACATTCAAGGCCAGGTTGGGCAGGGCCCTGAGCAACCTGATCTACTTGAAGACAT
>Ga0181612_112060_pt1 | contig 30802 bp, 19 predicted proteins | sample HoacroProtozoa21_FD_119630 | JGI IMG/M metagenome (GOLD analysis project Ga0181612, IMG submission 119630) | Hoatzin crop microbial communities from Cojedes, Venezuel. Combined Assembly of Gp0051906, Gp0051904, Gp0051908 | reverse complement strand
GACCGGACAACACGCCGGCCACACCCACGTTAGGGGCAACAGAGAATACTGGCGCGCCTCTGAGACCGTGAAATATGGGGAGAACACAGACTTCGCCGTCGTGGGACAAGAACCTTACGACCCGCAGCACGCCATATTGCCCGAAATAATGAAAGAGAACGGCTACCGAACCAGTCTCTTCGGCAAATGGGCAGGCGGCTACGAAGGCAGCGCGTCAACCCCGGACAAGCGCGGCATCGACGACTTCTACGGATATATATGCCAGTTCCAAGCTCACCTCTATTATCCCAACTTCCTCAACGAATATCACCGCTCGCGAGGAGACCAGGGAGTGAGCCGCGTGGTGCTCGAAGAGAATATTCCTTACCCTATGTTTGGCAAAGGATACGAGAAACGCTCGCAATACTCCGCCGACCTTATACACCAAGAGGCTATGAAGTGGCTTGAGCAACAGGACGGCAGCCAACCATTCATCACCTTCCTCACATACACGCTGCCCCACGCCGAGCTATACCAACCCGACGACTCGCTGCTAAACCGCTACAAAAAGAAATTCTTCCGCGACCTTACTTGGGGCGGCAATCAACCATCGCGCTATAATCCATCCGACCACACTCACGCACAGTTCGCTGCCATGATTACGCGTCTCGACAAGTATGTGGGAGAAATCATCGCCCTGCTCAAACAGAAGGGCCTCGATGAAAACACCATCGTTGTCTTCACAAGTGATAATGGCCCCCACGAGGAAGGCGGCGCCGACCCGACGTTCTTCGGACGAGACGGCAAACTGCGCGGACTGAAGCGCCAGTGTTACGAGGGCGGAATACGCATACCCTACATCGTGCGTTGGCCTGGACATATAAAGGCCGGCCAAGAGAGCGACCTCCAGATAGCATTCTACGACGTGATGCCCACGCTCTGCGAATTGGCTGGCGTCAAGGGATTCCCGAAGAAATATCTGCGCTCGAAAGACGACTGCTTCGATGGTATTTCATTCGCTCCGACGCTGACGGGCAAAGAGCAGAAGGCGCGTCATCCGCATCTCTATTGGGAGTTCCACGAGACAGACCAGATGGCAGTTCGCAAGGGCGACTGGAAACTTATCGTCTTCCAAGGCCAGCCAAAGCTCTTCAACCTCGCCACCGACATACACGAGGACAACGACGTGGCGGCCCAGCATCCCGAAATAGTGAAAGAGCTGACCGACATCATCAAGCAAGAGCACACCGAAAGCGACCTCTTCAAAGTAACGCTTCCGAAATAGTCTATCGGTGACAGAGTTAACAAGATTGGCAATGCTTTTTTCTTTCTACCAAGCCAGGCAAAGCCAACCTTGCTAATTCTGTCCCGAAAAAACAACGCAATCAAGCAATGCAAACCGCAGTACCATTTGGTTCCCCCATCTACCTGATGGCAAAGCCCGCAGGGTCGCTCTGCAACCTCGCGTGCGAATACTGCTATTACTTGGAGAAAGGGAAGATATATGAACGGGAGGACGCACGAAGCAAAATAATGAGCGACGACATGCTCGAACGCTTCATCGAGCAATACATAGAGGCGCAGACAATGCCAAGCGTGCTCTTCACTTGGCACGGCGGCGAGACTCTGATGCGACCCATATCGTTCTACCAACGCGTGCTTCAGCTGCAACAAAAATATGCCCACGGAAGAAACATCGACAACTGCATACAGACAAACGGAGTGCTGCTCAACGACGAGTGGTGCCGATTCTTCCGAGACAACAACTTTCTCGTGGGCGTATCCATAGACGGCCCAGAGGAGTTTCACGACGAGTTTCGGCGCGACAAGCAGGGGCGGCCCTCGTTCCAAAGAGTGATGCGCGGCATCCGACTGCTACAGAAACACGGAGTGGAATGGAACGCCCTCGCCGTGGTCAACGACTTCAACGGCGACTATCCGCTCGAATTCTACCGCTTCTTCAAGGAAATCGACTGCCACTACATACAGTTCACACCCATAGTGGAGCGCATCGTCAAGCGCGACGACGGACTGACCCTCGCCCCTGGAATGCAAGAGGGAGGGCAGTTGACCGACTTCTCCGTTACGCCAGAACAGTGGGGCAACTTCCTTTGCACCATCTTCGACGAGTGGGTGAAACACGATGTCGGCGACTATTACATCCAAATCTTCGACGCGACGCTGGCAAACTGGGCGAGCGTGGAGCCAGGCCTCTGCTCCCTATCCTCGATGTGCGGCCACGCAGGGGTAATAGAGCACAACGGCGACGTCTATTCCTGCGACCACTTCGTCTATCCCGAACACCGCCTGGGCAACCTGCGCGAGAAGACCATCGTCGAGATGATGTACGGCGAACAGCAGCAACAGTTCTCGCGCATGAAGACCCAGCAACTGCCCCAGCAATGCCGCGAGTGCCGCTATCTCTTCGCCTGCCACGGCGAGTGCCCAAAGAACCGCTTCGTGCGCGACCGCTATGGCAACCCTGGTCTCAACTATCTCTGTCGCGGATACCATCAGTTCTTCCAGCACGTGGCTCCCTACATGGACTTCATGAAAGCCGAACTCGACGCAGGGCGCCCGCCCGCAAACGTGATGGACCAAGACTTCTCCTAAACACCTTATATAATATATAGGTAGTCATCCGACAGAATAGGCATCGTCAGTCGCAATCGAACCCACGCGGCAAACGATGCCTTTTCGCCACCCTGTTAAAACCTACGAATCCCCGTTCCCTCATCCTACTCTCCCATAAAAACCACAAAAAAAGCCAAAACGTTTTGTTTTTCCGCCGAATTACGCTACCTTTGCAACCGTGGAATACTCAATCAATGTGCGAGGAAGGCTACTCACGTTCGAGCGACCGGTGGTGATGGGAATACTCAACGCCACGCCCGACTCGTTCTACGCGCCAAGCAGAGAACAGTCTGCCGAAAGCGTGGCTACGAGGGCGCGACAAATGGCCGACGACGGAGCTACAATCATCGACGTGGGAGCGTGCTCCACAAGGCCGGGCTCCGAGCCAGCCACCGAGGAGCAAGAGACCGAACGCCTGCGGATGGCGATAAAGGCCGTCAGGCAGAGCGTTCCCGATGCCATCGTCTCCGTTGACACGTTCCGAGCATCGGTGGCACGAATGGCCGTCGAGGAACTCGGAGCCGACATCGTAAACGATGTCTCCGAAGCAGCAGACCCGGAGATGCTGCGCACCGTGGCACGACTGCGCGTCCCCTACGTGTTGACATCCATAGAAAGCGAACTCGAACCAATGCTCATCCGATGGGCAAGCGAGATACAGCAACTGCGCGACTACGGCCACAAGGACATACTCATAGACCCCGGCTTCGGGTTCACCACCACGCGAGAGCAAGACTGGCAGCTGCTCACCCAGCTCGACCGAATGACTGTGCTCGGTCTGCCCATCGTGGCAGGACTGTCGCGCAAGCGAATGATACAGGAAGCCATCGGCTCCGACGCCGAGGGAGCACTCGCCGGAACAGTGGCAGCCGAGACCATCGCCCTCGAACGGGGTGCCTCGGTGCTGCGGGCGCACGACGTGAAGGCCGCCGCCGATGCCTGCAAGATATACGAGAGAACGAGAAACCTAACAGCAAGAAATGTTTGAATTCGGACTAAAAGACGTCATCGACATCACGCTCGTAGCGCTAATGCTCTACTACGTCTATCGGCTCATGCGAGAGTCGAGATCGCTAAACGTGTTCTTCGGACTGATGATCTTCTTCGTCATCTGGATCTTCGTCTCCCACATCCTTGAGATGCGACTCCTCGGAGCCATACTCGACAAGCTCGTCAGCGTCGGAGTGCTCGCACTGATCATTCTCTTCCAACAGGAGATAAGAAAGTTTCTCTACGACCTCGGAGCCCACCAGCGATTTAAGAGCCTAAAGCGAATATTCGGCAAACGAACCGACCGCGAAGCCGACAAGACACACATACTGCCCATCGTGATGGCATGCCTCAGCCTAAGCAAGAATCTCGTCGGAGCGCTAATCATCGTGGAACGCACCACCCCACTCGACGACATCGTCGATACTGGGGAAAAGATAGATGCCGACATCAACCAACGACTCATCGAGAACATATTCTTCAAAAACTCGCCGTTGCACGACGGAGCCATGATAATATCCGAGAAACGCATCAAGGCTGCAGGATGCATTCTACCAGTGAGCCACGACACCGACATACCCAAGGAACTGGGCCTGCGCCACCGAGCCGCACTCGGAATAAGCCAAGAGAGCGACGCGCTCGCCATAGTGGTCTCCGAGGAGACGGGCAACATCTCGTGCGCCGAACGAGGAAAGTTCCGCCTGCGACTCTCGGCAAAAGAGCTCGAAGAGCTGCTCACAACCATCTAACGAGCCCCGTAGCCCGAACAGACTACCGATAAATCAGCGTAACAAGGCGGTCGGGAGAGAACGTCTCCTCGGCTGCCTTTCTTATGTCTGATGCCGACACTGCGTCGATGCGAGCGAAGAGGTCGCTCAGATGACGCTCCCAACCGTAGTGAAGGAACAGCTTTCCGAAGTCGAGCGCAAACGTCTCGCGATTGTCGCACGCCACCCCAATCTGACCCTTTATCTGCCGTTTGGCGCGAGAGAGTTGGCGGTCGGAAAGCGGACGCTCCGCCAGTCGAGACATCTCCCTGCGCAGAAGGCGAAGGCAGCGCTCCACGTCTTTTGCATCACAACCAAAGTAAACGTTCCACACGCCAGCGTCGCGATAGCTGATGGCCGAGCTCTCAACTGTATAGACCAACCCGTGGCGCTCGCGCAACACAAGGTTGAGCCTCGAACTCATGCTCGGCCCACCTATTATATTATTAAGAAGATATAAGGGCATCCTGCGCTCGTCGGCAGCACCACAGCCCAGCGTGCCTACCATCACATGAGCCTGGTGGGTGCCCCGCTCGCGCACTATCCGCTCGGCTTTCGGCAGCACCGGCGTGGCCAAGGAAGGCTCGGCAGCAGACGCTCCCGTGGCAGACGGCTCGCCCAAGTCGGACAACGACTCCTCCAACCGACGGACGACGCTGCGGAAACTCACGTCGCCACTGACGAAGAAGACGGCGTTTCGCGGCAGATAGTGCTTGCGGGTGAAGCGCAGCGCGTCCGCCGTGGTGTAGGTGCGCAAGTGGGATGCCTCGCCCAGAATGTTGTGGCCGAGAGGATGACCCGCGAAGATGAGATTGTCGAACTCGTCGTATATCAGTTCCGACGGAGAGTCGTTGTAGCTCTCTATTTCGTCGCAAATCACCTCCACCTCCTTATCAATCTCGTGTTGAGGATAGGTGGAGCGAAACACTATGTCCGCAAGCAGGTCGATGGCCCTGCCCACGTGCTCTTTCAGTATTGCCGCGTAATAGACGGTCTCCTCCTTGTTTGTGTAGGCGTTCAGTTCGCCGCCCACTCCCTCAAGCGCGTTAATCACTTGCAGGGCCGACCGCCGTCGAGTGCCCTTGAAAGTGGTGTGTTCACAGAAGTGCGCCAGCCCTTCCTCGCCCGCCGCCTCGTCTCTCGAACCGGCTTTCACCTCGAATCCGCAATACACTATCGGTGAATTCGAGGGTAAGTGTATCACCCTAAGTCCGCAACCGAGCGTCGCTGTGTTATATTCCATTCAGTCGTTTTGAGTTTATCCAGTCTGTCAAGTTCTTCAAGTCCACCAAGAAGGCTCGACGTTTCAATGGTTTATCAAGTTCTTCAAGTTTATAAAGTTTATCAAGAAGCACCGAAGCGCCTTGAGTTTGTCAAGTAAGCAGAGCCCATTTATTTCAACCCTTTTAATCAAGAGACGTTATGGATTCTCCGGATTATCACGCCCGTCTTATTGAACTGTTACCACCGTGTTGACTTTCTGGTTTAAGCTAAACCAGAGCGTGATTCAGGCTGAATCAAGACGTGATTTAGGCTAAACCACAACAACGGAACTGCCGTTCTTGGCAGAAGCTGCCGCCGACTCATTGCCTTTTCACCTCGCCGATGTATTCCCACAGTCGGCGATAGAAGCGATGGCGACAGAGAGTCTCGCGGTCGCCAAGTATGATGAGCTTCATTCGCGCCCGCGTCATTGCGACGTTCATGCGGCGGAGGTCGCCCAGAAAACCTATCTGACCGTCGGCGTTCGACCGAACGAGCGAGAGCACGATAACGTCGCGCTCTTGTCCTTGGAAGCCGTCAACAGTGTTTACGCTTATCAGTCGGCGGAAAGGCTTAAAGTAGTCGTCAGCCTTTAGCAGGTGGCGCAGATATTGCACCTGTGCGCGATAGGGCGAGATGATGCCCACGTCGATGCGCTCGTCCAGCAGCCGTTGCTTGCCGATGCGAAGGAAATAGTCTTTCAGCGTCGCCATGGTGAGCAGCGCCTCCTCGCGGTTTATTCGCCCGAAGCTCTCGCCGACGAACTCCTCTTTTGCCTCCACAGCCGAAGTGTCGGTCCACTCTATCGGCGTGTCGAGGTCGAGGATGCTGCGGAAGCGCACGTCGGGAGCGGCCTCCATCCCACCGCCGTAGAACCAGTCAGACGAGAAGCGCATTATCTCCTCGTTCATGCGGTATTGAGTGCGAAGCATGGTAACGGCTTCGGGATGGTTTCCCGCGATGCGCTCCATAAGAGTGGTGCCAAGTCCGCCCTTCAGCGCCTCTATGCTTTTCACCGTAGGAGGGAGCTGGCAGTGGTCGCCCGCCAACACTACGCGCGACACTCGCCGCATGGGTATCCAGCAAGCAGCCTCAAGCGCCTGAGCCGCCTCGTCGATAAAAAGTGTGGAGAACTTCATTCCGTCGAGCAGACGGTTGGAGCTGCCCACGAGCGTCGAGGCAATCACGCGCGCCTCGCCAAACAGTTGGGCGTTGATGCGCAGCTCCAGCTCGGTGGCTCTCGCCTTCAGACGCTCTATCTTCTGGTGTATGCTCTCGCCACGCTTGCGCTGGCTGCGTATGTCGCGCATGGCCTTTCTTATTGCCCACAGCTGCGGGTAGTCGGGATGAGCCTCGAAGCGTCGCTCGTAAGTGAAGGAAAGCATCTTGTCGTTCACTCGCGTCGGGTTGCCAATGCGGAGCACGTTGACCCCGCGGTCCACCAGTTTCTCGCTTATCCAGTCAACCGCCATATTGCTCTGAGCGCACACGAGCACCTGACTTTCGCGCCTGAGCGTCTCGTAGATGGCCTCCACGAGCGTCGTGGTCTTGCCCGTGCCAGGCGGTCCGTGCACTATCGCCACGTCTTTCGCCCTAAGCACCTCGTTGACAGCCTTTTCCTGCGTCTTGTTAAGATAGGGAAAAGCTATCGGGGCGAACGAGAACTGCTCTGCCCGACGGTTGCTGTAGAACAGGTCGCGCAAGTATGCCAGTCTGCCCTTCGCACGCATGGTGCGGTCCAGAGCGTCGAGCATAGTTCGGTAGCTCGTCTCGTCGAAGAAGAGTTGCACACCCACCTGCCCGCGCGTCGGCGCCGTGGTCAGTTGGCTGAGCGCCCCCTCTGGCAGTGTCGCCACCATGCGGTCGCCGTCAGCGTAGCTCACCGTGGCAGTGAATCCCAAGTAGCTGATTTTGTCGTCTTTCGTTACGAAGAAAGCCACTGGCCTCCCGTACTCGAAGTTGTGTTCAGTGTCGTCGCCCTCAGCACGCATCACCTCGATTGCCAGTTGGTTCAGCGAGTTGTAGTACGACCTACCGAGGCGAATCGGCCACCACGCGTCGCCTCGCTTCACCTTCCGTCGCAGTCCCACGGTCTCGGTCTGCTTGCGGAACTCTTCTTTCTCCGCCTCATACTCCATTTCGAGCAGTGCCCGCTGCTGGAGCAGTTCGCCGTTTGCGTTATTATTCATCGGGCTGCAAAATTACAAAAAATTCCCGTCATACCCCGCCACATCACCTAAGTTTTTCCGCTCTCCCACCCACATTAACCCGTTTTTCCGCAGGAAAAGTTTGGAGTTTCAGTTTTTCTTGCTATTTTTGCATACGAATAAGCATCGGGAAAAGCACCGACGGAAGCCCAAAGCACCGCCGACGCCACCCGACGCCACAAACGAAGAAGACTATGGACGCTAAGATGATAGAGACAATGCGAGACTATTTCTCCACCCAACCAGTGGAGAAAGCATGGGTCTTTGGCTCCTATTCAAGAGGAGAAGAAACCAGCGAGAGCGACGTTGACATCATGGTTCTTCTCGACAAGGACAAGCATATTGGTCTGCAATTCTTCGCGATGCACGAAGACATGAAGCAACTGCTCGGTCGGGAGGTTGACCTTATGACCGAACAATCACTTACGTCGTTCGCCCGACCCAGCGCCATGAGAGACCGTATATTAGTATATGAGAGAGCAAGTTAGAGACAAGGAGAGACAGAAACACATGCTCTATTCCATCTCCTTGGTGGAGGATTTCACCAAAGACGTATCGTTCGAGGAATTCATTGCCGACAAGATGCGATATTTTGCCACCGTAAAGAACATCGAAATCGTAGGGGAGGCCGCATACAAGCTGTCGCTCACTTTCAAGGAGAGCCACCAAGCGACACCGTGGAAAGTAATAGCGGGGATGAGGCACTACATCGTGCACGACTACTATCGCGTTGACGATGCCGTGGTATGGGAAGTAGCGACAAACGACCTACCTCTGCTCAAAACACAAGTGGAACAATACCTTTCGGAACTCAAACCACTTCCTAAATAAAAGTTAAAGTTTGGGTAAAGTGTAAACTTTGCACGTTAAAAATTTGGCAAATCAAAATATTATTTGCACTTTTGCACCGTGCTTGCTAAATAGGCGCACAAAGGAACTATTGCCAGACAAATATTTGTTTTAACGTTTTAATATTACTAACTATGAGAAAAATTCGACTTTTCTTGGTGGCTTGCGCCGCCATGGCTGGCCTCTCGCAGGCACAAGCCGTAACAGTGGAGAAGCCGAGCGCTTCGTTGAACTTCAAGGCGTTCAACCCAAGCGACACGGTTTATCTCTTCAACGTGAAGGCGGAATTGTTCTACACCAGCGGCAATGCGTACAGCACGCAAACGTCGATTGGAACAGAGGCAATCCCCTGCGTCTTCAAGGCTTACGACGATGAGTCGTACATTCTTTGGGACCTCCCAACGGTAAAGACCCAATGGATGTCAACCTACATCGTAGGTACCACTATCCCTGGAACATCCTACACAGACGAGCAGACCGTCTATCCTTCAAGCACCGGTGTAACTCCGTGGAAGGTAATTGACAAGGGAGATAATGTTTATCGCCTGCAAACTACGCAACCCGATCTTACGGAAGACGTAATTGGTGAGACCTACTTTGGATGGGACGGCGGCGATAACACCATCGTTTCTCCGCTGCTCGACATGGCTGCCGAAGATGCTGCGAACTACGGCGTTGACTGGAAGTTCATTGCAGCTGACACCACTGTATGCCAACTCTTTGCAGCGCGCACCGCTCTCTATGAGCAGATGGTAACGGCTGACGAGGCTGGTATCAGCTACGACTACACCTCCGTTTATAATGGCACCGACGTTGATGCTATCAACGCTGCAGCCGCAGAGCTGGAGACAAAGATAGTCAATGCTAAGCTCGAAAACGCAAGCGATGACAACCCCGTTGACGTAACAGAGCTCATCAAGAATGCCGACTGTCTGTCAATGGACGGATGGACCTTCGAGCAGACTGGTAACGGAAATTGGCAGACCCAAGGCGCAAGTTACGAGAATGGCGACGCTTACCTCAAAGGCTTCATCGAGAGCTGGGCAGGAAGCTACACCAATATCCTTGGCGACCGCAAGATGTATCAGACTCTCACTGGCCTCCCCGCTGGATCATACGAGCTCGGTTGCGACGCTATCGCAAGCTATCAGGCTGACGCAAGCGTTACCCCAACTGGAGGTTATCTCTATGGAAACAGCTACCAGACTACTATGTCAACAGCCAATGGCGTTCCCGAACACTTCACCGTAGGTATCGTACTCTCTGAGGGTGAGAACCTCGAAATCGGTGCAAAGGTAGAGAGCTGCAACTTCAACTGGTTCGGCGTTGACAACTTCACCCTCACCTACTACGGCAAGGGAACCATGGCACTGCGTAACTCTCTGCAGAGTGCTATCGACCAGGCAAGTGAGCTCGACGGAGCACAGGCTTACGAGGAATATCTCGACAAACTGTCGGAGGCAATCGAGAACGCACAGACCGTACTCGACAACCCAAGCGCTTCTGCAGACGAACTCACTGCAGCACTGCAAGCTCTCAACGAGGCTGTGGATCTCGTAAACACCAACATCAGCCTCTACGATGACCTTGAGGAGGAAGTCCAAAACGCTAACGACCTCGTCAACGACCTCGACCCTGAGCAGTACACCGAGGTTGAGACGCTTGGGGAATACCTGAGCAACTGCGACGATGCCGACGGCAACGACCTGAACGACGTCATCGCTTCCACATCTGTTGACAACGAGACCGTTGAGACTATCATCGCTAAGCTGCAGAGCCTCGAAAAGAAGGCCCTCTACTCAGGCATCGTGGCAGGAGCCGACATCACCGGTATTCTTGCAGACCCAACATTCGACAACGGCGGACAAGGCTCAGGCTTCGCTTGGGAAGGACTCGTAACAGTTGACGCTAACTACCACAACTGTGAGGCTTGGAACACCAACTTCAACACTTATCAGACGCTGACCGACCTGCCTAACGGTGTTTACACACTGAAGATCCAGGCATTCCAGCGTATGGGAACCTGCACCGCAGCTGATGCTACTTACTATGGTGGCGACACCTCTACTACGGCCATCCTCTACACCAACGACAACACTGCCAACATCAAGAACATCTTCGACGATGCTCAAGACTACGACGTTTACAACGACAGCACCGACGGTGCTTACGCTGCAACAACGACGGGCACATGGCCAAACGACTACCTCGACTCGAACGGCAAGTACACTCCGAACTGCATGCAGAGCACAATGTTCTACATGAACATGGTGAACGAAGACGGTACTCCTAAGCTCTACGACAACACCATCAGCGCTCTCGTAACCGACGGCAAGCTGACATTCGGTATCAAGTGCGACGATATGTCGAACTACAAGTGGGTGATCTTCGACAACATCCGCCTCTACTTTGAAGGAAGCGACGCCGAGACCCTCTCTGCAATGGTTGAGGAACTCGCAAACACCGTTGAAGGACTGAAGGAACAGCCAATGTGCGCTGACTCACTCAACGCCATGACCGCTGCCCTGAAGGCTTGCCAGAACAACACGACTGGCGGCGACGAGCTCATCGCACAGATGGTAACTCTGCAGCAGGCAATCAACGCTGCTCGCAACTCCATCAGCGCATACGCTCCACTCGTAACCACCATCGCTTGGGCACAGGCTACCGCTGCAGCCAACGAGCGCACCAACGGCGAGACCGCTAAGCAGCAGCTCGACAACCTTGAGACCGATATGAACAACGGCGCATTCCAGGACGCAGACATCGACAACACCATCATCGAAGTTAAGCGCACCGCTAACCAGTATCTCATGAGCGACATCGTTGCTAATGCTGAAAGCTACAGTGCAGAGAATCCCGCAGAGTGCTCGTTCGTAATTCAGAACGCCACATTCGAGGACAACACCGCTGATGCATGGACCGCAGAAGTAGGCTCGCCTGGCGTTGCTTACCACTGCTACGAGATGTACAACCAGAACTTCGACGTTAAGCAGATCCTCTACGGAATGCCAGCAGGTAGCTATCGTCTCGAAGTAACAGGCTTCTACCGTGATGGTTGGAACGACGGTCTTGCACAGAAGGTTGCCGAGGAGACTTGGGCAGACAACGTGGTAATCGTTATTAACACCGATAGTCAGGCAATGGCTCGCATCGTTGACGGTGCTGCCGACATCACCGATTGGACTCTGGAGAGTGAGGACTACTACCTCTACGACGAGGACAACAGTCTCTACATCCCGAATAACATGCAGAACGCTGAGCAGTGGCTGATCAACGAAACCACCGCTCCGCTGCTCACCGCAAGTGCTCAGGACTACAACTACGAAGGCGCAGACATGGTAATCGGCATGACCAAGACTACCACCGACAATGGCGACTGGACCATCGTTAAGGGCTGGAAGCTCTACTACCTCGGCCTCGATCCCGATGCTGTTGAAGCTATCGACGCAACCGCAGGCACCGTAATGAGTCAGCAGATCTTCAACGCAAGCGGCGCACAGCAGTCTCGCCTGCAGAAGGGTGTCAACATCCTGAAGCAGAAGATGAGCGACGGCACCACCCGCGTTAAGAAGGTAATCGTGAAGTAATCACGTTAACCCGACAATAAAAGGAACCGCCCGAAGGCCAAAAGTCTTCGGGCGGTTTTCTGTGCTTTCAGGTAAAGAATCGGGCGTTACCGGGCTGGATGGGCTATTATGGAATAACGTTGGGCATAAAGAAGTTCGGGCATGATTGACCATGATTATTCAAGTCAAATTATTCAGATTTAATAATTGAAGGGGAAACGTTTGTTGGTTAAGAGAATTTTGCGTAACTTTGCAACCGAAAATCGTTAATAATTAGACAACAATATGGCAAAGAAAGCATTACTGATGATCCTCGATGGATGGGGCATCGGAAAACATGGCGAGGGCGACGTCATCTACAATACGCCCACTCCCTATCTCGACTATCTGAACGCCGTCAGCGCGCACTCACAACTGAACGCTTCGGGCGAAGACGTTGGCTTGCCCGACGGACAAATGGGAAACTCGGAGGTGGGACACCTCAACATCGGCGCGGGACGAATAGTCTATCAAGACCTCGTGAAAATAAACCGCGCGTGCAAGGACGGCTCGATACTGAAAAACCCCGAAATCGTCAGCGCTTACAGCTACGCCAAAGAGCAGGGCAAGCGCCTTCACCTGATGGGACTGACGAGCAACGGCGGCGTTCACTCGTCGCTCGAACATCTGTTCAAGCTCATAGAAATAGGCAAGGAATACGGACTGAAAGACCAGACCTTCGTACACTGCTTTATGGACGGTCGCGACACTGACCCGAAGAGTGGCAAGGGCTTCATCGAGCAAGTCATGGACTGCTGCAAGAAGAACGACGCTCACATCGCCAGCATCGTGGGACGCTTCTACGCCATGGACCGCGACAAACGGTGGGAGCGCGTGAAAGAGGCCTACGACCTGCTCGTCGAGGGCAAGGGAAAGCAGAGCGACGACCTGCTGAAGGCAATGGACGAGACCTACGCAGAGGGCGTCACCGACGAGTTTATCAAGCCGATAAACAACGCGCAGATAGACGGAACCATCCAGGAAGGCGACGTTGTCATCTTCTTCAACTTCCGCAACGACCGCGCGAAAGAGCTCACACAAGTGCTGACGCAGCAAGACATGCCCGACGCTGGCATGAAGACCATCGCAGGGTTGCAATACTACTGCATGACGCCATACGACGCATCGTTCCAGGGCGTACACATACTGTTCCCGAAGGAGAACGTGGAAGACACGCTGGCCGAATATCTCAGCCGCATGGGAAAGAAGCAGCTGCACACGGCAGAGACCGAGAAATACGCCCACGTGACGTTCTTCTTCAACGGCGGACGCGAGCAGCCCTTCGAGGGAGAAGACCGCATACTGGTGGCCTCGCCTAAGGTGGCAACCTACGACCTGAAGCCCGAAATGTCGGCCTACGAAGTGAAAGACAAGCTCGTGGGAGCCATCAAGACCCAGGAATACGACTTCATCGTAGTGAACTTCGCAAACGGAGACATGGTGGGACACACAGGCGTCTATCACGCAATAGCAAAGGCTGTTTGGGCGGTGGACAACTGCGTGCGCGACGTTATCGAGACGGCCAAAGCTAACGACTACGAGGCAATCATCATAGCCGACCACGGAAACGCCGATAATGCCATCAACCCCGACGGCACGCCGAACACCGCTCACTCGCTGAACCCCGTGCCCTTCATCTACGTTACCGACAACAACTCAGCCACGGTGAAGAACGGACGACTGGCCGACGTAGCACCGAGCATCCTCCACATCATGGGACTGGAGCAGCCCTCCGACATGACGGGCGAGTGCCTCATCTCGGACAACCGCTAAGGCATAATTTGTAAACAATAACGAAAACGAGGACGTGCCACGCAAATGGCTCGTTCTCGTTTTTTGCGTCCCCTTCCCCGACTTATATGCTACAGAAAATCAGCCACTACGATAGACCAAACTTTCCTCCGCCACAGAAGCCACCGTTAAATCGGGAAAGCTCACCCGTCTCACCGTAACGCCCAAATCACGCGAGCGCGACGTAGAGATTCCCCCACAGTTCAAGCCGCCCCCGCCGTTCCCCAATTTTCTCCCCAAAAACTTGCGTGGTTCATTCTTTTTCCGTAAATTTGCACCAAAGAGACAAACCATTCTTGCTATGAAACAAGACTACACAATGGATGAGAAACTGGCGTGGACCACCATCTTCGTCTATGAGTTTGCCCATCGCCACGGGCTTTCGATGAAACAGGCGTGCAACTATCTAAACCGATGGAACGGCCTGAATTTCATCGACAACCACTATGCGTATGTTCACACACAGTCGTTCCCGTCAATGGTCAGCGACATCACTCAATACTGCCATCGCGAGGGAGGCGACATCCAAGGCGCATAAGATGAACATAGAACGGAAGACATTCGACGCAATGGTCGTAGATATGACGAGGAGGCTCGGCGACCTGCTCCACGAGGAAAGGCCGTCTCTTTCCATGGCGCAGATACTCGAAATTATCTACAACTCCAAGACCTTCGACAGACTACAAGACCCGGATACACAACTCTACTACCAATCTCCGAGAAACGTTTACTCGTACTTGAAAGAGGAAATCGGCGTCGAGAAATAAGGCCACGGGCCAAATACGAATTAACTACAGTGGCTCCCAGCCGAGGGAAGTGTTGATTCATGACGAAGCGACCTTGGACGAATTGATTGCAAACCTGCGACGTTAAACGAATGGCAGGGCGACGGGAAGTGGAGCGACGGGCCGACGTAGCACCGAGCATCCTCCACATCATGGGACTGGAGCAGCCATCCGACATGACGGGCGAGTGCCTCATCTCGGACAACCGCCAAGGCAGAATTTGTAAACAATAACGAAAACGAGGACGTGCCACGCAAATGGCTCGTTCTCGTTTTTTGCGTCCCTTTCCCCGACTTCTATGCTGCTGAAAATCAGCCACTATGATAGGCCAAACTTTCCACCACCGTAGAAGTTGACTCCCACCACCGTAGCTCTCGACTTCCACCACCGTGCGTCTTGACTCCTACCACCGTGGGAAATCACTCCCACCGTGGTAGCCTAAAATCGCCACCACCGTTGTAAGAATATTTCATTATGGAAGCGTCGCCATCCTCTCCCCTCTCCCAATCCGCATTTTCGCCGAGCGCAACGCTTGGAAACAGAAAAGAGAACCGTTGCCGCGCGCGTCGATTCTCTTTTCCGTTTGGGTTATAAAATCTCGTCGAGGTGATACGCAGATTTAATCAGGAAGCTCGTTGATTAAATCTCTCGCGTCTTTTAGCTTTAGTTTCCCTTCTCGTTCCAATTTCACCTCGCGCAAACCTTGGCGAATGTTGTCGAGCAGTTGTTGCTGTTCCTCCTCTGTCATCACCTCGCTGTCGTCCTCAAAGTCATTGCTATTCAGCTTGCCAATATACTCTTTCAGGCACATCAATTTCTCCCTATCGTCCATCATATCCACTATATCCTGCATGACAGACTTCTGAAGTTGTGCTAAGCTCTCCATATCACTTTGATTGTTGTTTATTCCGATGCAAATATACACATTCTTTCCGAGCCGTGCAAATAATCGCGGATTATTTTGCAAGTCTCGCTTTTTCTTCGTAATTTCGCGGCATGGTAAAGATAGAAGAAAGCTGGCGCCAGCATATCGGCGAGGAATTCGGGAAGTCCTACTTCAAGGCGCTCACCGACTTTGTGCGACAGGAATACGCTCAGTACAGATGCTACCCGCCGGGGAGCCTCATCTTCAACGCCTTCAATCTCTGTCCGTTCGACGACGTGAAGGTGGTGATAATAGGGCAGGACCCTTATCACGAGCCCGGACAAGCCCACGGCCTCAGCTTTAGCGTCACCGAGGGAACGCCGTTCCCGCCCTCTCTGCTCAACATATTCAAGGAGATTCACAACGACACGGGCGCACCGATTCCCGCGAGCGGCGACCTGACGCGCTGGGCTCGGCAGGGAGTGCTACTGCTGAACGCCACGCTGACGGTGCGCGCCCATCAAGCGGCTTCCCACCAGCGCCACGGATGGGAACAGTTCACCGATGCTGCCATCAGCGCGCTCAATCGCGACCGCGACCACCTTGTCTTCCTGCTCTGGGGGGGCTACGCGCGCGCCAAGGCCTCGCTGATAGACCAGCAGCGCCACTGTGTGCTGCAGTCGGTTCACCCCTCGCCTCTCTCTGCCAACCGCGGCGGATGGTTTGGCAACCACCATTTCTCGCTCTGCAACGGCTACTTGCTGCAGCACGGCATCGAGCCGATAGAGTGGTAACGCCGTGGCGTCTCGGTGCTTCTACGGGCTACGAGACGCCGAAAATCTTACAATACTATTTAAAGCGACAACTATATGAAGTGTCCTCCAATACTGCAAGTGGGCGACGTGTTGCTCTCTTCAGACATCATAACCGAGCGATTCTGCTGCGACCTGAGCGCGTGCCATGGGGCGTGCTGCATAGAGGGCGACGCGGGCGCTCCACTGACGCTCGACGAGGTTGCGCTGCTCGAAGAACATCTCGACGACTGTTGGACCGACCTCGCAGCGTCGGCGCAGGCCGTGATTGACCGCCAAGGAGTGGCTTACACCGACGGTGAGGGCGACCTCGTAACGAGCATCGTCGGGGGAAAAGACTGCGTGTTCACCTGTCGCGACGCCTCTGGCTGCTGCCTCTGTGCGCTCGACAAGGCCTTTCGCGAGGGCAGAACCAACTGGCCCAAGCCTATCAGCTGTGCCCTCTATCCCATACGCGAGAAGCGCTTCGCGGGCGGACTGGTGGGGCTCAACTATAATCGCTGGTCTATTTGTCGCCCTGCCGAAGAGCTCGGCAAGCGCCTCGACCTGCCTGTCTATCGCTTTCTTGAGGGGCCTCTGCGCCGACGGTTCGGCGACGAATGGTACGAAGAGCTCTGCTCCATCGCCGAGGAGTGCTTCGAGTAGCGGCGGTGAGTGAATAAAGAAAAGGGGTATGCGACGCACTGTTTGTCGCATACCCTTTTTCTTTTTCGGTCGTTCTGCCGACGACGCACTATTTCACCATCACCTTTCGCTGGTTGATGATGTAGATGCCCTTCGGCAGTGCTATGTTGGCCGTACCGTCTATCACGCCGCTGTAGAGGGCGGTGCCTTGCAGTGTGTATATGCTTACGGGCAGGGCCGAAGGCGTGGTGAGACGCACTCCGCCGGCGGTGGGCTGTATGATGAGTGCGGGTGAGGCCTGGCTAATCTCGGCGATGCCACTGGGCACTATCGGGGTGAGCTCGCGATACTCCGTCGTTGTGAGTGCAAGCGATTGGATGGTGAGACAGCTCTTTCCGCTCATGTTTACCACGAATCCGAGCGACACTTCGGTCTCTTCGGTGAGGATGAACGAGAGCGACTTCGTGGATAGCGAGGCGTAGGCAAGGGCGTCGCTCGACAGGTCTTCGGTGTTGGGCAGCCCAGAGCCCTTGCTTACCACCATGTAGCTACTGCTGGCGGAGAACTCGCGCGTGTTGCTCACTGTGAAGGTGTACGAGCCTGCGGGCAGCTTTATCACTTGGTAGGCCTTGTGGTCGGTCAGCGCGTTGGCGAATGTGTTCCACCCCGTGGTGCAGGTGAGATGGTTCTCTTTCTGGTCGTCCACGTGGAATCCTGTGGTTGTGGCCGTCGATTCGTCATAGACGCTGTTCTCGATAATCCACGGAGAGTCCTTGGTGCCCGTCTTTAGCTCGTGGAATCGGCTGGTGCCACTGACGTAGTTGGATGTGTATTTGAACGGTGCTGAATAGTTCTTCAGATACTTGGAAGTAACATTTTCCGCGGTGCTCTCGAAGTTGAGGTGGAATATTCCGAGCGATGTGGTCCAAGCGTCGCCATCTGGTCCGAAGCCCGACCGTACACCTACATATCCGTTGGACGTAGCGTCTTCCACGTCGCCGCTCGACTGGTTGAACTGGCAATAGAGCACGAGCTTGTCGGCCTGCATCGCCGAGTCCACGTTGGCGATGGGCTGGTTGCAGTAGCTTCGGATTTGGGCCTGAGTGAGAGTCTTGTTCCACACTTTCAGCTCGTCTATGATTGCGTTCATTGGTGCGTATATCGAGCCAATCTTGAACTTCGAGAGAGCCGGTATGGTGGTAGTGCTGAGCTCCGACGACGACGTCACCTTCACACCGTCGCGATAGAACGCGGCTGTCTTGCTCTTGAAGGTGATGGCATAGTGGTGCCACTCTTGAGCTATCACGTATCCCGATGCTGTGTACGCCTTTTGTCCGCGGGCGTAAAGGGTCATCGAGCCGTCGGCTCCCACCTGAAGAGCGAATGTCGATGCCGTGTCTCCGATTTGGCAACAGGGGTCGCTGAGCGACGATGGCATGAGCCAAAAGTCTATCGTCAGTGCTGAGCAGTTCTTCGAGAAGACGTCGATGTCGGAGAACGTGGTAACTCCAGCGTGTGCCGTTCCGCCGTCGCTGTCGTTGGAACCAGAGAAACTCAGTCCTGTCTCTCCGTCTGCGTTGCACACGGTGAGACCCTTTGTCTTCGTGGCTGCGTCGGTGCCTATTTCGTTCGACGCCGTTAGCTGTACCGAATAGATGCCCGGCTGTTCGGGCGAAATCAGCGATGACTGCGCGTTTAGTCCGAGGGTGATGTTGCTGCTTGTTATGAGCCATTGCCACGACGTCGGTGAATACTTGGTCTTGTCAACGAGGGTGGCCGTGTCGCCCTTCAGTATTATGTTTGGCTCAACGGCGAAGTCAACCGATGGAGCTGCCTTGGCGACTGTGAGTGTCTTCTCTGCTGTCGATGTGCCTTTAGCGTTGGTGGCAGTCAGTTGGATGGTGTAAGTTCCCTCTCGCTCGAACGTTGCAGAGTGGTTCGTACCGTTGACGGTCTTCCCGTCGTAAGTCCATTTATAGGTACAGTTTTCACCCGTGGAGGTGTTGACGAAGCTCACTCTGTCGCCTGCGTTCGCCGTTTCGGTGGATAGACTGAAGCTGGCGACAGGTTCAGAGAGTTCCTTGATAGTGATTGTGCGCGTGGAATCGGCGGTGTTGCCATCGGCGTCGCTGACCGGGAGTGGCAGGTCGGAAGTTCCGGCGCTTGGGAACACTATGTCTGGATTAGCCACGTTGAGATTGCTGACTCCCGCGGCGGGGCAGTTCCACGAGTACTTCACTACGTTGGGGCTGCTGACGTTGGTGAATGGCACTGCGGTGCCAGGATAGAGGTTGCTCGACTGGAACGTGAAGGCTGCCTTTAGGCCGTCATACTGACTCAGCACGGTGTTGTCGGTCTCGATGGTAGCTCCGTCGAGCAGCTCAGCGTGGTTTCCTCGTGCACAGTCTCGCAGTAGTCCGCTGCTCGTTCTATCCATGCGATAGTAAGCCAGCAGGTTGCGTTCGTTTGCCGGGTTCGCTATTTCGTAGTTCCTACAGTTGCGCAGTTGTGCTTGCGTGCGCGCTTCCTTCCATATCCGAACCTCGTCGATTTGTCCGTAGATGCCGTTGGTTGTGTTTCCGAACAGTAGATCTCCGAATCCTCCAAGACCGTTGTATGATGATGGGTACGTGCCATCTCCGGTGGAGCCATTATAGGAGCCAAGTTTGGCTGCGTTCTTGTAAAGAGTTACCTGGTTGCCTTCAAAGACGGCTGCAATGTGGGTCCACGTGTCGAGCGCTATCTTGTTTCCGTCGCTCTCGCACTGTTCGGCCTTTGCCCATCCAGCGACGATTTGCTTAGAACTGGTGGTGTAAATCTTGAGCGACCCCCATCCTGGTCCTATTTGATTGATGTCGTCTGCTATCTTCGAGTACTTTACCCAGAACTCTATAGTAGCGTTGGGATAGATGTCGTCGAAGAGTCCTGGCACGCGGAACCCTGAGTTTTCGAGCTTCAGAACGTTGCCTTGATTCAGATTGTCGGCGACGGCCAAACTTACGCTGTTCGATTTCTCGGAGACGTATTCGTGGCCGCCAACATCGTACACGGCGGCAACAGAGTATGCTGCTTCGGCGTCGGAGGGAAGAGTTGCCGAGAGTTGGCTGGCTGCCGACGTGGATATGAGTTCCTCGTTCTTATATATATTATAATGTATAATGTCGTAGGAAGAGGCTTCGGGCGCTTCCCACGAGGCGGTCTGTCCGTCGAGGGTCATGTTTCGCGGTGCGCCAAGCGTCTCGCCCGGCACTACTACTGAGATGGTTGTCTTGCCGCCGTTGGATGTGATTTCCACGCCGTCGGCGTCGATGTCGAACGGTATTTCGAGGCCGTCAGGGTCGAACTGATAGTCAATCACCGAGCAACTGTGAATCTTTCCCGTGCCTGACGCTCCGCTCTTAGTCTGGACGACGAAGAAGTATTTCAGGGGCTGAGTGATGTCGTAGCACTCTGTGAGGTCGGTAACGTCGTAGCCGAACTCCATAGGCTCGTAGTGCATTCCGTCGGCCCACCGTCCGAGCATTGGCGTCTCAGCGTCCTTGCCGTCTCCGTCTGCGTCGCCAGCATAGCGGAAGTGCTGCATTGGAACCACCTTCGCAGGCGACTTGGCGTTCAGATTTGTCGAGATGCCTGCCTGGAGCAACAGTTCACTTCTCTTGGAATATTCCATGGTAATCTTGAACGTTCGCTTCGGTGAATAATATTTGCGAACGTAGTAAACCTCGCCAGAGAAGTAGCCAGTAGTGCCGGCCCCCGTAGGTGTGGCGTATTTATAAGGGCAGTAGATGAATCCTTTGTTCGCCCAGTTTCCCCACGAGTTCACTATTATCCATGCGCCTTTCTCGTCTTGCGTCTCGTCTCCGTACACCCCGTCTCCGTTGAGGTCGAACTCTATTCTGTCGTCGTAACCTACGACGGTGAGTGCGTGGTCAACGCTCTTTCCCCACGACTGCACGTATTTCATGCCGGCCACACCGTTGGCCACATTGTTTTCCGTCGAGGGAATCACGGCTTGCGTTACTGCTGAAGCCACGCCTATACCGATGACTCCACCCGTGGCGAAGGTCTCGTCTCCGTTGTGGTTCCATAGCCAGTTTTTCCACGCCTCGCGGCCCTCTTCCGACTGCACGCTGACAGGGAAGTTTGCGTTCCGCAGTATTCTGTTGTCCATAGCGTTGCGCCACTTATCATATCCCTGCATCCAACCATAGTCGTTATTATCGGACCATGTCTGATAACCGAATAGTGTTGAATACGTCAATCCGCCGTAGTCCACCCTGTTTGGTATGCCGTTTGCCTTTGCCATCCCCTCTTTTCCAGACGTCTGATTAGTGAGGAGCCACGTGAAGTGGGTGGGATACTGGTTCTCTTGCAGCGATGCGTCGGCGGCTCTCCAAGCGTTTATCTCCTCGGAGAACATATATCCTATGCGCGACGCCGAGCCACACGAGCCGCCCGCCTGACTGAAGACGGCTGGGAAATAGGGCGTGTCGGCGTTGTTCCAGTGGTCTGGCCTGGCGGCTGCAACGCGGCGCTTGCCCTTCATCACGGTCTTGCCCTTATAGACCATCAGCGATGCGTCGGGATAGAGATTGTCGGGCTGATAGTCGGGATACTTCGTTCGGTCCACCGGCACATCCTGTGCGCTCGCTGCCATTGCCGCGATGAGCATGGCTGCGCAGAGCAGACCTTTCTTCTTGTAACTGTTATTCATATTGCTTAGTGTTATGATTTTTAATTCTTGTTTCCTTGGGGGGAAATTTTAGGGATTATAGGTTTATTAGGGTGAATAGGTTGTTTTCAGATTGGGGATTAGCGCTTTTTCTTCTTAGGCACGGCGCGTAGCAGGCTCTCGCTCACTGCTTCGGCTATGCGGGCACAGCCTTTCTCGTTGGGATGCACGCCGTCGCCCACGTAGAGCTTCTGCTCTGTGTCTTCGGCGAAAGGGGCGTAGAGGTCGATGGTCAGCACGTTGTTTCGCTTGGCCAATCGCTTGATGGCGGGTATGATGTCGGTGGTAATCAGCGAGTCCTCTATCCCGAAGTGGTTCTTGTATGCCTTGATGGGAAGTGCGAGCCACACCCTCGGAGGAGTGGGCAGTCGCCGCAGCGAGTCTATCATCTCCTGATAGTCGCGCTCAAACTGTTCGACGACCACGTGGCCGTCCCGCGTCCAGTTCTGCGGGTTAGCGTCGTTGGTGCCCAGCTTTATCACCACTATGTTGGGCTTGAAAGCGAGGGCGTCGCGCCAAGCCATCTCCCTCATATAGGGTTGGCGGCTCTGCCAGTTGACGCTCCGAGCGCTGACGCCAAAGTTTTTCACCCAATAGGCGTCGCCGAGCAGCCGTTGCAGCTGTGCCGGATAACCGCGAGAGTCGCTCATGTCGATGCCGTGGCCGTCGGTGATGCTGTTGCCTATGCACGCCACGCGAACCTGGTGGGCGTTGTGGCTTGGCAGCGTGCGCAGCCACTCCGAGAGGTCTGCCTTCATCTGCTCGTGGTGGGCAAACTCTTTCTTGAAGCCGAAGCCGTGGCCGCCCGACGGGGATATGTGCAGCGAGCAATCGTTGCCCTGCCGCCGCATTGCCGAATAGTAAGCGATGGCGTTCGACACTGGCGGCACGGCGCGGTCGTCGTTGGCAAGCAGTATGATGGCGGGCGGCGTCAGATGGCGCCGCACTTGGTTCTCGTTGCTGTAGAGCTTCACCGTGCGCTCGTCCCTATTGTCGCCGAGGAAGTTCTGCACCGAGCCCCGGTGGGTCTGACGCTCGTTCATCGTTATCACGGGGTAGAACAGTATCTGGAAGTTCGGTCGCGCCGCAGCCGCAGCGTGGGTGGCAATCGTGGCTGCGAGGTGTCCTCCCGCCGACGACCCCATTACGCCCACGTCGTAAGGGTTGACGCCCCACGCTTCCGCCGAATCTCTCACCATCACAATCGCCCGTTCCGCGTCGCTGATAGGGCGGTTGCGGTCGCCTTTTGGCATACGGTATTTCAAGACGAAGCACGCTATGCCCTGACTGTTATAGTAGGGCGCCCAGTCTGTTCCCTCGCTTTGCATAGACAAATGAGAGTAGCCGCCGCCCGGCAGCACCACCACGGCCCGTGCCTCGCGTGCCCCCTCCGGCAGAAAGGCAGTGAGCTGGGCTTCCCCGTCGTCGGAGATGTTGACGGTGAACGACCGTTGCGCGTTGGCCGTCGCGAGGGCAGCCAACCACAAAAGCGCCACGAAGCAAAGTTTTCTCATCCTAAAGGTTATTAGTCTGTTACTATTCCGTTGCAAATTTAAATAAAAAACCGGAAATAATGCCCATCGAGGTGAAAAAAATGAAAAGAAATCGTCGGCTCGACCTATTTTCACGGCAAAAAGCCCTGTCAGCCGCACTGATAGCAGCCGATTTTCGGCGCTGAAAATTTTACGCAGCATCGAAAACAATCTCTGCCGCCGACGCGGACTTTTTCTATCACGGCGAATACTTTGTAATAAAAAAGTAAAAGTGGGCAAAGACCACCTCGATGGCACTCTTCACCCACTATGGCGGAAATTGCGACTTTCTATCCTGTTGAAAATCAGACACTATGGTAGGGCAAAACTTCCACCACCGTAGAAGTCAAGACGCACCACCGTGGGAGTTGGGAACTACGGTGGTGGCTCCTGACTTCTACGGTGGTGCGTCTTGACTTCTACGGTGGTAGGCATTTTTGGCTACCTCCGTTGTAAGAATTATTCGCAGCGGTGGGCTGTTTTTCCTGCGGCAGTGGCCTCGGATACGTTATATCTTCAGTCGGAAGGTGAAGCGGCGTGGGCCGTAGTGCAGCCGATAGTGCCAAAGCGGTTGTCCCTGCTTGGTCCAGCTGTCTATCCCTCCCAGTCCGGCCATCTGCTGGTCGATGAAGAGGTTGGTATGGGTGGCTTTTCTTAGCTGTTCCGGGTGTCGCTGGTGCTTCTGGTCGCCCTCGTCGAGTTCGGCCACGTCGAAGTGAAGGGTCGATGCAGCGAAGAGCGAGTCGCTCTCCACGGTGAAGGCGCCTATCTGCCTCCACCACCTGACGTCCGTGTGAGTGCCCGTCTCTTGTGGTCGCACGTATGGGAAGAAGCTGCTGTCAGCACTGGTGGAGTAGATGCCCACGTGCTGCGACAGTTTTCTGTCCGCGTAGTTCTCTATCGGGCCACGACCGTAGTAGATTGCGCTGTCGGCGGTGTAGGGCAGCTCGATGGCTACTCCGAAGCGGGGAATGTCGGGGCCGCTCTCTGCTTTCGTGTCGAGTTCTTCGGTTATCTTCAGCGACCCGTCGGCCATAGTCTCGAACGTCATAGTCAGTTCCGCCTTCACTGCCGCCATCTCCATCCGAACGGTCGTCATTCCCTTTCCGCTCTTCTTTTCCTTGACTGTCAGCGTAGGGCTGCGCCACGCCGATAGGTCGCGTTGCAGGTTAGCGCCCATGTCGTTGTCGGTTACGGCGCGCCAGAAGTTTGGCCGCAGTCGGTATTCGCTGTTTCCGTGGCCGATGGTGAACGTGCCGTCGGCACTCGCCTCCACGCTCCACTCCGACCGTTTCTCTCGCTCACCGTCGAGCTTTGGGAAGGCGTAGGGCGTGATGGCGAACTGCTGGCTGGCTACGCTCTGGCCGCTACGCATGAGTGGCTCGTCGGCTTTCAGCCTGAAGTCTGTTGTCAGCAGCAGTTCCCCGTCGAGCGCGTCGATGTCGGGAAAGTTGCCCAGCACGATGTCTGCCGACTGCTGCGGCTCTATGTCGAGCTGCCATACGGTGCCGCTGTCCACTGGCACGCCGTTTCTCGTGAGCTTCCACCACAGCGCGTGGTTGTCGAGGTGGCGAAAGAAGTTCTCGTTTCTCACCGTGACTATTCCTCGCCGCAGCTCTTTGGGCGTGGTCCAAATGCTCTGGTACTGATAGCCCACCTCGTAGATTTGGGGCGACGGTCGGCGGTCGGTGGTGATAAGACCGTTGCAACAGAAGTTGTTGTCGCTGGGGTCGTAGTCGTTGAAGTCGCCGCCGTAGGCACAGGTTTCCACCCTCCCGTGGTCTATCCTTCGGTGGAGGGCTTGGTCAACGAAGTCCCAAATGAAACCTCCCTGAAACCGTGGCTCGGCACGCACAGCGTCCCAGTATTCTTTAAGTCCGCCCGAAGAGTTACCCATCGCATGACTGTATTCACATAGTATCAACGGCTTTTGGTGATTGCTCGCACCGTCCTGCGCATACCATTCGCACCAACTCGGAGAGACATACATCGGGCATCTTATCTCGGTGTTGTCGCCGTCGCCCGCCTGCTCGAATTGTATCGGTCGGCTCTTGTCCTGGCTTTTTATCCACGAGAAAGCGGCGGCGAAGTTCTCTCCGTCCACGGTCTCGTTTCCGAGGCTCCACAGTATTATGCTCGGATGATTATAGTTGAGCGACACATTGTGCTGGTTTCGTTCCATTATCTGACGGGCGAACAAAGGTCTTTTTGCCACCGAAGTGTCGTTATACCAAAAGCCGTGGGCTTCCTGATTTGCCTCGGCGCAAAGATAGAATCCCAGTGAATCGCAGAGGTCGTAAAGGCGGGGGTCGTCTGGATAGTGGCTCGTGCGTATGGCGTTGATGTTAAATCGCTTCATCAGCCTAAGGTCTTCCTTCATCCGTTCCACCGAGACGACGTAGGCTCCGTCGGGGTCTATTTCATGTCTGTTTACGCCCTTGATAAGGATTGGCTTCCCGTTTACGAGCAGTTGCGCACCGCGGATTTCCACCCTTCTGAAGCCCACTTTCTGCTCTGTGCGGTCTGCTCCGAACTCGGCGCTAAGGGTGTAGAGATATGGCGTCTCGGCGCTCCACTGCCGCGGGTTCGGCAGTCGGAAGGTGAAGTCGGCGGTCTGCGGAGAGTCTGCCTTCGATGGTTTCTTCGGCTGCCTCACGTCCTTGCTCTGACGGGCCACCACGGTGCCAGTGGCGTCTTTCAGCGTCAGCGTCGCACGCCCAGCGCCGACGGTCTTCATGGCCACGGCGAGAGTGCCACCTATAAAATCATCGTCGAGTGTGGCATTAATCCGCAAGTCCTCGATGTGTCTATCGGCGTCGCGAGCCATAAGCCACGAGGTGCGAGCCACGCCGCACAGCCGCCAGAAGTCTTGGTCTTCGCAGTAGGAGCCGTCGCACCAGCGGAAAATCTGGAAAGCCAACAGGTTTCGACCCGCGTGCAGAAGGCGGGAGACGTCGAACTCTGCCGCCACTTTCGAGTCTTCCGCGTAGCCTGCGAACTGGCCGTTAACGTAGAGATAGATGCAGCTTGTCGCCGAGCCTATGTGCACAATCACCTGTTTTCCCGTCCAACTGTCGGGGATGTCAATCCATCGGCGGTAGGAGCCAGTGTGGTTGTCGCGCGATGGCACCATCGGGGGATTATTGTCGAAGTGCCCACGCCACGCCCATCCGATGTTCACATATACGGGGTCGCCATAGCCTTTCATCTCCCAAATGCCGGGCACCGACATCGACTGCCATTGCGAGTCGTCGAGGTCGGTGCGATAGAAGTCGGTGGGGCGCTCGTCGGCGTTCGCCGTCCAAAAGAACTTCCAGTCGCCGTCGAGAGAAATCCTTTCGCCCCTAAGGAAGTCGGTGTGCAGTGACAGGCGGTTAATCTCGTTCACCTGGAGGTCGTGCCACTCGGTGAAAGTCTGCGCCGCGGCAGGCGACAGAAAGACGTGTGTAGGGTGAAAACAAAGCGTCGCCACCGCCGCAATCAAAGTCAAGAATGCTCGTTTCATCGTTTCTTTTCCTTGATATACGGATGATGGCGCTTAGGCTCGCAAATTTTTTCAGCGCGGCAGTCGTTTCTCGTTACTATCTATCCTCTCACCATCTTCACCCATTCCTTTGGCGTCTTACCAGTGTTTTTCTTGAAAGCCGTGGCGAAAGTAGTACGTGAACGAAAGCCGCAGAGCTCCGAGAGTGCCACGATGGTGTAGCGCTCGTACTCTGGACTTTGTGCCCTCCGCTTGAACTCCTCAACCCTAAGGTCGGCGATGTAGTCGTAGTAGGTCAGCCCTAAGTGCTGGGTGAACAGCTGGGAGAGATGGTGAGGCGCGACGCCAAGACGGGCAGCCAACTGCGACAGCGTGAGGTCGGGCTTTAGGTAGAGCTGCTCGGCTTCCATCAGTTTCGAGAGACGCTCCGCAAGAAGCTGTCCCTCGTCGCGGTCGAACTTTGAGTGTCTGTACTTCGCTGGCTGTGGAAGGAAACGCTCCCAGAAGTATGGTCGCTTCTTGACTTTACACCATACGATGTGCGCTGCCAACGCCACGACAAGCAGGGCGAGCAGCGAAAGCAGCAGCGTGGTCCACTTCAGCGGCACCGACAGCTGATAAGTCGCACCGACGTTCGTCATCCCTACTGCCACTATTTCGAGCCTATACGTTCCAGGGAAGAGATTGCGAAGCGCTATCTGGCGGTCGCCGTCGGTCGGTAGCCACGGGCCGTCGTCAAGGCGGTAGCGAAAGTCCATTCCGCGCGTGTCGGCATAGAGCAACGGTGCAAACGTGAGCGAGAGGTCGTTGCTGCGACGGTTGAGCCGTATGGTGCGCGTGAGCGCGGCCTGCCGTCGCTCCTCGGTCGAATAGAGGCGGTGGCAAAAGATTTGGGTGAGAGTGATGGACACCGAGCACGATGGCTGCCGCAGCAAGTCGCCGACGCTGGCCTCGACCAGTTCGTTGGTAGTGGCGATTATCAGCCGTGGCTGCGCAGAGCCACTGCGGTCGAGTGCGAAAGAGTGCGAGCCTACGGTGAGGCTCTGCAGACCGTCGATATACCCAAAACGGCGCGTGGCTCGCTCGTTCCCCACAAACAGTCCGCTCTCCGTAGCGAAGCAGCAAGTGGTGTCGTTCAGGGGAGTGAAGAACTGAATCGACGGTGCGGTCTCCCCTACTTCGGCCTTGAACGTGCGCGACTTCCCCGACGCGAAATCGTAGCCAACGGGGAAGCCATGCTGTGGGAGGAAGAAAATCTCCTCGCCCCGCCGCGATGGGTTCCTGTAAGCACTACGGAGCATATCGAGCTGTTTCAGCGGTGCGGGAATGTTGCGAGCGTCGATGTTGCCATCGGCGTCGAGCCTGCACATTCCGCCGCGCGTGGATATCCATCCGCGACCGAGGTGGTCGAACTCCACAGTGAACACCTCGTCTCCGGGAAGCTGCGAGTTTCGCGACGTATAGCGACGGCAGTGGCGCCGCTCTGCATCGTAGGCGACGAGCCCTTCCGTGGTAGCTAAGGCAATCATCCCATCGCCGCGCTCGCGTATCAAATAGACGTTGGCCGACTTTATCTCCCCAAACTCCGGCGCACTGACAGGGGCGAGCGTCCGAGCGTCCACGAGGAACGCTCCGTGGCCTATCGTGCCTACGACGTAGAGCCCACCGTGCTTGTGAATCTGAATCACGGGCACTGAGCCCACCTCGCCCGACAGCGGAACGGGCCGGCCACCGTCGTCGGCCACCATCAGTCCGCGGCTCGTGCCGATGAGCGTCCGCCGTCCGTCTATCAGGAACGAGCGGATGTTGGTCTGCCGGTCGGTGGCAGTCAGCACGCGGAACGTGCCGTTAGAGAATGGCGTATAGTCGACTCCATAGAAAAGATAGCCTATCCAAGTGAGCCCCTGCGCGTCTCGGTAGATGCAGAAAGGGTTGTCGTAGCGTGCCCCCTCGATGGCTCTCACGGCTGGCTGCGGCGACTGCAAATCGGCTCCGCCACCCTTTTGTGAACCATTCTTCTTGGGAAACACCACCTCGAAAGCGCCCTTGCTGCCCGTGGCCACCATGAGCGTGCCGCGCGCGTCTGCCGACAGGTCGGCTATATGTTCGCCGTCGAGGAGGAAAGGCACGAGGCTGTCGCCCCTTAGCTGTAGCACTCCACTGCGGTCGGTACCGACGAAGAGCCGCCCACCCGCCGCCGTAGCAATCTTGTTAACCCTGCCGCGCGTACACCTGACAGTGGTGGCCGAAGCACCGCCCTTTCGCGGACTTAATCGCACGATACGGTCGGAGAGCGCCACCCACACCACCCCGTCGGCGGCGCACGCCACGTCTCTGACGCTCTGGTTTCCACCGCCGTCGAACGGAACATTGGCGATGGTCAGTCCCTTGCCTGCCCCTGAAACCACGAACAGACCGTCGATGCTTCCCACGAATATGCGCCCGTCAGCGCCACGCTCCACGCACGTGGTCTCCCAATGAAGCTCGTGCTCGAACACTCTCGTCAGCGTGAGTTTCAAGTGGTCCAGTAGAAACAGTCCGGCGTTATTGCCCACGATGAGGTCTCCTCCCGCCAATTCAGCCATGCCGCTCACCCAGCAGAGCTCCCCTTTCTCCTCGATGGGAAAGTCTATGCGCCGCAGTGATGAGCCGTCGAAAAGGTCGACGCCAACCGACGTTCCCACCCACACGTAGCCCGCACTGTCGCGGAGCAAGCTCTTCACCGAGTTGCTCGACAGTCCGTCCTCCCGCATCAGCTGCCTCATCTGGCAGTGGCCGGCAAAGCAGACTGTCAGCGCGATGCAGGTTAGCATTAGTCGAAAAGCCCTCATACAGTGGCGATAATAGGTTTTCGCTGCAAAGATACGAAAAACTTTAAACTTAGGAAAGCATTTCCAGCTTTTTCTGTCGGATGGGATTATTGTCGAAGAAACAAAACTCTCCCACGGCGGTGCAATAAATCGGGCGGCAGGGCGTTATAAAATAAAAACTTCGGTGATTATGAAAAAGCACGCCATTCTTATTCTGCTCGCAGCGCTGACGCCACTCGTGGGCACGGCGCAAAGCATCACGCTGCGTCCCCACGTTGGCCTCAACGCCTCGTGGTTCGCAAACGAGGAATTCTGGGAAGAAGCCGACAATAAGCTCGACGCGAAGCCACTCGTAGGGTGGACCATTGGAGCAGAAATCGACTATCGCTCCGGCGGACTATTAGGGGCGACTGTGGCACTCGACTACTGCAGCGAGGGCACGCGATACGCCGACGGCAACTACATCACGGGCATGCGCTACCGTCAACACCGCATTGTCCTGCCCCTGCTTGCGCAACTGCAAATAGGAACCACGGGCGTAGCCATAGAAGCCGGCCTCCGACCGTGGTATCTCGCCAGCGCCAACCTTAGCTACAACGACGGCGACGGAAAGCAGAGCGACAGCGCCACCGGCCACTTCAACCGCCTGCATATAGACATCCCCGTAGGACTGTCGTACACCCACGGCTCGCTGAAAGCCACACTGCGCTACCACATTGGACTGACCAAACAATACCGACTGATAGGCGACGCCACCGCCCGAAGCCTGTCGCTCACCCTCGGTTACGGTCTGCCGCTCTGACCCTCGCTCCCACACCTTATTATATATATAGGGAACGGCCACCGCGATAGCCCGACTTAGCTTCCTATAAAAATTTTTCATCATACGGTGAAAAGAGCCTATCCCCCCTCTGGTGCCCATTTTCTCCCACCACGGCAGGAAATGGGCTTTTCTATGCTGTTGAATATCAGCCACCTAAGTAGGTCAAACTTTCCACCACCGTAGAAGCCGACTCCCACCACCGTGCGTCTTGACTTCTACGGTGGTGCGTCTTGGCTTCTACGGTGGT